>TARA_R100000789_G_scaffold100535_1_pt1 | contig 15411 bp, 13 predicted proteins | sample TARA_R100000789 | Tara Oceans TARA_R100000789 (sample SAMEA2623403) | marine metagenome | biome: marine biome (ENVO:00000447); feature: mesopelagic zone (ENVO:00000213); material: "saline water (ENVO:00002010), including plankton (ENVO:xxxxxxxx)" | depth 450 m
ACGGCGGGTTCGGAGACAATCAGGCGATTGCGATTTTCGGAAGCCCTGAGAGTGACAAGTTTGAATTTGTCATGACAGGCCGTCATATGACTTTGCGATGTGATGGAAATTCTTCCGACCATCTGGCCTTTGGTGGCCCTCTGTTTTATGGACACGATCCTCTCGGAGAATTCAACGAGGGACCGAACCACATCGAGAATGTCTTCTGGGATCAGGCTTTGGAAGCGAACAAAGTGTATGCCATGCTCGATGGCAAACAACGCAAGCAAGCCGAAGTGGCCCGCACTCCGGGTGAAGGGGCGATCGCATTTCAGGGAAGCAGTCGCCGTGCTGCTGGCTTGCCGGTCAGTGAGATGTCGAGCGATCAGAAAGAAGCTCTGCAGAAAACGCTTCAGAAACTTGTGGAAATGTTCCGCCAGTCCGATCAGGATGAAGTTGCCCAGTGCCTGAAAACTCAGGGTGGACTCGATGCCTGCTCGCTGGCCTTCTATACCGATCACGACATCGGAAAAGATAAAGTCTGGGACAACTGGCGATTGGAAGGCCCATCGTTTGTGTGGCATTATCGTGGTGCTCCGCACGTTCATGTCTGGGTTAACATTGCCGACAGCAGCGAAGTAAAATCGAATACACCGTTGTTGCAACGTCGCTCCTGAACGATGTTCGCCTGACAATATCTTGAGCATTTCATTATCAAAATGGGGTGGCGGAGGCTTCTCTTAGAGAGCATCCGCCACTCTTATTTAATTGATCTCAGGAAAAATTCGTCCCTGGAGAATTGCCAGAGTGATTAGCCGAAACGCTTTCAAAGACAATCCCTCAAAACTTGATTTTTTGAAAATAATTGTAGACGGACTTTCACTTGATCAGTAGACTTGATCCATCTGAGAAAATCGATGTATCTCGTTTGACTAAGTGTCTAAGTGCAAACATTGAGGAAACTTGGATCAGGTTGATAACTCGGATTCACTGCAGTTGATTTGTCCAACGGCAGATATTCAGTTTTCCGTGGTGCGTGTATGTCCATTCTGCCACATCCGCAGACAGCACGTATCAATTGCGATAGGTGCGGTCTGTGGGAGGGAGAGTGTGAGTTGGCTGAGGGCAAAATTAAGAAGCTGGTGACTGACAAAGGGTTTGGTTTCATTCAAGGAGACCGTGGCGATCTTTTCTTCCATTTATCCGCTTTGCAGAATTCCCAATTTGAAACCCTTGAAGTTGGTCAGAGCGTGACCTATGAAGAAGAAGAAGGCCCCAAAGGACCGCGGGCGACAGCAGTACAAATCGTCGAGTAGTCTCGTTGACTCACGAATTCTCCCAGGAAAAACGGATTCAACCTGCTGAAATCCATAAGAGTTATTACTCACGTGAATTGTGAACAATCGAAATGGTGTCCCTGTAAATCGGGGACACCATTTTTTCGTGATGATCTGGGATCAGGACAAAATCAAATATGCTCTCAATTATGTCTGACCATTCTGAAGTTCTCCATTTTCACAATCGGGAAAATTTGAGAAATTCGTCAGAACTGACATTTTTTTTGCACTTTTCTAAGATAATATGCGTCTACATTTCATAGGTATATTCTCATACAGGATCTCTAAGGTTTCGTTGTTCAGTCGAAACCTTTATCGATATGCCTGACGTCGAAACATCAGGCAACGGCAGTTGCTCTCGAAACGGAATCGCACATTAGGCTAAGAACAGCTAACAAAACTAAAAAATCAAATCATATATGAAAGTCATTGATACAAGGGTGGCGGGGGCGGTCCCGAAGGGAAGCCCCCGGATCGTTGGACTTTCGGGGGCTTCCGCTAAAGCGGAGCGCCCCCGCAACCTAAAATTGTTTTTGAAATGATCAAGTATTGTTAGGCGTTCTTAAACTTCATAAATCGGTCGTCGTGCTCACCGCTTCAAGAACTTCCCCATCGACGAAGATCGGCAGGGGAGGGTCGTAGTGCATGGCCAGTGCGATCGCGTCGCTGGGGCGGGAATCGATTTCGATGAGATCTCCATCATGCATCACGCGAATGACGGCATAATACGTATGCTCATGCAGGCTGTTGATGATAATATCGTGAGGCTCGCCGCCGAGATGTTCGAGAACACTGCGAATTAAATCGTGAGTTAATGGGCGGGGAGGGACATCCCCTTTGATGCGACGATCGATGCTGGCCGCTTCGAACAGTCCGATTAAAATCGGAAATTCTCGCGATCCTTCGACCTCATGCAGATAAATGACCTGCTGATCGTTGATTTCGCTGATAATGATCCGCGAAAGCTCCATTTCCACCAAAGCCGCCATACTTTTCTCCTCGATACCTGCTCGTTCTCAATACTCCTAGTTTACAGTTTTCTGGAGAAAATATCGCCATTCTGCAGTGATTGTTTTCTCTTACTTGAGCAATTCTCTGAAACGATTCTGAAATTTTATAAAATTTTGGTGATCACAATTAAACTTATACTCGTATGATAAGTACAGAATGCCCTCATCTGGCTTGGAAAATGAGCTAAAAACAGGATCGCAATCGGGGAGTTGTGTATATACGTATGTGATGGTGGCCTATGATATTGCAAAATTCAAAAGACGCAGGAGGTTAACTATGAAATGGAATACAATTGGAGCAGCATTCGTCTTATCAATGGTTCTGTTATCCGGATTTGACACTTCCCGATTATCAGCGAGTGAAATCACTGAAAATCTGACCGTTCCTCAAGTTGAATCCCAGTTGAAAACGGAACTGCAGGATGGCAGCCTGATTATGCATCAGGGAGATTGTCTGGCTGTGAAAGTCTTTACGGCCAGTCCGTTTACCCATGTCGGCATGGCTATCCATGATGACGAGGCTGGCTGGCTGATTTATGATTCTGCCAATGGCTCTGGGGTTCGAAAATCAGCTCTCACAGAATATCTACACGAATGTGCCCCAAATTGTATCACTGTGCTGCACCCGAATCAGAGATATGAAGCCGAGCAACTGGCAATACTTCGGCTGGCTCTGGAAGAGCAAATCGGGCGTCCCTATGGTATCAGGCATCATGTGACGGGAAGTCGAGCCAAAGGTGTTCATTGCGCAGAATATATGACGGACACATTGATCGCGGTGGATTTAATTACCGCTGAAAAGCCTTCGCGCGTTTCTCCCAAAAGTTTGAGACAAGGGTTGCTCGAATCGGATTTGTATGCGGAGTCCTCCGAGATTGAGTTGATTGAGGATGTCATTCCCCTACTTCCGGCTGAGACCTGGTGTGGACAGATGTGGCAGGATACAAAATCGTGTGTTTCCGGCTGTTATACCAGCTGTCGACGTTCTATTTTCTGTTGCGATTAACTGCAGTTGTCTGAGAGGATCTGCTTTTCGCAAATTCCCCTTGACGAAATTGCTGTGGGAGTTGACACTGAATTAAGTCCTTAATTATTCCAAAATGCATCTTTAATGCGGATCCTTTTCCGAATTCAATAATGAATAAGTCGATCGTCACCATTGCTGTTTTGAGTCTTTTGCTGCATAACTTTCTGCCGCAAATGTCTTGCGATTGCTGTGACTTCTCACGACATTCAATGAATGCAGCAGGGGAAAATCAGGAATGTTTATCGTTTGCTCAGGTAGCCGATTGTTGTTCTCAGCAGAGTTGCTGCTCTTCGTCTGAGAATGAAAAAGTACAATCGAGTTCATATTCTGCATCTATCCTGCCGACCACAGACTGTGATTGTACTCTGTGCAGTTCCCAGGTCGAACTGGCAGCAAGTACGCTCCCTTCGCAGATTCGCGGTGAACTGTTTGATCACTTCCAGAGTCTGGCAGACTGCGTTTCAGTGACTGAGCCAGCTGTCAAACAGAGTCTGGTCGCAAAGCTTCCGCGCCAGAAGTTACGGAATCATCCATCCGTGAAGTTGCATGTGCTGGATTGCCTCTGGCTGATTTAAAGAGAACTTCTCCACTTCGCTTTTATCCATATGTCTGGATAAATTTCAATTTTTTAATGGTGCTGTTTTGCGCCATATTTTATGGAGAAGTCTAATGTCTAAATTATTTGGAGTACTGAGTATCGCCTTGCTTGCAGGTGGATTTGTTTGGAATTCTGCAGCTGCAGATTCTGCTCGAACTCAGGGTGAGGGACTGTGTTGCTGTGGTCTGGTTTGCGAATGTAAAAACTGTGACTGCGACAATTGCTCACCTGAGGAATGCAACTGTTCTCCCTGCACATGCTGCAAAGAATAAGTGAATGCTTAATAGCAGGCCACTCGTATGTTTTCGTACGGGTGGCTTTCTTTTTGACCAATGGATTTTCTCCATAGTCACCGAAACATGGAGGTCATAGAATGCAAACTATGAGAACTTAAGAAATTGTATGTGTCGATAATGAACTTGAATTTGACAGACAGGCACGGACGAAGGTTTCACAAGGATTGAATCATTGAATAAACATTTGCCACCACAGGATCTTCTCGAATCGACCCACGATTTTCCGTGTCCCTATACTTTCAAGATCATCGGCCTGGCAAACGAGAATTTTATCCAGGAGGTCGTTGCAGCAGTCCGTAAAGGAATGCAGTTTGATTTTGATCCCCCATACGAATCGCGGGAATCTTCTGGAGGGAAGCATATCGCTTTAACATTTGAGCCCGTCGCAGAGAATTCAGATCAGGTCTTGGCTGTATACTCTGAAATTCAGACGATCGAGGGCGTTATTCTGCTCCTGTAACAGGAGAGTGTGTGTTTTGTATGACACGAAAAAAGTTAACGCCGGGTGAATGATTTCCACCCGGCGTTAACTTTTGAAATCGACTAACAGACTGGCTTAATAAGAACCAGATCGGAAAGCTCCGCTGGTCTTGCCGCTTGATGTTTTCTGCTGCGACTTGTTTTCATTGAAAATATCTGAGACTCGTCCGGTTGATGTTCGATCTCCGATATTCTCGTTGACACTCGTACTTTGCGAACCTGCTTTGAGTGTATAAGGTTTGTCACTCAAGCCGGGAACATAGAGCCGTCTTTGAGATTTGAAGCCTGTGAATGCCAGGAAGTCATTCAGAGAAACCACTTTCGTTCCCTGCAGGCGAGCTTCGTTAATGAGCTCAGTTCGTTTGGCCAGAATCGCTTCAGCCTGTTTCTTTTCTTCAGGTCGCTGGATCTTGGTTGGATCGGGGATTTCTGCAATGACGATGAATTTCGTATTGGCAGTCACGCCGTTGTGCACAATCCATTCCCCATCGTCACCGACTTCATTATCAATTTCTGCTCCACTGGAAGCGACGATATCATGCAGCAGGTCCCGGTCGTAAGTTCCGTCGCCATCCAGATCGATTAATCCGACGAATGAGAAGTAGAAAGTGCGACCAGCTTCCCAGATCGGTGAATAAACTTCATCACCTGGAGCAATCGGTCGGTACAGGTCAGCTGTCAAAATGCGGGCTTCTGCACGATCTTCCCAGACACGTGTGACTTCAACCTGAGCTTTGATGTCTTCTTTTGATCGACCGACTCCCTGGTTGTTTTTGTCGTAAACGCTGAACGTCACCTGAGGAGTCAGATTGTCCCGGCTGCCAATATTCAGCCAGATCAATTTCTGAGCATTGTCGACATTGGTGATGATTCCATCAGGACGTTCGTAACTGACCTGTTGGATCTGATCGATTTTTTCTGTGAGTTGCTGGTTCAGGAAAACAAGTTTATTAACTTTATCCTCTTCCACTTTAAGTTGCTGAGCATAGGCTTCTTTGACGGTTTCGAGTTCGAGTAACCGTTCTGCCAGCTGAGATCTCAGGTTCGAGATTTCTGTATCTTTGGTGGCAATCATTTCGTCGTATGTGGAGACATAATCCTGCAGATCGCTTTTGGCATCGTTGGTTTGTGTCTGGAATTGTCCAACGCGAGTGTTGTACTGATCCTGCAGGGCCAGATATTGCTGACGTTGCTGCTCCAGTTCATCCTGGACCTGTTCGTACTTTTGCTTGGTACTGTCAAACTCATCACGAAGTTTGGCAATCGTTGCTGAATACGTTTCCTGTGCGACATCGCCTCCATAGGTCTGGATATCATCACGCATCGCGCCCAGAACTTTAGTTTTATTGTCCAGTTCACCGACTCCGATTTGATCGACGTCGAAATCGTGGCCGACTAATTTTATTAAGGCTGAAATCTCATCGATGCGATTTCGTAAGGCGGTATCAGCCGTTGAGGCTTGGGTTTCCGCGGCTTTTTTGTTGGCGACCAGTTCTTCCCGTTCCCGCAACTGCATATACCACAGCCCCAGAAATACAAAGAAGGCAACGCCAAAGAAGAAAGCCCAGATATGAGCTCCAGTGACTTTTCCTGCTGATGCTGCCATTGCAACCTTCCGTAGACGTTATCTAAAGTGAGTTCGCCGCAACGAACCATTCACTCTCACATGCGAGTATGTGATGGGAATATAATTATGGGAATTTGCCTCATCAGAAACAAAAAGCCCGCTTGAAATAATCCGAAACACTCAATCTCACCAGTATCGAGACTGAACGGATAAGTCGATTTCAAATACAAGTAGTTTCGGACAATACGACTTCGTTATCTGAGTTTATCTCACCGATCAGCTTAAATCCTGATACCTGCCCAAATTCGTCAACCGTCAATCTCAATTCCAAAGCCCGTACATGCTCTGATTGTAAGAAACCTTAATACCAAACCAGAAGTAAGAAAAGAAATATTCGCTAGAATCGAAATCGAATAGAAAATGATGAGCAGCCTTACATAAGCATATTCAGAGAAACTCGAAATATCCATTGTTTTTTCTGAAGTTTTTTAGATTTTGGAATCAGGATTCGCAAAATTGACCGGTTGAATCATTTAAACCGCGTTCCATTTCAAAAACTAGAGAAACAGGCAAAAAAAGTACGTTCATCTGAGGTTCCTAATGATCAGTAGAATGTGTGACGCGCCGAGCAAACCAATTTTGTGGTCTGCCCATCAGCTATGGAAATCCGGATTCTATTTGGATCGAGGTTTACCAGATTTTCAGGAACGATTTTGAAACAAGTGGAAATTGAGGTTGAAAACCGAAAATAGTTAAGTAATCATAAATGAGTCGTTCGGCACTCATTCAGAGTTGGTCGCTATGCAGGAACTTGAATGCTGCATACTTCCTCAATCCATTCTGTTTTTCAGGCGGTACCAGGGATTGGAAAATTTTCAAATAGAAACTGACCGGGCAGTCACTTCTACTAGCCAGAATTCGCTAAATCGACGAGCTGAGTTGGTTCATGAAAGTGCAGACGGAAAAATTGTCCGTAAGAATATACTCAGAACCACCACGCTGATTGGTTCACATGAGCAAAGTAATCTTCAATTACTCGCCTCCTATGTCGAACCTTCTCACTGTGTTCTGACCCTGGACGGACGTGGATTCCGGATCTGGGACTTGCGCTCGAAGTCCGGAACATTTGTGAATGGAGAACGCGTCAGTTCAGCTCGTTTAAACAATGGCGATGAAATCCGCATTGGAAAATTCCGCTTCACGTTGGAGACCAATCTCTCAGACACTACGCGGGAAGGTTTCTTTATCGACGAATATCGCGTCGTCGGTATTCTGGGTACGGGAGGCATGGGCTGGTTGTATGTTGTTGAGGATGGTCGCACACTGCAACGTCACGCGCTGAAGGTGCTCACACGAAAAGCAGCATCCTCTCAGGTTGATCAGGGCGAATTACAGGCTCGGTTTGTCTTTGAAGGGCGTGCTGGAAACCGATTGAAAAATCCTCACATTGTCGAAGTGCTCGACTATCAGCATCGGCACGATGTGGAATATCTGTTGCTGGAACTCTTTGAATCAATCAATCTTCAGGAACTTGTTCAACGGGATGGCCCCTTGCCGGTTGAACAGGTTTGTAGTGTTTTTCGACAAGTAGCCTTGGGACTTGGTCACATTCATGAGATCAGTTTGATTCATCGCGATATCAAACCGGCTAATATTCTGGTAGGGCACGATGGTCATACAAAAATCTGTGATTTTGGCCTCGTATTCCTGGGAGATGATCCTGAAGAGTTGAAATTGGCAGAAACAATGGGGAACGATTGTCTGGGAACAGCGGATTACATTTCACCAGAGCAGTCTTATGACAGTTACAAGATCGATCATCGGGCCGATCAATATAGTCTTGGTTGTTCCATGTATTTCGCATTGACGGGAAAACTGCCATTCCCCGAAGGAAATACACGCGAAAAAATCAATCTGCATCGCTCACAGGATCCCGCCGGTATTCAGTCCATTGCTCCTGATGTTCCCACTGAAGTCTGTCAGATTGTTGAACGCTGTATGCAAAAGAACCCAGACGATCGTTATCAGTCTGATCTTGCATTAGCTGCGGACTTGAAAAAGTTTGCGACCACCTCAATTTCAATCTCATTTGATTTTGAGAAATTACTCAGGAAGCGGACGCATCACGCGAGCTTCCGCCTGGCCGATCCCAAGAAGAAACACTATCTCCAGCGAATTCCTGCCAACGTCGCTTCCTCATTGCAGGCCATGTCGAGCCAGGAAAGCCTCAGCGACGATCACACCACTCTCTCCCCACCGAGTGCCTCCGGAATTGCCACTCATGTGCCCGGTGATACCTCTTCCACCACAGAGCCTCATTGAATTCTTTGAGTTGATTTTGATTTCGACCAGAATTTCAATTATTGATGCGGCTCTTATCTGAATCCGAATGATTTTCTGACTCACCCTCCGATCAGTCAGAATTCCCTTATCATTTGACGAAGTGACAAGATGCTTTATAACCGTTTCCATGAATGTGTAGTGGGTGTTTGACTGGAACTGAATTACTATCGGCTGAAACCGATAGGTTTTTTGGCCGTGAGCTTCGGACTGAAGTCCTTTCGCTCACATGCCAGGTTTTTATTTTATTGTCCTTGGACAAATTTGAACCCACGTTGAAAAGAACCTGAAGATTTCGCCTGAAGGTGAGGGTTTTAGACCCATCGCAAGGACAGTAAAGGGCTCAAACCATCAAAAAGCCGCTATAGTAATCTGCAAACTGCAGTAATCTTCTGGAACGAACTTCTTGAGTACTCCGATAAACCAGAAGCCACATCCGTGTCTCATGGCAGAGAATCAGCATCAATATGGCAAGTATTTCTAAAACATCGCAGAGAATCTCAACGGGATTACCGGAACTCGATCAAATGCTGGGGGGTGGTTTATTGCCGGGGAAACTGGCAGTTATCCTCGGAGCAACCGGAATCGGTAAAACGCAACTGGGGATTCAGTTCGCAAAAGCTGGGTTGGATCAGGAGGGACAACGAGGAATCTTCTTCGATATGACCGCTCGCGGAGATTCGCAAAATCACAGTGACTATGCAAATCGGATTGCCGACTGGGATCTGAAAGAAATGCCGCTCGAACGACTGCGAAATCCTGAGGAATTGTGGGATGCTGAAAAAAGCCGTTTCGATTGCATTCACCCGTTTCAGCAGCTGGGAAAAAGAGTGACGCGCGATGATCTCGATACCGATGAGTACCGGGAATGGCAGGCTGACCTGACGAGAAAGCTGGATATCACAATTCGTTTCTTCTATGGAAATTTCGTGCATGGTGTACGACGCTGTGTGATTGATGGGATCGAGCCGAGCGATAAGCCGAGTGATTCCTTTCAGTTCGATATCTTTGAATATATTCACAATCAGATTCTCAAAAAAGATTCCGAATGGGTCGCTCGCGATTTGCTGCGAGTCCACTACCGCGCCCATGCAGAAGAAGTCAGCCGTTATGCTTATCCGAATTCACAAATTGCCAGTATGATTCTATGTACCTCCCAGGAAGTCATGCTGGATGAATTACTGAGCCGCCCGCTCGATTCCGGGGATATCCTCTCGAATGCCAATACCATCATATTGATGGGAAAAACCAGGGAGGGAATGAAAATGGGACGAGCACTTCATATTGCCAAACATCGCGGCAGCGCCTGCGAAGATTCCATTGTGCCATATACGATTCAGGAAGAAGGAATTGTAATCGGGGAATGAGTCTGACTTGAAGCCTCAAAACAATCCGCAGTAAAGTGCATCCTGATGCACGATGAATTAATTACCTGCCTAATCGCCAATCAGAGATAGAACTCCATGACCGATCAATTCCCCCCACAGGATATGCCACCTTCAAATACCGACAAAGATATTGTAGTTGCAGAGCATCGTTCTCTGGCGGAAGAGTTAAAGAATTCTGAAGACTGGTGGGCGATTTATCTGGGAGCGATTATTCTGGGAGCAGCTTTTCTGGTTATCTGGTTGAATCCACCCGTTGCCGAAATTGCTGACTACACAAGTCCGCTCAAAGGTTGGTTTGCGAAACCTGGGAGTTGGGAAACAAACCCGGTTGATTCTGTTTATCAATCCCCAAAGAAAAATTCATTGGCCGGAATTGCAGTTGTGTTTCTCGTTTCGCTGCTCACATTTGGGTTCGGGGCGAAAGTGATGGGAACTTCGTTTCGACGTTTCGCGATTGGCTTCTGTTTCGTCTTCTTATTGGCAACTCTCGCTTATGTACTCACCGGGCAAGTCGTCGTCAAGAACTACAACCTGGAATATGCCCTGTGGGCATTGGGAATTGGCTTGCTGATCAGTAATACCGTTGGCACGCCCGGCGTAATTAAACCAGCATTGAGAACCGAGTTTTACATCAAAACAGGACTGGTATTGCTGGGAGCCGAAGTGCTCGTCAGTAAACTGATTGCACTGGGAGTTCCCGGAATATTTGTTGCCTGGGTAGTCACACCAATCGTTTTAATTTCAACTTACATCTTCGGTCAAAAGGTGCTGAAGATGGAGTCCAAGTCCCTCAATATGGTCATTTCTGCAGATATGTCAGTCTGCGGCGTCTCTGCGGCTATCGCGACCGCAGCCGCCTGCAAAGCGAAAAAGGAAGAACTTTCGTTTGCCATCGGGTTATCGCTTTCTTTTACAGTGATTATGATGATCGTTTTACCACAAATAATTAAAGCAGTCGGAATGTCTGAAGTTCTCGGCGGTGCCTGGCTGGGAGGGACGATTGACTCCACAGGAGCGGTCGCAGTGGCGGGAGTGATGCTCGGTGATACCGCGAAAGATGTCGCAGTCACGATTAAGATGATCCAGAACATCCTCATTGGTGTAACAGCTTTTGGAGTAGCCGTTTACTGGGTCAGCTTTGTCGAGAAAGATGAGACTTCGACGCGACCTCAGGTTTCTGAAATCTGGCGACGATTTCCCAAATTCGTGCTCGGCTTCATCGGAGCTTCGATCATCTTTTCGCTGATCTACAGTCAGGGAGAAACCTCTCAGACAATGGTCGATTCGATGAAAGGAGATTGCACAAAAGTCTTCCGAGGCTGGTTCTTCTGCCTGGCCTTTGTAAGCATCGGCCTGGAAACCAACTTCCGCGATCTGGCGAAATTCCTGAAGGGAAGTAAGCCATTGATTCTGTATGTCGTGGGGCAATCGCTGAATTTAGCATTAACTCTGTTTATGGCCTGGTTAATGTTTGAAGTCATTTTCCGGGAAGCAACACAGAAACTATTGCAGTAGGTTTGGTTGAGGGTTGAAGGTTGAAGGTTGTTCTCGCTCGCGATGACTCATAATCAGGAAGTTGAAAAGGAATGGGACAAGTATTCTCAGAACCGATTATACAACCTTATTCAGGCTGGAAAGGGGGACTGACTCTCTGTCTGGTGATTGGACTGATGGCTATGATCTGGCTATTTATATTGCCTGCGCTCAGCAAAGATCCAGGATTTCAACAACAGATTCAGCTCCGTGAAGAGCAGGGGGTCGAGAGTGCCGCCATGTTCTATTCCGATCTGCCAGCTGCAAAAACCGCCACAGAGCATCTCGATCAACTCGAACGGGACAACCCCAATCTGTTCTGGTTGCCCTGAATTATTCTTAAACCACAAAGGCACGAAGTCACTAAGAGATTAAAAACAGTTAATCATCAATTAACTGGTATCGATTTTTATGAGGTGTTGAATTCTTCAAAAATCTCTTCGTGCCTTAGTGTCTTCGTGGTAAAAAAATTTCTTGACACGGAATCCACTATACTTGTTTAAATTGGCGTCTTGGCGGTTCAAACCTTAATCAAGAGGAGCAGGCTCGAAGTCACTCGGGTTGACCCAGCCTGCTTTGATTTTCTCGCCGTTCATGTAACGCTCATAAAATCCGCGTTCTGTTTTGTTTGCATAAGGATATTGATCGAACAGATCGCCGTTCCCCAGAATTCGGGGATCCTGTTGCTCAGTTAAGCGTTTTGTCATTTCTGTGCGTAATGCCGCCATCTGTTTCTGGTGTTGAGGAGTTTCTGCCAGATTGGTCAGGCAGTAGGGATCCTGCTTGATGTTATAAAACTCTTCTGCTGGCCGTTTGCCAAAGGATATCTCCCAGTAATAAGCCAGATCGGGTTGAGTTCGTAAGCTGAGTAAATCGGTTTTTGTCGGACTGCCATCGCAATTGAGATAACCGGTTTCGGGATTGCTTGCCGGCCAGCGATCGGGTTTGAAGTTTTTCAGATAGAGATAATCTCCCCGTACAATTCCGCGGATCGGATAGCCTGCATCTTCAGGTCGTCCGATATCGTGCCGCTCTTTGCCGATGAGAACATGGTCGCGTTCCGGGATGACCTGACCAGATTTTTCTGAGTTGAAAATCGTAAGTAACGAGGTTCCTGTGATCGGCTGCATTCCCTGATTCGTGCCCTCGACTTCTGCAACTTCAAGAAATGTGGGGACGAAATCAATGAAACTGACAAAGTCTTCAATCTTGCGTCCTGGATTTTTGATACCCGCAGGCCACATGATGGCCAGGGGCAGGTGGTTGGAGTACTCATACTCCTGCCCTTTCACTCGCGGAAACGGCATCCCATTGTCGGCTGTCACGACGACGAGCGTGTTCTCCAATTGACCTTTTTCTTCGAGCAGATCAAGCATTTGAGCCAGGTGGTTATCGAAATGTTCGATTTCGAAAGCATAGTCAAGCATATCCGTGCGTGTGACAGAATTATCTGGCCAGAATGGGGGAACGACATCAATCTGATCGATTGACTTTCCGCCTTTTTTAATGCCACTGCCATACTCGTATCCACGATGTGGTTCGGTGCTGCCGTACCAGAAGCAGAAGGGTTGATCAGCAGGTTGATCCTCCAGAAACGCGGCGAAATTTCCGGCGTAGTCATTATTGGAAATGGCTTTGGTGGGTGGTTGTTTGCGAAGTTTGTCGTAGGATTGACCAGTCATTAAACGCGGTTTGTCATTGCTGTCTTTTGCGATGCCGGGAGCCCAGCCTTTGCCGGTTTTGCCGACATGATATCCCTGTTCGGCTAGAACCTCTGCATACGTTTTGAACTTCGCAGGAAAGAAGCACCAGTGATTGCAAGCTTCTTCCAGTTGCCAGGAATTGCGTCCTGTGAGGATGCAGGCTCGGGAAGGAGCGCATTTAGCGTTGGGTGTGTAACAACGCATGAAAAGCAAACCTTCATTAGCAACCCGGTCAAACCCGGGAGTTTTCACCCAGGAACACCCGTAGGCTCCCATATGTGCAAATGAGGCATCGTCTGCAATACAAAATAAAATGTTGGGACGATCGGTGTTCTTTGCCAGAACATCTCCACTCAAGTTGAGGAGCAGGACAGAACAGAAAATCAGAATGTATAAAATGCGATTGCTGTTTGAGGATTTTATCATGATGGATCTCCAGTTGAGTGCTCGATCGTTTTATGAAGTGGTTGTTGTATTGGTACTGAAGTAAATCAGGCAGGTGACTATGGCAGCGATATGAACGAAAATCAAAACATAAAACAGATTACGATAACTGGTCTTGGCGGTTTTGTGGCGAAAGAACTGTTGTCCAAAATGTGCTCCCGGCCAGCCACCGATGAGTTCAAAGAAGTGCAACCATCTTTCTGAAATCCGCCAGCGATCCGCGTTGGCACGCCATTTATCCAACCCCTGAGCAGTAAAGGCAGCCAGGCTGCTCAGCAAGACCAATCCTGAATAGGCACCTGCTTCCCAGTGTTCAATCCAGTTTGTCCAAAAGCCGAGCAGGACAACGATGGCGGCAATCAACCAGAACCAGCACAGACGATTCATCCAGACGATCATGCGGATTCTCCTCGATCGAACGGTCCTGGAATGTAGCCATGCACGAGAAGATCTCCTTCGAATTGCTGAATCGATATCTGCTCCAGTTTCAATGCGTCAGCCATATTAGAAATACCGACTCCTACCACTGGGGAAAAGGCGGCTCCACCTCCAATAATTTTCGGGGCGATGAAAGCATGCACTTCATCCACTTGACTGGCATCAAAGAAACTTCCCAGCACTCCTGCTCCTCCTTCGACCAGTATGTTTGTCATTCCCCGCCGTCCCAACTCCTTGAGCAGAAAACTGAGTTCAGGTTGTCCAACGCGGTTGACTGGTGAGAGGATCAATTCTGCCCCTGCATTGATTAATTTTTTTTGGATTTCAATCGGGACATCCTCACGGCATGCGATCATGACGGGGGCTTCATGAATTGTCTGGAACAGGAGTGATTTCAGCGAAATGATCGCTTGAGAATCCAAAATAATGCGTACTGGCGTCCTTGGCCCAGGAGGGCGACCTGTTAATCTGGGATTATCTGCCAGAACAGTCCCGCTGCCGACAATGATCGCATCCATTAATCCGCGAACTTTATGAACATGAGCCCGCGAAGCTTGATTTGTAATCCACTGCGAGGAGCCAGTCTTTGAGGCAATTCGTCCATCGAGTGTCATCGCCCATTTGGCGTGGACGTAGGGAAGACCTGTCAGTTGGAGTTTTCGAAACGGACGGAGCAGCGTCTCAGCTTCTGATTTCAGAAAATTAACTTCAACTTCCACGCCAGCTTTGCGGAGCACATCAACTCCGGTCTCTTTATTGTGCCGGGCGGGGTCCAGGCAGCCAATGACAACTCGCTTCAGGCCCGCTTTAAGAATCGCTTCGGCACATGGCGGAGTTTTTCCGTGATGAGAGCAAGGTTCCAGGGTGACGTAAATGGTCGAGTTTTCTGGAATCTGCCCGACTTTGGAAAGGGCATCTGCTTCGGCGTGCGGGCCGCCGAAATTTGCGTGATGACCTTCTGCAACTAAGTTGAGATTTTCATCGACAATCACCGCTCCGACTAGCGGGTTCGGTTCGACAAAACCGCGTCCTTGTTCCGCAAGAGACAACGCCCGCTGCATAACTTCAGTTGGCGTTGCAAATTGCATGATGACTTAACGCTCGTCTGAGTGAGTATTTCGATGAGGAGGTCTCAACAGTTTATTGCTTCTGGACGAAAGAGATAGAAACTCTAACAACACTTGATCGTGAAAAAAACAATTCGGGGTGGCGGGAGCGCTCTTGTAGAGAAACTCCCGAATCGTTGAGCTTTCGGGGGCTTCCGCTAAAGC
>TARA_R100000789_G_scaffold18739_5_pt1 | contig 15365 bp, 14 predicted proteins | sample TARA_R100000789 | Tara Oceans TARA_R100000789 (sample SAMEA2623403) | marine metagenome | biome: marine biome (ENVO:00000447); feature: mesopelagic zone (ENVO:00000213); material: "saline water (ENVO:00002010), including plankton (ENVO:xxxxxxxx)" | depth 450 m
CATGGGGCGGCGATTCCCGCCCAACCACCTGCACGACAGCTGGCTGGACTTTCTCTATTGGGATGCCGTGCTGGAGGCCTGATGGGTCGCTCCTAGTCGGGGTGAAAGCAGAAGGTGTTGCCGGACGATTCGCTGCGCGGGCACCGGTCCTCTGCCCCTTGGGGGCGCGGATCGGGCCAGTACCAGCTGCCGGTCGCGGCCCCGTTGATCCGATCCACCAACCCTGCGGTTTCGACCACCGTGCGCGCCCCCGACGGCCAGTGATGGACGGCCTGCAGCGTGCCATCGGCCAGAACGCTGCGCGACTGTGTGCAGGGCTCTTGATCGGTCAGCGCGTCGTCGCGGTTGTAGACAAAGCAGGTGCCGGGGCGGTCGATGGTGAAGGTCTGGCCATTGCGGGGCAGGGCGATCAGCGGGATCTCCGGCGGATAGGCCATGTAATTCTGCATCAGGGAAAAGAACAGCGGCGGTTCGGCGTCGGGAAACGATCCCTCGCCCCAGACAGAGGCCTGCACCGCGCGGGCCGGTCCCCAGAAGTTGCGGGCGATGTTGTACTCGTCCGATCGGTTGATAAAGCGGCCCTGACAGGTGCCGACCGCCTCCATGCCGAAACCTTGATAACTGAAGGTGTCGGTGTCGCGGTTGACCCGGTTGTTGGGATCGCCGCTGAGGTACCAGACGTCCGGATTGCTGGTCTGCAGGTCCATCGTGGCGCGGTACAGGTTGGCGCAGGCGGTTTTGATCACCGGGTCCGATACTTGTGAGGGCGGGTCGATCCCGATCACGGAAATCCCCCAGCGGGCGGCCTCTTGCACGGTGGAGATGTGGAACATGTCCTGCGGTGGGGTTTGGTGCATTTTGGCGGCAAGCGACGGCGGAAAGCGGAAGGCGACCAGATTGCGGAAGATCAGAGCGGTGGCTTCGACAGAGACCTGATAGGCCTTGGCGACGGTTTCGGCGCTGTAATTGCCGTCCGGCACGGTCAGGCTGGGGGCGTGAAAGCCAAGACGCCCGTCGACGTGCAAGTGGCGGCTGGTGACGGTGCCGATGTCGCTGCCGGTGTCGTAGGAGCCGGCCATAAAGACCAGCGCGCAGGCGCTTTCGCAGCGCGCGCCGGGGCGGATCATCGTGCCCAGCCTGCCATGCACCGCCTGCGTCAGGGCGACCGCCTCTTGCAGGGCGCCGCCCGGGCTGTTGAGACACAGATTGAGCGGTGTCTTTAAGTCGATGTAGGGGCCTTGGTCGCCGTCCTCATCGCTGTACCAGATGGTGTCGGCATAGCGCGATTCCGTCGAGGCCCGTTTCATCACCGCCAGCAGGGCATCGGTGTCGCCGGGCGCGATGATCCCGTCCAGCGTGACCAGACAGCCGTATTCAGGGTCATCGGCCAGCCGGATGTCCGCCGCCTGCGCCGCCTGTGGTGAGGTGAACGCAAGAGCGGCGGCAAGTGGGGCGGCAATCAGTTGGCGCATGGATTTATCCCTGTTTTTCTGTGCGTTGCTTGCAGGCTTGGTGGAGAGAAGAGCAAAACCGGCCACAGAATGCGAGGTTTTTTTGTCGGGGGTGTGTGCGTGTGCGCTGACAGAGGCGCCGCAACGGGTGACGGATCAACAGCAGGTTCAGCCCCCAAGCACGGCACCTGCGCCTCGTCTGGGTGAAGAACCACAGGAACGCAAAAGGCCCCGCGTGTGCGGGGCCTTTTACGTTCCAAAGACTGCGCTTGGAATTTAGTCGTTATTGCCGGGAGCGGCGGGCGCGGCCTGTGCGCCGGGCTGCTGCACCGGGCGCTTGCCGCCGTTGAGCGGATCGTCCTGACGCTGAACGGAACCTTCGAAATGGGCCCCGGATTCGATTGCGATGGTCTTGTGGATGATGTCGCCCTCGACACGCGCGGTGGCGGTCAGACGCACCTTCAGGCCGCGCACGCGGCCCACGATACGACCGTTTACAACAACATCGTCGGCGACCACTTCGCCTTTGATGGTGGCGCTTTCGCCGATGGTCAGCAGGTGGGCGCGAATGTCGCCCTCTACTGTGCCTTCAACCTGAATGTCGCCGGTTGTCTTGAGATTGCCGGTCACATGCAGGTCTGCCGACAAAACAGAGGCCGGGGGCTTTGCCTTGGGCGCCGCGGCGGGCTTGTAGTCCCCTGCGGAGGCTTTCGAAGGCTCAGGCATGGCCGGTTTCGACACGTCGTCGGCCTTGTGGCCGGGCTCATTGATCTTGCTCTTAGAAAACATCGTTCGCAGCCTTGATATAGATCATCGGATTGACGGGTTTGCCACCGACTCGGACTTCGTAATGGAGATGGGTACCGGTCGATCGACCAGTGTTTCCCATATCACCGATCCTCTGCCCGCGCGAGACCCTATCCCCGACTTTCACGCGGATTTTCGACATATGCGCATAACGTGTCTCGATGCCAAATTCGTGCTGGATTTTAACCAGGCGTCCATAGCCCGACTGCCAGTCGGCGTGGATCACGACGCCATCGGCTGTGGAATAGATCGGCGTGCCGTGGGGGGCGGCGAAATCGGTGCCTGCGTGCAGACGGCCCCAGCGATAGCCAAAGCCCGAGGTAAAGCGGAACGCATCCTTGAGCGGCGAGGCAAAAGGCGCTTTTTGCGCGGCGATCCGGTACAGGTTCAGCCGGTCCATCTGGTTGAGAATACGGTTGGCGCGCAGGGTGTCGGGGGAGGGGGCGTCGTCACCCTTGGTCGAAAAGGACAGCGGTGTCAGCGGGCCGCCCTGACCGGAATAGCCCTTGCGAACCTCATCCAGAATGCGGTCCGGGTCCATCCCGGCCTTTTCGAACATCTTGTCCAGCGGCACCACGGAGACGGTCATCGCCTCTTCGAGTTGGCGGAAGATGCGGTCGTTCTTGTCTTCGAGGGTTTCGATGGCGGCCTGCATCTCTGCGGCGCGGATCAGGGACAGTTGTGCGTCGGCGATGACCTGATCGCGTTCCTCTGCGACGCGGGACAGGGCGTCAGTCAGCAGGGTCACGGTGGCGTCGTCGCCGCTGGCGCGGGCCACGGCCACCTCGCCTTTGAGGTCGGATTCCAGTTCGGCCAGCCGCTTGGTGGCGTTCTCACGCGATTTCATGACGTCGCGCAGGGTGGCCTGGATCACGTCGATCCCGGTTTCCAGCTCGCGGCGGTGCGCCTCAGAGTCCAGCAATTCGGTCTGCATGACCGATACTTGACGAAGCGCTGCGGAGAAACGGTCCTGCGCGGCCAGTGCCTCGGCGGTGCGGGCGTCACGTTCCGCCGACAGGGCGTTCAGACGCTGCTGATAGGTGATTTGTTCCCGTTTGGCCTGTTCGCGAAAGTTTCCGGCGCCGATGGAGTCCATCAACAGGATCGCGGTGGCCACGATGGTCCAGCCCATCAGTGCAGTCAGACCGACAAAAGCCACTGCCTGCGTTTCTGACCGAAGGCGGATGAACCGCGTATCGGTGTCGGATCTCAGAAAGAGCCGACGTTCTGGAAAAAAGCGCTCAACGAGCGCATGAAATCTGATCGTCAGACGTGATCTCACCCGACTGTCCCCTAGTCCCGTCCCATACAAGGTGCGCGCTGTCCCCACAGAACGGCACCCTTCGACGGGCTTACCCCAGCCATTCGTCACTCCGCAAGAATTTTAGCCATGCGATTCGGTCGCACCGGCGGGAAGGGGCCGAAATGGCAAAAAACCGCCTATTCAACGGGTTCTAGGTGGGGTCTGATCCGCGAGGGGCCAATAAAAGTCCGGCGGCAGTCCCGCTTCGGCGCGTTTTTCATCGTTGAAGGGCGGTTTGAGGGCACCTTTGAAGTAGCGTCTGACAAGATCGTGAAACACAACAATTGGGTCCGTGTCGTGTCTGCCACACAAGAAGTGGAACCATTTGGAACCATAGGCCACATGGCTGACTTCTTCGGCATAGATCGTTTCCAACGCGTCGACGGCGCTGGTGACTCCGGCCTTGCGAAAGATCCCGATCATGCCCGGAGTGACGTCCAGGCCGCGCGCCTCTAGCACCATCGGGACCACGGCGAGCCTGCCCATCAAATCATCAACTGTGTCTTCTGCGGCACGCCACATGCCGGCATGCGCGGGCAGGGCGCCGTAGAAACTGTCCATCTCCTCCAGACAATCACACATCAGGTTGAAGTGTTTGCTCTCATCATCCGCCGCCCGGACCCAGTCGTCATAGAACCCGGCAGGCATCGGCGTCGCGGCAAAGCGCGGGATGATGTCCCAATGCAGATCGACGGCGTTCAACTCGATATGCGCGACGGCGTGCAGCAGGGCGATGCGGCCCTGCGGGCTGCCGGGCTTGCGTTTGGGCACGTCACGCGGGTTGAGCAGCTCTGGCTGTTCGGGCCGCGCGGGCCGCAATGGCGGGTCGGCTCGCCCGACGGGAATCGGCGTATCCGTTTCGCGTGCGGCAAACCATTGCGCCGCATAGTCCCGCGACTTGGCGGTTTTCTGCCGGCCATCGGCGGTGGTCAAAACGTCCACCGCCATCTCGCAAAGGGTCATCGTCATGCGGCGTCTCCCATGTGGTCTGGTGCTCTCAGAACTGGGGCCGGGTATGGGGGCGGTCGCCGCATGGCGCAAGGCCTGGCACAACGCATGCGGTCACAAGGCGCGGGCCGCCTCCAGCACTGCTTCGGCATGGCCCGGCACCTTGACCTTGCGCCACTCTTGTACGATCCGCCCGTCGCCATCGATCAGGAAGGTGGACCGCTCAATGCCCCAGAACGTCTTGCCGTACATGGATTTTTCCTTCCACACGCCCAGCCGTTCCGACAGGTCGGATCCCTCGTCAGAGATCAGCGGCACGGTCAGGTTCTTCTTGGCCATGAACTTTTCATGGCTGGCAATCGTGTCCTTGGAGATCCCGTAAACCTTGACCCCAAGCGCCTCGAACTGTGGCAGAAGGGCGGTAAAGGCCTCATTCTCTTTGGTGCAGCCAGAGGTGTCGTCGCGCGGGTAGAAGAACAGCACAAACGCCGTCCCCTTGAGCGCTGCAAACGACACCTCGCCATCGGTCGAAGGCAGGGTAAAGTCAGGGGCAAGAGCCGGGGCAGTGTCGGGCATGGATATCTCCTTTGTTTCGATGTTCTAAGGTGTGCCATAGAGCTACGCCAAGAGAGAGTAAGACAGAAGATGCGGGCTTGCAGTGAGCAGTGAGGCAAAAAAACCGACGTCGCCCCCCCGTCGCAGGCGGCGGCGTGGCCGTGCCGTGCTGTTGGTGCTGTTTGCGCTGATCGCGGCGATTGGTGTTTCGGGTTTTCTGATGATCGGTCGCCCGGTGGACGCGCCTGCCTGGGTCCGCGAACGGATCGAGGCGCGTCTGGCCCAGAGCCTGCCGGGTATCCGGGTCGATTTCGGTCGCATGAGCCTGCTGGTCCAGCAGTCCGGTCTGGCGCGGATCATTCTGTGGGATGTGGACATCCGAAATCAGTACGGCGCGCCGGTGGCGCAGTTGTCGGACATCGAGGCGGGGATTTCGGCGGGCGCGCTGCTCCGCGGCAAGGTCGTGCTGCGTGAGGCGCAGGTTTCTGGCGCGTTTGTCACCCTGCGGCGTGACCGCGACGGGCGGCTGGGGTTGGCACTTGGCGATGCCTTTGCCGAAGGCAACGACATGCCCGACATTGGTCAGATCATCGCGCGGGTCGACACGATCTTGGCCGATCCCAAGCTGGCGCAGCTTGAGGTGTTTGAGGCGGACGCCCTGACCCTGCGCTATGAGGATCAGCGCGCCCGGCGTGGCTGGACCGCCGATGGTGGGCGGCTGCGGCTGGCGCGTGAGGACGGGGTCTTGCGGGCGACCGGCGATGTGGCGCTGCTGTCGGGCGGCGACGGGGTCGCCACGGTGGAGGTTGAGGCGTTCAGCCCGATTGGGGCGCAAAACCTTGATTTCAGCATTCATCTGGACGGGCTGGCGTCGCGAGACATCGCGACGCAAAGCCCGGCACTGTCCTGGCTCAAGGAACTGGATGCGCCGATTTCGGGCGCGCTGCGCTCGGCCCTGGACGACAGCGGCATGTTGCAACCGCTGGAGGCGTCGTTGCACATCGGCGCGGGGGCGTTGCAGCCGACTGCCGCCACCCGCGCGCTGCCGTTTGACGCGGCAGAGACCGCCTTTACCTACCAGCCGGAAGAGGGCGTGTTGCGGTTTCAACGCATCCAGTTGACCTCGCCGCTGGGCACCGTGACGGCGGCCGGAACCGCCCGGTTGAACGGGATCGAGACAGGCTGGCCGCGCGGATTGACGGGGCAGTTCCTGCTGTCCAACATGTCGCTGGCCGAAGGCGCAGTGCTGGACCGTCCGATTGCGCTGACCGGGGCCGAGATGGCCTTTAAGATCCGGCTGGATCCTTTTCAGATGACGCTGGGCGAACTGCGGGTAACCGATCCCGCGTACCCGTTGCGGGCCTCGGGGCGGTTGTCGGCGGAAAGCGCGGGCTGGCAGCTGGCGCTGGACGCCCACGCGGCCCGCACGACCCCGGAGCAGGTCCTGAGCTTTTGGCCCCCCGACAGGTTTCCGGGGGTGCGGCGCTGGATCACCAACAACGTCAAGAGCGGCCAGATCGAGGATGTGCATTTTGCCCTGCGCGCCGCGCCGGAGGACGCGACGCCGCAGACCTTCCTTGATCTTGGCTTTTCCGACGGCATCGCCAGCTTCAACCCGCGCCTGCCCGGACTGATCGGGGCGGCGGGGCGGCTGACGCTGCACGACAACCGGCTTGGCCTGCGGCTGGAGGCAGGGATCACCGATGCCGGGCGCGGACCGATCGACATCTCCGGCAGCGAATTTGTCATCGCTGACCTGCGCGAGAAACCGGCCATCGGAGAGGTGCGCCTACAGGCCTCGGGCGGTGTCACCGCCGCGCTGTCCTATCTCAACAATGACGCGTGGCGGTTGATCGACAAGGCGGACCGGACCGTCGACATGGCCAGCGGCACGACGCAAGTGTCGGGCCGTATCGCGATGCCTCTGATAGATGGTCTGACGCTGGATCAGGTGGTGCTGGACCTGTCCGGCACGCTGCGCGACATTGATGCGCCCACCGCGATCCCCGGCAAGCCGCTGACCGCCGACCAACTGGCATTGAGCGTCACCAATGCCGCCGTGGCGCTGGAGGGCGCGGTGCTGGTGGACGGCGTTCCCGCCAAGGGCCGCTGGGCGCGGCCCCTGCAAGGCAGCGGCGGTGAGGTCGACGCCGAGGTGACGCTGACCGCGCAGAGCATCGCCGCGCTTGGCATCGGATTGCCACCGGACAGCGTGCGCGGGCGCGGCATGGGGCGGTTGCGCATCGACATGCCACGCGGCGCGCCGGCCCGGTTCGAGCTGACCAGCGATCTGGACGGGTTGGGCCTGTCGTTGCCGCAAATCGGCTGGGATCTGCCCCCCGGCGCGCGGGGCAGTTTCAGCGTCGCGGGCCTGTTGGGCACGGTACCGACCATTGAACGGCTGGCGCTGTCTGGGGCGGGGCTGGATGCGCAAGGGCGGGTTCTGCTGGATCGTTCCGGCGGGTTTGACCGGCTGGAGCTGTCGCGGCTTACGGTCGGCGACTGGCTGGACGTGAGCGGGCGGTTGGTGACGCGCGGGGGCGGCATTCCGGGGATCGAGGTGGACAAAGGCCGCATCGACATGCGCAGCGCGCCGTTTACCTCCAGCTCTGGCACTGACGGCGGGGCCGGTCCGGGCGGCGGGGGCGCGCCGCTGGCTTTGACGCTGGACAGTTTGCGGCTGACCGACAGCATCGTCTTTGAGGAGTTCCGCGCCGATTTCGACACCACGCGCGGACTGAACGGTGCCTTTACCGCTAAGCTGGGCGGGCGCGCCCCGGTCAAAGGCGTTGCCGTGCCGCAAAACGGCGGCACCGCCTTTCGCATCACCGCAGAGGACGCGGGCGAGGTGCTGCGCGCAGCCGATATGCTCAAGACCGTGCGCGATGGGGCGTTTCGGCTGGACCTTGCGCCGGTGCGGGGCAAGCCGGGCACCTATGACGGCATGATGACGATCAAGGGCACGCGGTTGCGCAAAGCGCCCGCCATTGCCGCCCTGTTGGATGCGGTCAGCATCGTGGGGCTGCTGGACCAGCTGAACGGGCCGGGGATCTTTTTCTCGGATGTCGAGGCGCGTTTTCGGCTGACGCCCAGCCGCGTGGTGATCAGCCGGTCAAGTGCGGTGGGGCCGTCGATGGGGATCTCGCTGGACGGGTATTACGATCTGGCAAGCGGGCGCATGGACCTGCAGGGGGTGTTGTCGCCGATCTATCTGGTGAACGGCATCGGGCGGCTGATCTCGCGACAGGGAGAGGGGTTGATCGGGTTCAACTTCAACCTGCGTGGCACGGTCGAAAATCCGCGTGTTCTGGTCAATCCGCTTTCGGCCTTCACTCCGGGCATGTTCCGTGACATCTTTCGGCGGCCTCCGCCCAAGCTGTCTCAATGATCCCAACGGGTTGACCTATGAAACTTAGCGATTTCGACTTTGATCTGCCGGATCGGCTGATTGCCACCCGACCCGCGCGCCCACGCTCATCTGCCCGGCTGCTGGTGGCTGAGGGGGATGCGATAACGGACGCGCATGTCTTTGACATCGCGCGTTGGTTGCGTCCCGGTGATCGGCTTATTCTGAACGATACCAAGGTGATACCGGCCAGACTTCAAGGCGTTCGCAAGCGGGTGTCTGATGCCGGAGAGACCGAGGCCAGGATCGAGGTCACCCTGCTGGAGCCGCAGGCAGATGGCGCATGGGCGGCGCTGATCAAACCGCTGAAGAAAGTGCGGGATGGTGAGGAAATAATATTTTCCAATGACTTGAGTGCCGTTCTTGAGGCACGAGAGGACGGGCGGGGAAGCCTGCGTTTCAACCTGTCGGGGGAGGATTTCGATGCGGCGCTGAATGCCGCCGGGGCCATGCCTTTGCCGCCCTATATCGCCGCCAAACGCGCCGCCGATGACCGCGACCGCGAGGATTATCAGACCGTTTGGGCGCGCAACACGGGCGCCGTTGCGGCCCCCACGGCCTCATTGCATTTTGACGACGCGCTGCTGGCGGCGCTGGCGGCCAAGGGAGTCAGCTTTACCCATGTCACGTTGCATGTGGGGGCGGGCACGTTCCTGCCGGTCAAGGTTGAGGACGTGACCAGCCACAAGATGCACGGCGAATGGGGTGAGGTGACAGAGACCGCCGCGGCAGAGATCGCCGCAACCCGCGCCGCCGGGGGGCGGGTGATCCCCGTCGGCACCACCGCGTTGCGGTTGATCGAGACGGCTGCGCGCGGCGGTCGGATCGCGCCATTTCAGGGGGTGACGGATATTTTCATCTACCCCGGTTTCACCTTCAAGGTGACCGACGCGCTGATGACCAATTTTCACCTGCCGAAATCGACGCTGATGATGTTGGTCTCGGCCCTGATGGGCTCTGAGCGTATTCGTGCCATCTATGAACACGCCGTGGCCGAGGACTATCGTTTCTTCTCTTACGGTGATGCCTCGCTGTTGCTGCCGCCCCGCGGCTGACGACCGCCGCGACGTCGGGAAATCCCCAAAACCCAATCGCTAAAACGCGGGTTTCCGCCGCTCGGGTGCCGGGAATGGTTTCCCTGCGACATCGAATCGTGCAGGGCGTCGCCTGTGGTCTGCAAATGATCAGCCATGCCCGGCAGTCTGGGCAAAAGAAGGAATAAACCGTTGCTGCATGTGATGAAAAACTCTTGGGCGCTCTTGCTTGGCATGTTGCTCCTGATGATCGGCAACGGGTTGCAGGGCTCTTTGCTGGGCGTGCGGGGGGCAGAGGCCGGTTTCTCTGCCGGCACCATGTCGATTGTGATGTCGGGCTATTTCGCCGGTTTCCTGTTCGCGTCGCGGACGGTGCCCGGCATGATCCGGCGGGTCGGCCACGTCCGGGTCTTTGCCGCGCTGGGGTCCCTGATCTCGGCGGCGCTGATCCTGTTTCCGGCCTTGCAAGATCCGATTGCCTGGACGCTGGGGCGGCTGGTGCTGGGGTTCTGTTTCTGCGGCGTCTATGTGACCGCCGAAAGCTGGCTGAACAATGCCGCCGACAATGAAACGCGGGGTCAGACCCTGTCGGCCTACATGATTGTCCAGATGGGCGGCATCATCATCAGTCAGGGGCTGTTGGTTGTCCCGGATGCCTCGGGCTTCCTGCTGTTTGTCATTCCATCGGTGCTGGTTTCGATCTCATTTGCGCCGATTCTGCTGTCGATCCAGCCGACGCCGGCCTTTGAATCCTCCAAGCCGATGACCCTGCGAGAGCTATATGGCGTGTCGCCGCTGGGCATGGTGGGGATGTTCTTTCTGGGCGGCGTGTTTTCGGCGCAGTTCGGCATGGCCGCCGTCTATGCCACCGAGGTCGGTCTGAAACTCAGCCAGATCTCGATCTTTGTGGCGTCGTTTTATGTCGGCGCCTTGGTGTTGCAATACCCGCTGGGGTGGATTTCCGACCGGGTCGACCGGCGGCGGTTGGTCATGCTGGTGGCAGCGGTCGGGGCCGTGGCGGCGGCGGTCGCGGCGGCGCTAGGCGGATCGTTCACCGTGTTGGTGGCCTCTGCCTTTGTGATCGGGGGGTGTTCCAACCCGCTGTATTCGCTGCTGATTGCCTATACCAACGACTTTCTTCAGCCCGAAGACATGGCCAGCGCCTCTGCCGGGCTGCTGTTTGTCAACGGCATGGGGGCCATCGCTGGCCCGCTGGTGATTGGTTGGGTCATGGGGGTCGCCGGGCCGAGCGGGTTCTTTGTGCTGATCCTGGGGTTGCTTGCGATCATCGCGGTTTACGCGCTGTACCGGATGACGCAGCGGGCCGCGCCCTCTGTCGGGGACACGGGCGCCTATGCGCCGGTCATGCCGTCCTCGACGCAGGTCGCCGTCGAGGTGGCGCAGGAGTATTTCATTGACCAACAGGACGAAGATGCAGAGTCCCCAACGCCTTGACTGTCAGAACCTGACAGAATTCGTGATTTGGGTGCCTGCCGCAGTATGCGCAATGATCTTTCGTGGTGGGATGCGTAATGGGTGACAAAGGAGAAGCAGATGATCACGCCCGACGATGTACTGGCCTTTTGGCTGGATGAGGTGGGCCCAAAGGGCTGGTACGCTAAAGACGATGCGCTGGATGAGACGATCCGCACGCGGTTTGGCGACGCTCTTCAGGGGCTGATGGACGGGCGTTTTGGCCTGTGGCTGACCTATCCGTCAGGCGCGCTGGCCTATATCATTCTGGCCGATCAGTTTCCGCGCAACATGTTCCGTGAAGATCCGCGTGCCTTTGCCTCGGATGAGGTGGCGCGCGCGGCGGCGAAACAGGCAATTCATCGCGGCTGGGATCTCAAGATCGACGCCCCGGCGCGGCAGTTCTTTTACATGCCTCTGATGCACGCGGAAAACCTGTGTGATCAGGACCGTTGCGTGCGCTTGTTCAAAGAGCGGATGCCGGAATCGGACAACAACCTGCTGCACGCGCGTGTCCACCGCGAAGTGATCCGCAACTTTGGCCGCTTTCCCTATCGCAACGCGGCCCTGTCGCGCCGCACCACCGAGCCAGAGCAGGGCTTTCTGGACAATGGCGGATACGCAGAGATCCTGCGCGACCTGCAGGCCGACGTCGCCGCCTGAGTTCGTCGCCTGACCTGAGGCGCGCGGGGTGATTGCCCCGCGCCCGGTGCTCGGCTAGCCTTTGCCGCGACGAGGCAGGGAGGAACGGCATGAGCGAGCAACGCTTTGACATGGTGGTGATCGGGGCGGGCCCCGGCGGCTATGTCGCGGCCATCCGGGGGGCGCAACTGGGGTTGCGCGTGGCGGTGGTCGAACGCGAGCATATGGGCGGCATCTGTCTCAACTGGGGCTGCATTCCGACCAAGGCGATGTTGCGGTCAGCCGAGGTGTTCCACCTGATGCAGCGCGCCAAGGAGTTTGGCCTGTCGGCCGACGGGCTGGGCTATGATCTGGACGCCGTGGTCAAACGGTCTCGAGGCGTGGCGAAACAGCTGTCATCGGGCGTCGGGCATCTGCTGAAGAAAAACAAGGTCACGACGATCATGGGTACCGCTCGGCTGGATGGGCCGGGGCGGGTGCATGTCACCACGGACAAGGGCGAACAGGTGCTGGAAGCTGCCAACGTTGTTCTGGCCACCGGCGCGCGGGCGCGTGAGTTGCCGGGGCTGGAGGCGGATGGCGACCGGGTCTGGACCTACAAACACGCGCTGGTGCCCAAGCGGATGCCGTCCAAGCTGTTGGTGATCGGGTCCGGGGCCATCGGCATCGAGTTTGCCAGTTTCTATGCGACGCTGGGGGCCGAGGTCACGGTGGTCGAGGTCATGGACCGAATCCTGCCCGTCGAGGACGAAGAAATCGCCGCTTTTGCCAAAAAGCAGTTTGTGAAACAGGGCATGACAATCCTCGAAGGGGCCAAGGTTGCGCAGCTGGAGCGCGGCGAGGATGCGGTTGTCGCCCATGTGGATAAAAATGGGGATAAGTCAAAGATCACAGTCGATACAGTGATTTCGGCTGTGGGTATTGTTGGAAATGTAGAAGGTCTGGGGCTGGAGGATATGGGTGTCCGGGTTGACCGGTCCCATGTCGTGACCGACCCGATGTGCCGCACCGGCGTCGAGGGTGTCTATGCCATCGGCGACATCGCGGGCGCGCCTTGGCTGGCGCACAAGGCCAGCCATGAGGGGGTCATGGTGGCCGAACTGATCGCAGGGCAGGATGCCCATGCGGTGGACCCGGACAGCATCGCGGGCTGCACCTATTGCCAGCCGCAGATCGCCTCTGTCGGGCTGACAGAGGCGCAGGCCAAGGCGCAGGGTCATGACATCAAGGTGGGGCGGTTCCCGTTCATCGGCAACGGCAAGGCCATCGCACTGGGCGAACCGGAGGGTATGGTCAAAACGGTGTTCGACGCGGCGACCGGCGCGCTGCTGGGCGCGCACATGGTCGGGGCCGAGGTGACGGAGTTGATCCAGGGCTACGTCGTCGGTCGGCAGTTGGAGACGACGGAGGCGGACCTGATGCAGACCGTGTTCCCGCATCCCACGCTGAGCGAGATGATGCACGAATCCGTGCTGGATGCATGGGGGCGGGCGATCCATTTCTGATGAGGTCTGAGGTGGCCAGCTGGCTGCCGCATGGCAGGGGCAGGAGATTCGGAGGTCAACAAGATGGCGGAACGCATGACAGTGCCCTCGGATGTTCCGGTCGCGGAGTTTCTGGCCGGGGTCGAACCGGCGCGGCGGCGCGAGGATGCGCTGGTGCTGGACCGCCTTTTTCGAGAGGTCACAGGATGGCGGCCGGTGATCTGGGGCGCATCGATGGTGGGCTATGGGTGCTATGCCTACACCTATGCCAGCGGGCATTCCGGGCAAAGTCTGGCCACCGGATTTGCGCCGCGCAAGGCCAAGATGGTGGTCTACATCATGCCCGGTTACACGGATTACAGCGCGATCCTGTCCCGACTGGGGCCGCATAACCTGGGCAAGTCCTGCCTGTACCTTGGCGCGTTGTCGAAGGTTGATCTGGATGTGCTGGCGGAATTGATCCGGGCCGGGCTGCGGGATCTGGCCGGGCATTGGCCGGTCGAGGCAAGCTGACTTGCCCGCCCGCCGCCGATCAGGCGTGACGCGCATTGTGTTGATTGGACTGTGGTGATGCGACAAACCTCTGGCCCAAGTGCCGGGTCAGAGGTTTTCGTTGTCCGACCCCGGTGCCAATGCCTGCGGTATAGCCTGGCCGCGTTTTTTGGCATCCAGCGCCTTTTGGACGTGGTCATTCAGAAAGGTGCGCGCGCGCCGTTCGGCCAGACGGATGCGAACGGCGGCGCGAAAGATTTCCTCGGATGAGGGCGAAGACGCCCCCAACACCGCAGCCACCTGATCCGGCAGGTTTTCGTCCCCAAGCGCGTCCATCGCCTTGATCGTGTCACGGGCGAGCTTGTCTGCCAGATCATCGACGACGGACATGGGCGCTCCTCAGCGGCTGTTTTCGGTCAAGCGCCGCTTCACATAGGTGGATACCGAGTCCATCAGCGTGTCCATGTGCGGCTCTTCAAAGAAATGCCCGGACCCTTCGACCTCTTGGTGGGTGATCGTGATGCCCTTCTGCTCATGCAGTTTGGACACCAGCGACCGGGTATCAACCGGCGGGGCCACACGGTCGGCGGTCCCGTTGATGACCAGACCCGACGAGGGGCAGGGCGCGAGGAAGCTGAAGTCATACATGTTGGCCGGCGGAGAGACCGAGACGAATCCGGTGATCTCGGGCCGACGCATCAGCAACTGCATCCCGATCCATGCCCCGAATGAGAACCCGGCCACCCAGCAATGCTTGGAGTTTTGGTTCATCGACTGCAGGTAATCGAGCGCGGATGCCGCATCGGACAATTCGCCGACGCCTTGGTCGTACTCACCCTGACTGCGTCCAACACCACGGAAATTGAACCGCAGTACGGTAAAGCCCATGTTGTAGAACGCATAGTGGAGGTTGTAGACCACCTTGTTGTTCATCGTCCCGCCGAACTGCGGGTGCGGATGAAGAACAATCGCGATAGGGGCATCGCGGTCTTTTTGCGGATGATAGCGGCCTTCTAGACGGCCTTCGGGTCCGGGAAATATCACCTCGGGCATGGGGCGGCGCAGCTCCTTACTCATCAACTTGAAGGGCGGCCCAACTGGACGCCTTGGCATTCTTGACCAAAACACGCGGCTACTTTAGAAGGGTTCTAAATCGGCTCCGGCGTGTTCCGGGCTGGGAAGCAGATAGGCAATTGAACGGGTAAGGTCAATTGCCGCCGCGATGAGGGGCGAAACTGCCGTGAAGCTGAGTACCAAAGGTCGCTACGCCATGGTCGCGCTGACAGATATCGCGATGCAGCCTGCCGACGGGCTTGTCACGCTTGGCGATATTTCCAAACGGCAGGACGTGTCCTTGCCGTATCTGGAGCAATTATTTGTCAAACTGCGGCGCGCCGGGCTGGTGGAATCGGTACGCGGTCCGGGCGGCGGTTACCGCTTGGCGCGGCTCCCGGCAGAGATCCGGGTGGTCGAGGTACTGGCAGCCGTCGATGAGACAGTGGATGCGATGCATGTGGGGGCGGGCGCCTCTGGCGGGCTATCGGGCAGCCGTGCGCAATCCATGACCAACCGCCTGTGGCAAAGCCTGTCGGCGCATGTCTATGTCTTCCTGCATCAGACGCGGCTGTCGGATGTGGTCGAAAACTCGCTGGCGCCTTGTCCGGCGGTGCCGTCGATCTTTGCCGTGGTGGATGAAGAGGACAAGTAGGGCATGTCACGCGTCTACCTTGATCATAACGCCACCACGCCGCTGCGCGCCGAGGCGCGCGC
>TARA_R100000789_G_scaffold66112_1_pt1 | contig 15362 bp, 12 predicted proteins | sample TARA_R100000789 | Tara Oceans TARA_R100000789 (sample SAMEA2623403) | marine metagenome | biome: marine biome (ENVO:00000447); feature: mesopelagic zone (ENVO:00000213); material: "saline water (ENVO:00002010), including plankton (ENVO:xxxxxxxx)" | depth 450 m
GGACGCCCGCGCGACGACCGCGATATTCCGAGCCAATCGCCTGAGCAGCATCTTCGATAACGGCCAGATTGTGCTTTGTGGCAATTCGATTGATCTCTTCCATCTTGGCACACTGTCCAAAAATATGAACTGGCATAATCGCCTTGGTTCTGGAAGAAACAGCTGCTGAGATAGCCTGAGGATTGATATTGAAACCATTTTCTTCAACATCAACAAAAATCGGCTTGGCTCCAACCCGTTCAATCGAACTGGCGGTCGCAAAGAAGGTGAATGGAGAAGTGATGACTTCATCACCCGGTCCAATATTGAGCGCCTGCAAAGCTAGAATCAGTGCGTCGGTTCCGGACGCACAGCCGATCGCTTCGCGCGAGTCGCAGTAAGCGGCGACTTCGGATTCAAATTTGGTAACTTCATCGCCCAGAACAAACGTTTGATTTTCGAAGACCCGCTGAACGGCTTCGTCAATCTCCGGCTTGATACTTTGATACTGAGGCTTCAGATCAATCAGTGGAATTGGATCGTTGGCAGCAGTGGGGGTGGGAAATGGGACAGTCGAAGCCACGGGCTTATTCATGTGCGACTCCATTCGCAATTATTGAAGGAAGAGATCACGACTCATTCGTGACCTGTCATTAACAGAGCGCTACAGGAGGTAAATGTTCATTAATATGACTCAACTCGCGTTGTTTCTGCTAATTTGTGCTGACGGTAAATTGATCGGATAATTCTGTCAAGAGTTTCTGTGATTCCTGACCTCTGGATAGAATTCCCTGCTTTTAACGAGATCATAATGTAATTCCTGCAATTCCATTCTTATCAAATCTCTTTAATTTGAGTGCGAATGTAACCAATATTCCAATTGGGAGTGCTTAGAAGAGTGGAAGCCTGTATTCGCAATTTCTCAGGAAAATCTTCCAGCCAATTGATCCACATGATGTATATTTGACCTAACTATAAAAAACTCCCAAAATGTCCTAAAATCCTCAAACAACCCTTGAAGGCCCTTTTCCCCAGAGTTAAACTCATGATGAACAAGTGGTAGCGGTGAATGGAAAATGTGGGTTCTCCATATTACCTGGTCCTGCTGGTATGCCGAAATTGGGCTATCGAGGGCATCAGCACCAACCACGTGGGTCGTGTTATCTATGTTGGATAACACAATTATTTTCGTTCCAGGATCTGCAGGACAGGCAACGAAGGAGAGTACTATGAGTAAGAGTGGAATGTTCTTTTTGGCAGCAGTCGCGACTTTGGCATTTGCGTTCACAACAGACGCAGAAGCACGACGTCACGGTAGCTCAGGCAGTCACGGTAGCTGGGGTTCTTCCGGCGGTTCAAGTGGCGGAAGCCATGGCTCAAGCGGTGGTTATCACCACAGCTCAGGCAGCCACGGTTCAAGTGGTTCAAGCGGTGGCGACTCTGATTCAAGCGGTGGATCAAGTGGCTACAACAGCTCAGGATCAAATGGATCTAGTGGCTCAAGCGGTTCAAGCGGCGGACGACGTTTGTTCAAACGACGTGGCAGCTCAGGATCAAGCGGAAGCTGGGGTTCTAGCGGAAGCCGTGGCTAATCTTGCTTGATCATTCCTGGAATGATCATCAAGCAGGAAAGAATCCTCGTGATTCTTAGCGAAATGCTCAAGCAGAAGGTCTACATTGACCTTCTGCTTTTTTTATGAATTTTTTTAAAGCCCTGTTCCTGAACATTCTTATAATTCTCTGTATTTCAGGTGATTCCATGATCAATTTGTAACGACTACCGTTTTCAGACCGCTATTCACGTTCGGGCAAAGGAGCGGTATAGTTCGGCTGCTTGAAAGTCGGTCACTTATGGATGAGCAGGGCGACATAAATACAAAGAGGGAAGGACTCCGATGCGAATTATCGCCATCATGAATCAAAAGGGCGGCGTTGGAAAAACAACGTCAAGTGTGAACATCGCAGCTGGACTTGCTCGACTGGGCAAGCGAGTCTGTTTGATCGATCTCGATTCTCAGGGAAACTCGTCTTCTCATCTTGGGATTGATATCAATCAGGGCATGCAAACGATTTATCAGGTTTTTTCCGGCGAGCGAAAGCTGATCGAAACCCGTCAACTGGTCAAATCCAACCTATGGGTTGTTCCTGCCAATATCGATCTGGCAGCCGTCGAAGTTGAACTGGTCGATGCTCAGGGGCGTGAGTTTATCCTCAAGCAGGCACTTGAACAGTATGCCCGCGAAGAGCGCGACAAGCCTCTCGATTATGTGATTATGGACTGTCCACCAGCTTTGAACACGGTCACAATTAACGCTTTGACCGCTGCCACCGAAATGTTGATTCCGGTCCAGCCGCATTATTTAAGTTTACAGGGACTTTCTCGCCTTCTGGAAACGACCGCGCTCATTAAACGGCGGTTGAATCGAAACCTGTCGATCACTGGCATGATGCTTTGCCTCTACGAAACGGGCACGCGATTAGCAGCCGATGTCACCGATGACTTGATGCGATTCCTGGAAGAAAGCGATCCGCAGGCTCCCTGGTCAAATGCAAAAGTCTTCAATAGTCGCATCCGTAGAAATATCAGGCTGGCAGAAGCCCCGAGTTTTGCGCAGTCGATCTTCGAATATGCACCCGACTCGACTGGAGCCCATGATTACGGGAATCTGGTACAAGAGGTTATGGCTTGCGAGAAAACTCAGAGCAATCCGCTTTCCAAAGCAGCTTGAAATTCGTTTCCGCTTGATCAGTTAATGAAAGCACAGGAATCTTCCCTGTGCTTTTTTGCTTTCTGAAATGCATCGATTGCACACAAAGAATTCACAGCTTGTCCATGTGCGATTGTCTTTTGAAAACGCTATCATGAATTCTGGCCAGATGAGATCTGAGAGAATACAACACAGCTGACAGTGATATTTACTGAGGAGAAAAGAATGTCTGAATTTCGAATTGAACGTGATTCCATGGGAGAAGTTCAAGTTCCCAAAACGGCTTATTATGGGGCACAAACTCAACGAGCCGTCGAGAATTTTCCAATCTCCGGCTGGACATTGCATACCGATTTAATTCATGCGATGGGGTTGGTGAAATTTGCCTGTGGCATTGCGAATCGAGATTTAGGAAAACTGACAGGCACTGGCAAACGACCTCTCAGCGATTCAGAAGTTCAGGCAATGCTTGATGCCGCCCAGGAAGTCGCAGCTGGAAACTATGACGATCAGTTTCCGATTGATGTCTTTCAGACCGGCTCCGGCACTTCGAGTAATATGAATTGCAATGAAGTCATCAGTAACCGCGCGATTGAAATTCTTGAAGGCGATCGCTTTGCCGCTGAAAAGCCGGTGCATCCCAACGATCATGTCAATATGGGACAGAGTACGAATGATACGTTCCCGACTGCTATTCATGTCGCTGTCGGGATTGCGATTAAAGAGAAACTGATTCCCGCGCTCGAAAAATTTCATCAGTCCCTGAAAAAGAAAGCTCAGGATTGGGACCAGATCATCAAAATTGGTCGTACCCATCTGGCAGACGCGACACCATTGCGGCTCGGTCAGGAGTTCGGTGGTTTTGCACGTCAACTGGAGTTGAGCGTGCAGCGAGCGAAGTCGGCCTTGCAGACGATCCTGGAATTGCCAGTCGGCGGAACAGCTGTGGGCTCGGGGATTAATACGCATCCAGAATTCGGTGCCCGAGTGGCTAAAGTTCTCGCTGATGAGACTTCCATTGATTTTGTGGAAGCTGAAAATCACTTTGAAGCTAATGCCCAGCGGGATGGGCTGGTTGAATGTCATAGTCAACTGAAAACTATAGCGACCACCCTGTTCAATCTCTCCAATAATATTCGCTGGTTAGGATCGGGACCTCGCTGCGGTTTTAATGAAGTGATTATACCAGATCGCCAGCCGGGAAGTTCGATTATGCCGGGGAAAGTGAATCCGGTGATGTGCGAAAGCATGATGCAGGTCGCTGCTCGCGTCATTGGAAATGATGGAGCGATCACAATCAGTGGAGCAGCCGGCGGGAATTTTCAACTCAACATCATGATGCCGATGATGGCTCAAACGACTCTGGAAAGTGTGAATCTGCTGGCCTCGGCATCTGATGCCTTTGTCGAGTTCTGCAGTGATGATCTGGAAGCCAATGAAGAAGCCTGCAATGCAGCGGTCGAAAAAAGTTTGTCGATGGTGACGAGCCTGAATCCGCATATCGGTTATGAAAAGGCTTCCAAGCTGGCTAAAGAAGCTTTCAAGTCGGGTAAGACAATTCGGGAACTTTGCACCGAGCAGGAAATTCTCGATGAAGCAACGCTTCAAGAAGCACTGGACCCGATGCGAATGACAGAACCTCAAGCGGATTAACTACTCTGAAAAGTAATAATTCGCATGTGATGAAATCAGGATACGCCTTGTGACCGAATGACGAGCAGTCGTCTTTCGGTCATATCTTCTATTGCATATTTGATGCCTTCGCGTCCCAGTCCGCTATCCTTAACACCGCCGTAGGGCATATTGTCGACACGCCAGGAGGGGATATCTCCAACAATCACACCGCCGACGACGAGCTCATCCCAAGCACGAAGCATGTGGTCGATACTTTTGGTAAACAGTCCAGCCTGTAATCCGAACGGACTCTCATTGACCTCTCGGAGAGCCTGATCAAAGTCGCTAAAACGAGACAGGACAGCGACCGGACCGAAGGCTTCTTCTGCGCAAATTGGGAGGTGCTTCGGAACATTTTCCAATAAAGTCGCTTCGACCATCGCGCCTTCCCGTCCACCTCCACATAAAAGATTTCCACCGGCATCAAGAGCCTCGTCAATCCATTTTTTAAGTCGCTCGCCATCGGATTCGGTAATGACGGGACCAATGAAAGTCTCTTCGTTTTTTGGATCTCCCATTTTGAGTGATTTGGTTTTCTCGACCATTGCGGCTCGAAAATCTTCATAGATTTTTTCGTGAATCAGAATTCTTTGCACGCCGATACAGCTTTGTCCGGATTGATAAAAGGCCCCGACGATCATTCGCTCGACGGCATCTTCTATGTCGGCATCTTCATCGACAATGCAGGCAGCATTGCCACCCAATTCGAGAATGACTTTCTTTTTGCCAGCCTTCTGCTTCAATTTCCAGCCGACATCGGGAGAGCCAGTGAAGCTGAGAAGCTTGAAGCGTTCATCAGTTGTCATCGAATCAGCTGCATCACGATGGCAGGGCAGAATTGAAAATGCCCCTTCCGGCAAATCCGTTTCTGCCAGAACCTCGGCAATTTGCAGGGCACCAATAGGGGTTTTACTTGCAGGCTTCAACACAAAAGGACAACCCGCAGCGATCGCAGGAGCGATTTTATGAGCAGCAAGATTCAGTGGGAAATTGAATGGAGATATAAAAGAGCAAGGCCCGATAGGCACGCGCTGATCGAACCCTCGATAACCAGCTGCCCGCGAGGAAATTTCGAGATTATGAACATGCCCTTCAATTCGCACCGCTTCCTCGGCTGCGATGCGGAATGTATCGATGAGACGAGTCACCTCACCTCGACTATCACGAATCGGTTTGCCAGCCTCGATACATAGGCTCATCGCCAGTTCATCGGACCGCTCCTCAAAGCGCTTGACGCAATGTTGAAGAATCTGCTGACGCTCATAAGGCTTGAGTCGACGCATCGGCTTGGTCGCCTCGACCGCTGCAGAAATCGCACGTTCAATGGTTTCCTGATCAGCCATGGCAACTTTCGTGACGACTTCTCCGGAATACTTATCACGGACTTCCAGGTCGTGGTTGATCTGTTCTGGTTGATTCGCGACATAGAGCGGATATTCGTTTTGCATGACAGGTCTATCTCATTTTGCTGGTTTCATTCTTTTAGTATTACCTGATTGTGGTCTTAGTTTGACGAGTTTCAAGACGAATGCATTGGAGTTTTAGAAATCTCTCGTTCCGTTGTGGGTCATGCTTGACCATGTACGCGGTTTAATAATTATTCTGGAATATTTTCAGGTGAAGGTATTATTGATATTGACAACCTCATCGCTATCGATGTAGTGTACTATCGTGGTGGTACACTAGTTGTCTGGATTTTATATTTAATCTCTCTCAATGACATCAGGTAATAACGATGTTTTTTCAAATTGAATCTGGTAGCGGCGTGCCGATCTTTGAACAGATTTGCAGGCAGATCAAATATGCAATTGCTCAAGGTTCATTTAAGTCGGGAGATTTGCTTCCCTCGGTTCGTGAGCTGGCAGGGACATTGGCCGTGAATGCAAATACGATCGCCCGGTCTTACAGGGAATTGCAGCGTGAAGGGATTGTTATTTCTGTGCGCGGTACGGGAATGGAAATTACGAAAGAAGCCAAAGCGATTTGTGTCAAAGAACGGAAGCGGCTTGCTCAGGAAAATCTGACCGGTGTGTTGGCGGAAGCACAGGCGAGTGAATTGAGTGAGTCGGAAGTCCGTGCCTGGATGGACCGGGAAATTCGTCGATTGTGGAAATAATTGATCGCGTGACAGCAAAAACAGATTTTTGAAGAGGACTGAGATAATGAGTCAAGCCGCTTTTGAATTGCAGAATGTGACTAAGCGATTTCGTCGACAGACAGCTCTCGATGGAGTCTCGTTTTCCGGAAACTCGGGCGAGGTGATCGCCATCCTGGGCGAGAATGGAGCCGGGAAGACGACGGCTATTAATATTCTGCTCGGGAAGTTGAAAGCCGATGAGGGAGCCGCCCATGTGTTGGGGCTCGATTCGGCAGTTCACAGTCAGGAGATCCGCCAGCAGGTTGGATATGTTCCCGATGAACCTTGCCTGTATGACTGGATGACGGTTGGGGAAACAGGCTGGTTTGCTTCTGGATTTTATCCCTCCGGCTACTACGAGCGATATTGTGATTTAATGACCGAATATCGCGTGCCGCTAGATAAGAAAATCAAACAGTTATCGCGGGGAATGAAGGCGAAAGTCTCGCTGGCTTTGTCGCTGGCGCATGAACCGGGGCTGCTCATTCTGGATGAGCCGACGTCGGGGCTCGATCCTCTCGTACGGCGAGAATTTCTCGAAAGCATGGTTCGTGTAGCAGCAGAAGGGCGGACAGTGCTGCTGGCCAGTCATCAGGTTGCGGAAGTGGAGCGGGTCGCTGATGCGGTCGTGATTTTGATTCAAGGTAAACTCATCATGCAGGTACGTCTCGAAGAGTTGAAGCAAAGTTGTTGCGAAGTCGTGTTGACGGGAAATATCGATGCACTGCAAAAGCAGGAGTTGCCGGGAGAGGTGATCTCGAAGGAAACGAGCGGAAGTCAACAGCAGTGGCTGTTTCTGAATACAAATGAAATGGAACTGAATAGACGGTTCAGTCAGATAGCGGGACTGATTTATGAGGTCCGGACTCCATCCCTTGAGGACGTCTTATTACGCTTGCTGATGTCATCACGAGAAAAGTCGGATGAGCAGAATGCAAAGTTAAAGCAAGAGGAAGCTACTGCGAGTTCAATGTCGAATTAGCACACTGCTTGTGGTTTCTGGTGTTCAGGTATTCGAGTTATTCAATCAAATACGATTCAGCATTTTTGAGGACAAAGCCATGAATGGGATAAGGCAGATGATTTGGAAAGAGTACCGAATCGTTGGACCGTTCATCGGCCTGATGCTGGTATTGAGTTTGTTTGCGGTGGCGTTCGTCCTGGCAAATAGTAACGAAAGTGCAGCTCGTGTAAGTTTATTTGCGTTTCAAATCACAACTATGATTGCCTCTGCTCTATTGCTGGGAGTGGTGATGTTCGCAGGGGAACGGGAATTCGGAGCCGAGAAACTGCTTCGACGCCTCAATATTCCGCCATGGCAAATCTGGGCAAGCAAAGTGATCACGGCTGTGTGCGGTTTAATCGTATTCGCAGTCTGTCTCATTGTGATGAACTGGTTGATTGAAGGCTACATCAGATTGATGTACGACCAACGCTTCGTCAAAGCGTTTCTCTCTTCAGTAGATGTCGACAATTTACCGAACCCGACATTGTCTGTGATTACGGCGTTGGAGTTGGGGATACTCTTTTCCTGTCTGACAAAACGATTGATGACGGCTCTCGTCGGTGCAGTGACGGCATTAATTATCCTCACTATCGCACTCGCGGATTCGACACTATTGCGAGAAACGGCCGATTTGTATTTTCGCTGGCATTGGAAATACGGCGTACTGATCGTGATTCTAGCCGGGCTGGATGCGGTGGCGATTCAACGCTGGTTGTCAGGTCGTCAACTGATCGATCGGTCAGGTTGGGAATGGCCATCACTCCAGTGGAATGTGACCGCTCATGGACATCGACTTTCGCCGAAATGGCGGTTTGCCAGCCGGGTGCTGTGGTGTGAGGTGCGTCAAAGTGGATGGTCCTGGCTGCTGCTGATGCTGTTTGCCGTCGTGATGGAAATCCTGTTTACATGGTGGGGAGACATGCAGATCCCTTCTTTCTCGTGGGTACTGGTTCCATTTCTGTTGGGTGTGTTGTCCTTTTACAGCGAGCAGAATCGATCTCGACCACGTTTCTGGTATCAGCGGGGAGCGACAGGTTTTGATTTCTGGTTAAGTAAAAATGCAATCTGGCTACTCGTGCTGTTCTCGATTTTATTTACGGTGCAAATGATCCAATTCGCAGGGCAAGGAGCCTGGGCAGAATCGACACGGGATACTGGCAGTTTATGGGGACAATTATCACTGACATTTGTGCCGGGAGGCGGCTTGAATTCCGGAGGTCCCTGGGTGATCGCTATGGTGGTCTTTTTTTCAACGCAGAAAACGATGCTCATGGTGTCGCAAGTCGTGCTGGCGATTTTAGCGGCTCTCGTCATCAACTTTCTCTGGATCATGATGATTGGTCATGGGGTGAATTATGTGGAGGTCCCTTTGTGGATTGTCTTCACGCCGGTCATCATTGCCTATGGATATCTCAGTTGGATGAAAGCGGCTGATCTGCTGGCTGATCGCGGGGAACGTTTTCGCTTCCGTTGGGGTATGTTCCTTGCATTACCGCTGGCCATATTGATCGGCTTTATCGGGTTCTGTAGTTATCGAGCCTACAGCGTTCCGTTGAATCGAAGTTTAATCGGCTTAGCTGATCTGAAATTGCCGGAGCAGGAATCGGATGCGGAGTTTACACGAAAATATCGTTCCCTGTGCCAGGAGTTTGTGGAGCTTGAGTCTGAACATTCCGCAATTCAGAGAAAGCGGCGAGAAGAACCGAGAGCCCCTGCCTCCGATGGTTCGACAGATGAGTCAAAGCAAATGGCTCTTTATGAAGAGCATTTGGCTTTCCGGGCGCCAATTGCCTATCAGATTATGAAATTGCTTGAACAACAGGTGGCTGCCGGGAAACCATTGCTGCTCGATAATCCGGAGATTGAAAATGAATATTCCTTTAATACCTTGCAATATTACCATCTCAAAGGTCGAATTTTGAGAGAGTCCAGATATCTGCCCGCTGAACTCAGTGATAATCATTCAGCTCTAAAGGAAATGAGATATCTGTGGAATTACGATGCCGTCTATGCAAACACGCTTTATCAGATTCGAAGTTATATGAGTGGCTTGAATACTTTTCTTTATTCCGGTTTACGGGATGTCGACGAAAAGCAAGTAAGTATCATATATAAATTGTATGAGGAGGAAGATTCGGATTCGTTAAAGGAGTTAGCAATCGCGTGCAAAGCCCGCGAAAGTGATTTACCAAGGTTGACGAACATTGTCGAACGTCAATATGCAGGCACATATCAGAGTTTTCTGAATTTTAATTCGATTGCACTCGAAAAACTGAAAACGGCTCTGTTTCCCACAGAGGAGCAACTCAAATCGACTCATCAGAATTATTTACTTGGTGAAGCGATGCTGGTCATGCCGCTGATGTTACCTTCAGAGCAGGAACGTTTCCGGCGAAAATTGATTAACACAAGCAATGATGTCTGGGACGGAGCCAGACATTTGGACGCTCTGATTGTCAATAACGCTGCTGTGGGAAGTTCTTGGTTGAAAAGCTTTGAGAATGATGGACTGCAGCATTTTTACTGGATCGATCCGAATCTGTGGATCTCTTATCAACATCAGTCATTTCTCGCGTTCATTGAAACACATCAGGAATATCGATTCACACAGACAGTGCTGGCACTGATGGCCTTTCAGAAAAGAACTGGGGCTTATCCAAAGTCATTGCAGGAACTCTTGCCAACTGAGTTATCAGAATTACCAGTAGACCCCTGGACGGGGCTGCCCTTTGAATATGTGCCACCAGATTTCAACGGTGAGCTTGTTCGTGGAGAAGAACAAATCCCTGTTAAGTTTCCTCTCTTATGGAGCCGCGGACGCTGGGAACTGGATATGGAGTATGCCCCGACAAAAGAGAAACCGACACGCTATGTATTTGTCAGTCAGCACCATTATCGTAATCAGATATTCAACCGACTGGCTCAACAGAAAGCGGGCGAAGAATTAAACGTCGGGACGAAAGTCGAAGAAGCCGCTAGCTATCACGACTGGTCATTGAACTGTGAATTGCCAACGGCTGAGTAGTTTTTAAATTCGATTGAGAGTCCAGCTCAATAGGAGATAGTGAGCTGTCATTTTGCAAGCACTCAGCACTTACGCTTCTTCGATCATCAGGATGACGGGTCGGTGTAAACCGCATATTGATTTCCCTGAGGGGTCGCAGATCAATTCTATTACAAGCTGGTTGTTCAACTTGAGTTGACTGGTGATGTTGATCTGAATGTGGTTGTCGTCATTGCCAAACTCAATCAACTGCTCCCCATTGAGGCTCACCGTTCCACTGCCGTTGAGTTCTTCCAGCATGATCTTAAGTGTCTGCTGATCGATGCCTGTCGGGGAGTTAAATGTCCGCATAAATGTGGCCTTGCCCTTTGCGTTCCCGAACAGGTTCTCCCACGAAGCAGGCATTTTGATGCGACGGACCGCTGCAATCTCCTCACGTTGATCAATGAACTGCAAACCATCTTGAGGCTGGACAAACCAGGGGCCTATCAGTCGAATGGAATGGGACATGGATTCTCTCGATAACTACATGATTTCCTGCAGTGCGTTGACCAGCGTGGCGATCTGCTCGTCAGTACCAATCGTAATTCTCAGGCCATCGACCATTTGATTGAGTTCTGGACCGGCATTGGGGAATTTCATGAAGCGGACGAGGATTTTCCGTTTCTTAAGTGCCTCAAAGATCTCGGCATGAGATCGTTCTGGGTGCGTCGTCCAGACAAAGTTGGCTTGGCTCGGCTGAACATGAAAGCCAAGCCTTTCCAGGCTGACGGTTAAGGCATCGCGAGTTTTGCGGATGGTCTCGACATGGTCCCGCATGCCCTGCTGATCTTTAATGGCAGCGGTCGCGGCTGCGATTGAAATCGCGTCGCAGTTATAACTGTCTTTAACCTTTCGCATCCCGGCTATCACTTCTGGATGAGCGACTGCAAAACCAAAGCGAATTCCTGCTAAGGAATAAGACTTACTCAGAGTCCGAGTCACAATAATCTGTTTGCCGACATCGCTGTCGAGTAGATCTCGTGAAATCGATTCGGTACGAAAATCACCATAGGCTTCATCGTGAACCAGTACCCCATTTTCAGGCACAAGTTCCAGGATTTCTTTGGTCGACCAGACTGTTCCCGATGGTGAATTCGGATTGGGAATCAGCACCATTTTCTGCTGCTTTGCGGTGGCGATGGCTTTTTTGGTGAGAGACCAGTCGGCATCCAGAGCCAGATGCTTGAATTTCGAGCCCTGGATTTCGGCCAGTGTTCCATAGAGGACGTAACTGGGATACGGAAAAGCTATCGACTCGTGAGGATCGACAAAGGTGCGGAAGAGAATCGTCAGAATCTCATCGCTTCCATTGCCGGGGATAATCCATTCGGGATCGACATTTAACAATTCGGCAGCCGCTTTGCGGAACGAGGTGACGAGTGGATCGGGATATTTATTCAACGAGGACTCAGCCGCCTCCCGCATTGCTGCTACGACTGCAGATGTCGGTGGAAACGGATTCTCGTTTGTATTCAATTTTGTCCAGCCCGAATCCTGAGGCTGCTCGCCGGGGATGTAACCTTCAAGAGCTTGAACAGCGGGTCGAAATAATGTTTCAATGGATTTCATAGTCTTCTCAAAATGTGAATTTCATAGCGTTTGGAAAGCAATCATTCTCCAAACAGATTCCGCCCAGCGGCTTCGTCTTCTTTTGTGGAAGCGGATTTGTTCTGTTTGCGTCGACCAGCTGATTGTTCTCTTTGATCAAGAGTCGCAGAAGCGTCGAAAGGTTCGGTCTCCAGATTGCCCTGAGCATCTTCGCCGGTCAACAGTTCGATTCGTTGCTCGGCATTCTTCAACACTGAAAAGCAGTGACGCAACAATCCAGTTCCCTTTTCGTATTGCTCGAGGGATTCTTCCAGTCCGAGTTCCCCCTCTTCAAGTTGACCGACGATCGACTGCAGATTAGAGAGAGCCTCTTCAAAGGTGGGCATTTCCTGTTTGGTGGTTGTTTTCTTTTTCGCCATGAAAATTTCTTTTAATCGCTGAGGTGATCTAAATATATCGGAATGCGAGTGGCGGGTCGCTCCACGGTAGTAGAAGCCCCCAATGGTTTTGGCTTCGGGGGCTTCTCTCCGAGAGTGCCTCCGCGACCCTTTTGGAATTTTATAGTACTAACTGTTTGCAATTTCTCGCTGCTTGACTTCGCAGGTGATTTCTCCGGATGCGAGTCGGGTTTTTACGGTTTGGCCCACTTCAATCTGATCAGCCGAGCGGAGAGTTGCTCCGGTTTCGGCATCGCGGGTCAAACTGTAACCGCGAGCCAGCACGCGAAGTGGACTTAAGGCCTCCAGTTGAGAGGTGATATGTTGCAGACGGGACTGATTCTGTTCGCATCGATCCCTCATTCGTCGATTCAATTGCTGATCAAGTTCATCGAGCCTGCGGCGAACATCGCTGAACAATTCGCCTGGCCTGGTAAACAGGCGACGATTAGCCAGTGATTCAATCACGAAACGAGCCTGCCGGGCCTGATTGATCAGAAGTTGACGTAAACGGCCACGCGTTTCGCCCAGAAAACTAAGGAGTTCGGCTTGATCGGGAACCGACATCTCAGCCGCTTCGGTCGGCGTCAGTGCGCGACGGTCTGCGACCAGATCGGCAATGCTGACATCAATTTCATGGCCGACCGCACTGATAATCGGAATCCTGGAAGCGGCAATCGCCCGGGCAACCACCTCTTCATTGAACGGCCATAAATCTTCGAGACTTCCCCCACCACGGCCCGTGATGATCAAATCAAGATCGGGAATTCTTCCCGCCAGTTCAATCCCTCGGGCAATTTGAGGAGCAGCGGTTGCTCCCTGAACGGGAACGGGTACGACAATAATTTCCGCAAGTGACCAGCGTTTCGTCAGTACTTGCAACATATCGCGCACAGCTGCCCCTGTTGGGCTGGTGACCAGTGCAATCTTGCGTGGAAAGCGTGGCAATGGCTTTTTTCGGTCGGTGTCGAACAATCCCTCGGCTGCCAGTTTTTCCTGCAGTTGTCGAAACGCCAGTTCGAGTGGGCCGATTCCCTGAGGAAAAGCGCGTTCGACAATCAGCTGATAACTTCCACGCGGCGGATAAACTTCAATCGGCCCCATAACGACGATTTCGAGTCCATCCTGCAAATCGAACTTGAGCCGCTCCGCCCGGCTCTTCCACATGACGGCTGAAATCTGAGCTTTGTCATCTTTGAGAGTAAAATAAAGATGGCCGGAACGAGCCCGAATCAAATTCGAAACCTCGCCCACGCAGGCGACACTGTCAAAATTCGCCTGCAACAAATCGCGGATTTCCCGCGTCAATTCCGAAACGGTCACTGGTGATGTCGATGTCATGCTCATGTGGTTAATAGTATCGCACAAGAGAAAAAATCAAACCGTAGCTCTTTTTCTTATCTGATGGACATACGATGCAAATCGGAACAAAAACCCGTGTGGAAGGTTTATTAATGTATTGATGACACAAGAACAACAAATTCATAGACATTGATTCAACAATTGGATATGTTTGAGAATATAGCCACACCACGTTATCCACCCCGCCTGACGACTTGTAACTCTCATGCCTCGATATTTCCTCCTTATTGCGCTGATACTGATTGGCTGTTCCGAATCGGAAGCCCCGAAAAGTTCTGCTAAATCGACTGAATTACCCGTAATTGAAGCAGAAACGATTACCGTATCGGAAATGGACTGGCCGCGAATTGTCAGGAGTCAGGGAAGTCTTTTTCCGGATGAAGTTGCCACGCTGGGAATTAAAGTCGAAGGCCGTGTGGTTGATGTGCATGTCGACCTGGGGGATGTGGTTTCTGCCGGTGAACCGCTGGTCACGGTTTATCAGGACGATTTCAAACTGATGGTCGATCAGGCCGAGGCTCAACTGCGGCAAGCACGCTCAGCTGTCGGACTCAAGCCGGATGATCCCATCGAAAAACTTCAGCCGGTTAATGCTCCACCCGTCAAAGAACAGCGGGCTTTGTGGGACGAAGCGACTGCCAACCTGAGACGAGCCGATGAATTGCTTGCTCAAAACGCAATTGTCAGAGCCGAATACGATCAGATTGCCTCAGCCGAGCGAGTTGCCGCGGCTCGATATGATTCTTCCTTGAACAGTGTTCAGGAGAAGATTGCCAATATTAGTGTTCAGCAGGCGATGTACGAACTGGCGAAGGAAGATCTGGAGAATACCGTTCTCAAAGCGCCTTTCAATGCGGTTGTCCAACGTCGAATCGTTGCTCCCGGAACGTATGTCAAAGTGGGAGATCCTCTTGTTGTTCTCGTTCGCGTTGACAAACTTCGCTATCGCGGGACTGTTCCTGAACGGTTGTCCCAAATGATAAACATCGGCCAGCCAGTGGAACTGGAAATCGAATCGATCTCTGATCCTCAATCAACAAAAGTGACCCGCATCAGCCCGTTGCTCGATCAAATGAGCCGGGCACTCATGTTTGAAGCGGTGGTGGAGAATCCAGATCGCAATCTGCGTGCCGGCCTGTTTGCTGAGGCCAGTGTGATTGTCGATGAAAATGCTCAGGCCGTTGTCATTCCGATTGATGCGGTCGTTCAGTTTGCGGGCTCGGAAAAAGTTTGGAAAGTGGTTGACGGAAAAGTGAGCGAACAAATCGTTCTACTGGGAGATCGTCGGGAAGGCCTGGTCCGAATCCTACAAGGTTTGCAACCGGGGGATGTCGTCCTCGGCAATGCGAAGGGCGGACAAGCTGGCATTCTGGCCGATGCCAAAGCGGAAAAGAAAGCCAAAGAAGATAAATCGTCATAGAGTCCCCTCTCCCTGAGGGAGAGGGCTAGGGTGAGGGGGAACGGG
>TARA_R100000789_G_scaffold43495_2_pt1 | contig 15355 bp, 13 predicted proteins | sample TARA_R100000789 | Tara Oceans TARA_R100000789 (sample SAMEA2623403) | marine metagenome | biome: marine biome (ENVO:00000447); feature: mesopelagic zone (ENVO:00000213); material: "saline water (ENVO:00002010), including plankton (ENVO:xxxxxxxx)" | depth 450 m
TCTTTTTTGGAGTTCAACGCATGACTGATGAAAATCGTTTTACACGACAAGCCGACCTCGTCCCCCGAGAACGGATCCAAGAATTGCAGGCCACCGTGATCGGAGTGGGCGCGATTGGACGTCAGATTGCTCTGCAGCTGGCGGCCTTGGGGGTGTCTCGATTACAGCTGATCGATTTTGATCAGGTCGAGCCGACGAACATCACGACGCAGGGCTACGATCATCAGGATCTGGGACAACTCAAAGTCGAAGCAACCGCCCGACGAATCCAGCAGCTCGACCCCACCATTGCGGTGACGAAGATTGCCGACCGCTTCCGCTCCCGCATGGAAGTCGGATCGGTTGTCTTCTGCTGTGTCGATCGGATCAGCACCCGAGAATTAATCTGGCGATCCCTCCAGGACCGCTGCGATTTCTGGAGTGACGGCCGCATGCTGGGAGAATCGATGCGAATCCTGACCGCCACGGATCCCAATTCTCGACAGCATTACGCGACCACTCTGTTCCGACAGTCCGAAGCCCAGTCCGGTCAGTGCACGGCCCGCAGCACCATTTACACGGCCAACATCGCTGCTGGCCTGATGCTGCACCAGTTCACTCGCTGGTTACGTGGCATGCACAACGATGCCGATCTCTGCCTGAATTTGCTGGCGAATGATTTGATGATCGCCAATTCAAAGAATGGAGAAGATTGAGGTTTAGTTTTCAGGCCACACCCCTGACCGGTGTGGTCTGAATTTTTTATTTAGCCATCAGACCCAAACAGCTAATTTACTCCTAAGAGAATTAGCGATTGCTGGAGGATACCAGCAATCGCTTAACTGGTAACCCGTAAATTACAGTTTCGTGCTTAAAAACAGGCGTATTCGAGTTTTTACTGATTCTCTGAGCCTCGCTGGCTCCCGACGATTCCGGTCAATTTGCAGTTTCAATGCAAAGTTTCGAAACTCCGGTACGCTTTGCTCGCAGCGCTAAATAATCGCGAAAAATGTGTCATCATTAGATGAGAGAGAAGTCTTAATTCTCAGGGACTCTTTCAGACACAGGCAATTGCTGTTTCTAATTGTCGGTAACACAACCGCTCAAAACTGCTTTCACGCCGAAGGCTTATCTGACAGTCTTCGCACGTTCGTCCATTTCCTCAAGAAAGGTACCGGATGCCCAGACCCGACAAAGGTTCTCCGAAATCGAAAACACCCCCACCAAATTCTGACGAAATCCGTCAAAACATCTCCCAGTTGATCGGTCAATTGATCGCCTGGGACTGGATTCAGCAAAATTCCACACAGAAAGGGACAAAATCGAAAAATCAGTATTGAACAGTGCAACCACAATTTTGGAAAATGACAGTAGAAATTATTAGAGACGAGATACGGAGGCTGTGAGCAGGATGCAAAACACGACCACGAACTTACATGCGAAAGCGGCAGAGGATGCCGATTGGAAAATGAGCCAGTCTGTACTTGCAGATATCCGGCGGATTGCTGAACAAAATCAAAACCGAGGCAATTCCAGTTTTCGAGTCGGATCCATCGTCGATGATCGACGATTCCATCAGTTAGTTGATGAAAATGAGCAATGGTTCCGTGATCGACTGGCAGAAAACGAGGTTATTTTCTGCTTGGATTGGAACCAGTATCTTCTATTGAGGGATTACTACCGTTTGAGTCCTGCAGAGCAGAGAATCGAAGCAGTGTTCAGCACTCTCTGTCAGTTTCATCGATCACTGGGGATCAGTCAATTTAACGCCATCAAATTTGCTCCACTCTCTGATGGTTTGAACAATCAATTATTGAAATTGAGGCCCCGGGCTGAAAGCGAATGGACGGAACAGCTAGGTTCTGTTTGCTCAAGGCAAATTCGTCACGTGACGGGAAAGCATCAAGAAAGTCTTGATCGCTTACTTGGTGCCGCGGGTTGGCTCATCAGTCATCCCTCTTTCTTAGCTGACAGAGATGGCATTCGTGATCAATGGAAGAAGTTACCAGAAGGGAGCGATCATGTATTCCCGCTCAAGAAAACAACAAAAATTCCTCGGCTCAACTCTGAATTCCCTTATGAACATATTGAACCGTTGCAAATAGATAATTTCAGAATTGCCTTCGATCAATTCTGCGAAACGTGGCAGTTGGAAGGCATGCTGAGCTGGGAACTTCCTGAACCTTCGGGGCCGCATTGGGACTACTTTGATTTTACGGATCCTGAAATGATGTCCAAACCAGCGGAACCGAAGACTCCGTTTCATACACCTGTACTGGCTAAGGATCAATTGGACTCAGCTGACTTTGACGACCATGGTCGGAATTCTGCCGAACATGGGTTTAATGACCAACGTAAATGGCAAGCATACGCAAGCATGTTTAAGGTTCATCATTGGTCTGAGATTATTTCCAATCGTTACTCAGGCAGGGAACGTCCACGTGGTGACCAACGAAAGTCCCGTGGACTGATTTCCGATATTACGGGAATGGACGTTGGTCGCGTTAAAAAGTTACAGCGACAGTACATAAGACTGGCAAATGACGATTACAAAGACATGAGCAATTTTCGCTAATTCTGCTGCAAGCGATCACGTCAATTTAAACTAGGGGGTGCATTTGAAATGCGCCCCCTCTTTTTTTGGGATCTTCGAGATAGTGGGTTGAGTCAGGCATTCGGGTGCCGAGTGTCATCATTGCTCAACTTTCGTCAGGAGGACGAATCTATGTCACGAAACGGATCCAGGAATATTGCTTCAAAAACCGAAATCGAACAGGCGGTTCAAGCCTTTCGGAAATCCCATCCAACTGTCCCAAAGTTCGGCATGACAGTCGATCAGTGTGCTCGTGAATTAAACGTCGCAAAGAAAACCCTATATGAGTGGATTCAGAAGGGACGTTTCGAGGGAACCTTCCGAAAACGCGGGAAACACATTTACTTCTGGCCAGAAAAAACACTGGATCGATTTTACAACGGTCCTGACTGGAGATAATTATGAAACAAAACATTTCGATAGGAGATCGGGTAAAAATTTATCCGAGAGGTAAAAAGAGAATTTATACGGCTGAGTTTTCCTTTGAGGGAAAACATTGCCGAAAAAGCCTCGACACCAGTAATAAGAAAGTTGCCATTCAGAGAGCAACACAACTGTCCGCCAAACTTTCCAGCGGTGACTTTCAAATGAAGGTAGAACAAACCAGTGTCTGTGATGCTAAGGAGTTGTACCTGAGCCAACTGGCCTTTGATGGAAGTGCACGGTCCACGTTGGAACGATATGGTGGCGAACTCGACACCTTCATTCAATTTTGCCATACCAAACGAATCCGCAATTTAGCACAGATCAAGCCACTTCATTTTGATGAATTTCGAAAGCTTCGTGCTAAAACTCATGCGGCCACCACCGTCTACCATGAATCGATGGTCATCAAGCAGTTTCTGAATTGGTGCGTCAGTCGACATTTACTCAAAGTATCCCCACTTCAAGGAATTAAGATTCCGAGCGTCAAATCGAGCTGCAGGAGATTAGTCCCGACATTGGAGCAGGTCTACCAGATCTTAGAAGCCTTGCCTGCTTCCCAAAAGATCATGCTGGTGATCCTGGCCTTTACCGGGATACGAAGCGGAGAACTAAAACGCCTCCGCAAAGACGATGTGGATCTGAAAAATAACTGGATACATATTATTTCCAGAGAAGGAGCCGAGACGAAAACCAGGGAGTCTCGCAAGATTCCCATTCATCCGGTTCTGCGAAGTTATTTGCTGCATTACAAATCGCCTTCAGGACCTTGGTACTTGGCGGCCAGGGCAAGCCCGCGATATCCCGATGGAGATCACCATATTAATCCCAAAAGCCTCAAGCAACGTGTTCAAGCAACGGCACGTCAATGCGGAATCCCAGTCGGTCAAAAGTCTGATGGCTTAGTATTGCACAGTTTTCGACACTTTTTTGAAACTCACTGTGTCAATTCTGGAATCCCACAGAAGGCGATTGACAGCTGGATGGGACATAGGTCAGATCGCTCCATGGGAGCGGTTTACTACCAGCTCTCGGATGATCAATCACAAAAATTCATACTGAAAAATAATTTTGATTCTCCTCAGGGGGCTCAGTAATTCCATGAAAAAGATGAAATCAGAAGTGAAACTCACAAGCCATTCAGAAGCCGGACAACCACCGCTACGAAATTTAATAATCAACAAACACTTCGATGGTATTGGAGTCCAACTCGAAGATTAAATTGTGGGTATCAGGTCATCAGAGATTATTCTGATGACTTGATACCATTTTCAACATTCAAAACGAAACGACTCTAATGAGTCATCATTCAACTATTTGGAGATAACGACAATGAACAGTTTTTTCACGATTCTGAGCACGATTATGCTAGTGGGAATCCTCGGAAACCCTGTACAATCCCGTTCCTTAGCAGAAGATCACAACAGGGACAAAAACGGGACAAGCGGGGTCCACGAAAATGCACAAAGCTCTCAAACGCTACAATACAAGGAGTGTGAGAGCCTAGTTTTCAATACCGCCCTGAAAGAATCTTTCGGGGCTATCCAATTCTGTAGGACAGGCATCCTGCCTGTCTAACAAATACCCATTGAGGTTCGCATGCTGTGAATTGACAGGCTGGAAGCCTGTCCTACAAATCAACGCGCATCCAATACAACCTGTTGCGATCGCCCGTGAAATCCAGATGCTGTAGCATTGTTTCGCCGTTCGGTTCGGGGAAATCGTTGAACTGAGTGCGGCCTTTCCAGCGGATTTTGACGCGTTCCGTAAAATCAACCAGCTCCGGCGTCAACCAGAGCGTGATTCGATTGGCTGCCACTTTCACATAGATATTATTGCCTGGCGTGATTGTCGCCTCGACAGGCAGAGCCGTCGCCGGAATGAGTCGGCCTCCCGGACTGACGCGGGGATTGAGGGTTGCTTCGGGCAGCCCGGAAAATTCGAACCAGTCGAAACGGTTATCGCCAGAGCGCATCGTGATCCGCTCAAATTCCAGCGGTGGCAATTCACGAATATGCAGCTTCATCCAGTCGAGAATGCGAGGAAGTTCGTCCCGATAATCCTCCCCGCCCCGCTGTTTGTACTGTGTCAGGACGACATCCTGACCATATTTCATCATGCGCGTCCAGTCGCTGGAATTTGCGTTGTAGAGGTCGCCATCCAGTTCGCCAACGACAAAGTATGTAGGCAGAGCATCGCAGTTTTTCCAGTAATGATGGGCGTATTCGTTGAAGCGACCGCCGATAGAAATCAAGCCTGCGAATTCCGAAGGATGAGACATGCCGACATCGAGAGCGGCGCTAGCTCCTGTTCCGTGACCTGCCAGAAAAACATGGTCACTATCAATGGCCAGACGCTTGCGGGCATCTCGCAAAATATCGAGAACGATTTCATGCACAGCCGAGGAACCTGAAATCTCTTCCGCTGGCCATTCTGGTGAAATGACTATATATCCATTCCGGTGAGCAGGCCCGCCTAAAGATGAACCGCCCCACCAGGCAACCTCAGCTTGAGCAGGGACTCCTGCAGAAGGTAATGCCATAACCAGTGGATATGACCGATCCGCAGAATAACCGAGCGGCAACAACACCTGATAGCCATAGGACTTGCCCACATTCATCGTATTCAATGTGAAGGGCACACCCATCTCAGAAGCAGGAGTCTCATAAGCCGGCCCCATATTCTGCACGATGGCTGCGAGAATATCGGGACCGATTCCTTCGAGTTGAGATAGAGAATGATAAATTTCCTGCTTGCGTATGGGGTTCGTCACCTGCAGATAAGAACGTACCGCATCGCGGGCATCCCAGTAACTGATGGCAGTGTCAGCATCGGTCTCAGCCATGGCTGGCCCGACAATCCAGCCAGAGTACGCCAGAGCCAGTTTTTGCTCAGCGGTCAGGAACTGATCATCAAGGTTCTGCACAAACGGCGTCAGTTTTTCGAGATTGTGTCGTGAAAGACGCTTGTCGATGACCGAACGCATATCTTGAAAGCGGACTAATTGCTGCGGGCTTTTGACTTCAGCCTGCAATCGCGATAGCTCCGCACGAATGCGATCCATCTGCTCATAGGCAGCTTCATGATCGCTGATGATACGATCGACTTCCTGCAAAGTCGCCTGATTAATGTCCTGTCGCGGAAACTGATGAGCTTTCTGATAAACGAGTTCAAACTGCCCGGCTGCGAGTCGGGTTTTGAATTCGTTTAAAAACTCCAGCGCCTGCAACTGACGAATCAGCAGTCGGAGTTCGTTGATTCGATTAGCAAAATCAGGAAATTGGCCTTCTTTTTCAATGCGATCCAACTCCTGCTGAGCCTGCATCAGCATGTCAGCATCAATGAAAAACCGGACAATTGCTAATCGATCGTTAGGATTTTTCTCGTTGATGGAAACTGACAGAGTCGATCGCAAAACTTCTGGAGGAATATCCTGCGTTGTTACCGAGTATTCCCAGTTTTGCTTCAGAGCTTTGAGCGTGACATAATCGGGACGCAATGTGGAGATAGCCTGAATCACTTCCATTTCCCCTTGAGGAGTATTCAAGGCAATGATTCGACGACCAAAATCAGAAAATGGTTTGATGACGCGATAGCCACCAAGCGAACCAAAAGCCATTGTTCGAGAACCAGGTGGAATTGAGATGCTAAACTCTTCGACATGCGGTGAGCCGAGCTGCACTTCCTGAACCTGAGCCTGCGGCAGGTAGGTGATGCGGGGACCATCTTCAAACTTTGTGAACGGATAACTGGTAATCGGCCCCGAGCTTCCGCGGCGAATCAGATCCAAAGTCAGTCCCTGAACAGGTTCCGGCTTGCCTTCAAACTCGATTTTGAACCCACTCCGCATTATTGCCTCCCCAGCCGTAAGCGGAGAGACAAACAGCAGAACCAGCATTGCGGTGAGCAACTGAGGCCACATGCGAGAGGTCAAATTGCGTAATTTGAATGAAATGGTGAACACCTTATGCGTCAGTAGGAATCTCATTTATCATAAGAATCGGCTATTCTAACCTAGCCCCGACACTCTCCGAAGCATTTTTTAGGCGGGAATTAGAGATCATTGGAAATTACTGTGATTTTGACTTTTTGAGTCATAAGTGACAGTGAACTGGCTTGAGTCAATGCCCCTTACTTTTTTGTCACAGCGAAGACGTTCAAACTCTGCCCGCTTGCAGTGCATAGGTGGTTACGATAATGTGTTTCAAACGCTGTAGAGACATTATTTTCAACGGAAAATCAGACGACAGCTCGCTTTTATTACGCAACTTATGAGTAAGGGGAACTAATGTATAAAGTCACTTTGATTCCAGGGGATGGAGTTGGCCCGGAAATCGCTGAAGCCACCCGTAAAGTGATTGATGCGACTGGCGTGAAAATTGAATGGGATCACCAGGAATGCGGCATCGAAGTCATCGAAGCCGAAGGTGGTGTGCCCGATCGAGTGATGGATTCGATTCGCGCGAACAAAGTTGCTTTGAAAGCCCCGATCACCACCCCGATCGGCAAAGGTTTCCGCAGCGTTAACGTCTTCTTGCGACAAGAGTTAGGCCTTTTTGCCTGCGTGCGTCCCTGCAAGAGTTATCCGGGCATGCTCTCCCGATATGCTGATGCGAATGTCGATCTCGTTTTGATCCGCGAAAACTCAGAAGACCTGTATGCAGGCGTTGAATTCCAGGCTGGCGAAGAAAAGACAGCTCAACTGATCAAGACGATCAACGAATTCGCGACTGGCAAGAAGATTAATACCTCAACGAGTACAACGGGCATCAGCATCAAGCCGATCAGTCGTGAAGGTTCTCGTGAGATTGCTAACTTTGCCTTCGATTATGCGATTCGCACCAAGCGGAAATCCATTTCATCGGTTTGCAAAGCCAACATCATGAAATATACGGATGGCCTGTGGTACGATGTTTCCCGCGAAGTCGCTTTGGCATATGGAGCGAAGTTCGAATGGGATGAACTCGCCAACGGCGTCCAGCCTTCTCCGGAACTGGTTGGAAATGTCAAAGATGGCAGCAGCCTGATTTACACAGAACGTCTCATCGACAACATGTGCATGCAGTTGGTCCTTAAGCCTGAACTTTACGATGTCATTCTGACTCAAAACCTGTACGGCGATATTTTAAGTGATCTGTGTGCCGGTCTCGTTGGCGGATTGGGCGTCGCTCCCGGAGCGAATGTCGGACCTGATGCAGCGATCTTCGAAGCGACTCACGGCTCTGCACCAAAATATGCAGGCCAGAACAAAGTGAACCCAACCGCTTTGATTCTTTCGGGCAAACTGATGCTCGAATATCTGGGCGAACTCGAAGCGGCTCAGAAACTGGATCGCGCCATTGCCGCCATCATCGCAGAAGGCAAAGATGTCACTTACGACCTGAAGAAAGATCGCAACGATCCCACAGCCGTTGGAACCCAGGAAATGGCAGAAGCCATCTGCAAGAAGATGCAGGAAATTGGCTAATAACCACTACGTCCAATGAATTCAAAAGAGGCACGTCTTTCCTGAGACGTGCCTCTTTTTTTTGGTCTGTGCAAATTAAGTACTACTGGAATGGCCAGATCAAAGGAATCAACACGACAGCCACGATCCACAGCAGGAAATTCAGTGGGACGCCGATTCTCAGAAAATCGGAGAATCGATATCCACCGGGACCGTAAACCATCATGTTGGTCTGATATCCTATCGGTGTCATAAAACTAGCCGAGGCGGAGAGTATTAAGGCGATGATAAAAGGAAATGGATCTGAGTTGTAAAGTCGAGCGGTTTCCAGGCAAAACGGAAACATCAAGACTGCAGCCGCATTGTTAGTGATAACTTCTGTTAAAATTGAGCCAAGTAAATAGATGATAGCCAAAGCAGCAATCGGCCCCCAGACTTGTGTGGAGTTGACCAGTGAAGTCGCAATCACAGTCGCGGCTCCGGAATTCTGCAATGCGGTTCCTACTCCAAAAGCCGCGGCGATCGTGATGAGAACCTGCCATTCGATACTGCGCCTGGCATCTGCACTGGAAATACATCCCAAGGCGACCATCAACACAGCGGTCAACGCGGCAGAAGTGACGATGGGAATCAGTCCTGTCGTCATACAGACAATGAGAATGAGAAACAGGCCAATCGAAATCCAGGCTCGATCTCGACGAATCGGTCGCCAGTCCTCCACATCACTCACGAGATAGAAGGCAGGATCGTGACGATAGGCTTTTAAAAACTGAGGGCCGACCTGCAATAACAGGGTATCACCCGACCGGAGGGTAATATCACCAATTTTCTTTTCGACTCGCTTTCCAGATCGATGAACCGCAAGGACAGCTGCCCGATAGGTCGCTCGGAAATCGGCATCGCGGATCGTTTTTCCGATGAGCGATGAGGTTGGCGAAATGACAGCCTCGCAAAGTCTGCGGCGTCGTTGTTCACTTGGCGAAATCTCGTAGTTGGGATCGGCTACCGGAATCAGCCCGGGAATCTTCTCCAGTTCAATAATGCTGCTGACAATCCCTGCAAAAATGAGTCGGTCGTTTTGTTCGATGGATTCTAAAGGCCCCACTGGGCCGATCATTTGACCGCCTCTGTCAATTTCTATCAGGAACAGGCCAGGGAGTTGTCGCAGACCTGCTGCGACAACGGTCTTCCCGATCAAACGACAGCCCGGTTGTACCTGTAACTCCGCCAGATACTCACGTCGAGATTCTCCCAATTGCTCCAGTAACTCTTTGCGTTCCGGAAGCAAATATCGCCCGACAGTCAGAAGATAGACAAGTCCAATCAATGCGTAAGGAAGCCCGACCAGTCCAATTTCAAATAGAGACATTCCCCGTAATCCGTTTTGAATCATCAAACCATTCACGACCAGGTTGGTGGAAGTTCCGATCAATGTGCAGGTTCCTCCCAGTATCGCGAGATACGAAAGAGGTAACAGAAGTTTCGAGGGGGAAATCTGATTTCGACGACACCAGTCGATAATGACGGGAACAAACATCGCGACAATGGGCGTATTATTAAGAAATGCAGACAACGGCAGAACGACTCCAGCCAATCGTCCCAGGACGCCACTCTCCGTTTTTGCATGACCGAGAATGTGATGCCCGACGTAATCAAGAACTCCCGTCTCGCGAAGCCCTGCCACAACGACGAACAGAAAGGCAACTGTGAGCATCCCGCTATTCGAGAAGCCGGTAAAGGCTTCTTCGGGTGAAATAATGCCGACGATTGTCAGTAAGGCGGACGCTCCCAGAAATAATAAATCCGGAGGAGCGATATTTCGCACCAATGCCACAAACATGGCTGCGACTGTGCCAATAGTGATCCACGCTTCAAGACTCATTGAAGTACCCTGAGAGAATTTGATTGTTGTTACAGATTGCACTTGGAAAATAAAAAAGGGTTGAAAGCTGATAAAAGCTTCCAACCCTTCGGATCGTTATGGAGTGTGAATGAAAATAGTTTAGTCGATCATGCACGAAACCCTGCCGAAGAGACGAAAGCCGTCCCTGCGACAACAACACAGTTCAAATTGTGTCTGGATATGGTACATGTCAAAAGCTATCGGCATGTGAAAGATGTCTCTTGAGTCAGTTATTGCTGCAGTTTGCAAATTACTGTAGCGGCTTTTTGATGGTTTGAACCCTATATTTCCAGTCAATCACCCGCTACACATTCAGGAAACCGGCTATAATGGTTGGAAACATTGCGATGCAGATCTTATCGTCGATCCCATAAAAAACACCCGAGCCAGCCGTAGCTGACCCGGGTGATTATGGTAAAGACCCTCCTGATCTTAAAAGTTAACAAATCCTGTCAAATCGTACTTTCTGATTGAGCCCGTTTTAGTATTCAATTTCGAAGAACTGCGGGAGCAAATACTGCGAATTGAATAAATTGTGCGTCCATGCAACCGCATCAGGTAAAGCAGAATGCTTTTAGCGGAATCGGTAGTCGGGATTTTCGGTATTCCAGGTCACGTCGGCCAGTTCGGTTTCGAATTGAATGTCGCTGAACTGGTAGCAGGAGAAGAGTGATTCCTGTTCGATGTCGACCATATTTTCATTCGGCCATGTGTATGTCCGACTGTAAACCGGTAGTGATAATTCCTTATCGATTAAAGTGATCGTCTTACGGAATAGGGGTGAGGATTCCTGGGAATCGTATTCTAAATAGACTTTAAGACATGGACGATCGTTGAAGGTATGTCCTTCTTCGATCACACATTTCGGAACATTGGCAAGCTCCATATCCTGAAGTCGGTTTTTCAACAACTCATTGGCCATCGTTTTGAGGCCGGCTTGAGTCACAGGATGTTGAGACTCTGCCTTGGCGCGATCTCCATGCGGATCGAGTTTGAGAGTCGGCACAAAGCGACCTTTCAAGCCGCCCAGTTTGACGAGCATCCGGCCTTCATTTTCATTATCTGTATAGAGTAATTCTCGACCTTTATCTCCGGTCATCCATTTCATGTAAACCGAAAAGGGAGCATGTCGCAATTTGACTGCGATTTGCTGTTCATCTCGCAGTTCCCCGTCAATCCGTTCCTGTCGATTAAACACGAAAGAATACTTGCTGACATGTTCAAGCCGGGCGACTCCCTTTTGGAGGATGTCGACAGTCTGTTGAAGGGCAGCCAGATCGGGATTTACAGGAGCAGCTTCAACTGGTTCTGCCAGTTGATCGTGAGGGTTGGGAACTTTCTGAGTTTCAAGAACCGTCATGTCGGAACGGTTTGGAGTTTCAATAATGGACTGGACTTCTAGCTTTGATAGCCGGGTCGTCGCCAGGGGATCGTCTGCAATGGCAGAATCGAAACTGTAATACATGCAGGCGAAGACACCGCCGGTCAACATAGTAGCAGCGACATTCCGGAGTCTGTCGGAGCTTCTTTTTTTAGATCGTTGAAGATCTCTCATCATGAGATGCTTCCTGTTTCTGCACGCAACGGGACTGGTGGACCGTCCTGTCTATTATTGGGTATCTGTGTGAATAGTCAGGAATCTGAGCCGTGTACTCTGCCGGGGCTTTATTTTCTGTGAGAAAACAAAATGAGACAGACTACAATTTGTCGTCATCAGTACCAGGATTTTTCACATCAGGTGAAGGTATCAGTGACTGACTTGAGCTGCGTGAATGGACAATTTCAGAAAAGCCATTTCTGAGTCGCATCGTGCGGAACTGGCAACAATAAGTCATTCGTGATATTTAAGAATTCGGCTGATCGCCCAACGCTGAATGACCAATTTTTTAGCGGAAATGATAACCGCATCAAGAGTTTCAACAGTTGCACACTTTAAACTTTGAGCAGACTTCCTCGATTGATCAGTTTCTAAAAACCGAACAAGAGGAAGAGTCACCTTAGTTTGCCTGTTTTACCGCGACATCTTTCTGTCGTTGAATTTTGATAACCACAGGCGTTCCCGGAGCGGGCACAGTTTGAGGATTCGCTTCATAACCTCGCTGACCATCACTGGCACTGCTTTTGATGGCGATGTCGATCATTGCGGAAGGAAAATTGGCAACGCAGATTAAATCTCCACCATCAGCCAGATATCGCTTTTGTCCTGTGGTTGGATCGACATCAATAATACTACCCGCAAAGACCCAGTCGGCTTCGAGTAGGCTGGGTTGACTCGACTTCTGCAGTTCCCGAATTGCTTTTTGAAATGCGGGATCGTTTGAAAGAGTCAGATGCATTTTCTCCTCTTCAGCTGACATTGTGCCGAAGTGCAATAACTCCTGATTGGTTTTGTCGTACATCAAATCAGAATCTTCCGGCAGAGTGAGACCGGCTGGCAACGTTACCAGTGGAGCCGTGAAATAGCGGCGCGTCACCGTCTGAATCCACTCATGCGAATCCTGCTCGCGAACGGTTCCGTCGTCTGCTTTCCATAAGATTGTAATCGCGAGGACTTCACCCGTGGGAGCATTGAAAACGGGATCGAACGAGACCGGCTCGCCCGATTGTGCTCCTAATGCCAGCAAAGCCGTATGAATCGGCGTCGCGGAACAATTCGTGGCTAGAATCGATTCGTGTTCTTTCGTTTGCTCAGGACAGCAGAGCATCTCGAGCAATCCTTCCTGTAAAGCAACGGTCGCCTTCAGATAAATCGCTTTTGCAGGCCGATCCAGAAACAAAGTCTCCTGAGGATTGAGAGGAGTCGCCTGCTTCAACAATTTCTGTAGTTTCTCCGGAAGTGCAGGTGGAGTTGCGGTCTGATCTTCACTCGTTGCTTTCTCATCTGCCGTAACCCACATCGCTACGACACTCATCAAGAGAATCGTAATCAACAGACAACTGATGCGAGAAATCATATTTACGCTTTCCACAGAAACGAATTCGAACTTACAAGTATCAGGTTCAACTCTCTAGCCACTGGTCACTGGCCTTTCATCGTTCAATATGCTCCGGATCTGACACATTATACGGATCCTGAAACGTCTCCAGAAAGAGTGCTTTTCGTTCCCGCGGTAAAATGAAGTCGAAACCGCAGCCTTTGAAGAATTCTTCTGAAGACGTAATCGCCATCACTTCGAGGATGCGACGTTCACGGGCCATTTCGACACAACGGGCCACGAGTAGCTTTCCGATGCCGAGTCCCTGATAAATCGGAGAGACTGCCAGCGAGCGAATTTCGGCCAGTTTACTCGAATAAATCTCCAACGATGCAAAGCCGACCAGCTTTCGATCGACCTCAGCGATAAATCCGGTGCGGACGAGCAGATCAATTTCAGCCTCAGTTCGTGGTAACAGACGTCGCTCAGCGACGAACGGATGGATAAACTCCAGAAGTCGAGCAGCATCTTCATTTTCCGCAGCGCGGATAAATACATGTTCATTCATAGTCTCGGACATGCCGTCGGTTTGCCTTTTCATCAGTAAGCACGTCAAAATGGATTCAGAGCAAATTTCATTTTACCAAATCACTGATCACGATACACCTCTAATCCTGTGAGGGATCCTCTGGAAAATTCTCAGCCCACATCTTTGGACTCATCCCTATTGATTTTGAATCATACAAAGATCCAGAAAACTCATTTCATCTGGAGATGGTCTATTGGCATTATGTTGATTGGACTGGTCCAATGGTCCGGTCAATGGTGGATCCGCGAGCCGAGTGAACGCTTCTGGATGTTTCTGCCCGGTTATATCTGGCTGCTGGCCTATTATCTGCAAGTGATCCCCAAGCCGGAGTTGCCTCGGCAAAGCCTCTGGACCCGCTGGTTAATGCTGATCATTTTGTGGTCGTTTCCGGTTGCCTTTTACGTCGGCCTCGTCACGTTGTGTCAGTCTCCGTTTTCGTGGCGTGAGTTATTAATCGTGGTCTATTTCTTCGTTTTCTGCATCGAAATCCCCCTGCTCTACTTTTTTAATGGATTGGATTATCTGGATGCCAGGCTCAAATCCCGTCTGAATAAATACTGGGGAGCAATTGGGCGGGTGCTACTGAGAGGCTGTGCATATCTGATTCTGATTCCGGTTCTGCTGACGATCTTTGGAATCCATCGTCCCAAACTTTTACCAGCCGGGTTTCAGTTTGCTGATCCGGCTTTCGTTGAGGCCGTTGAGTTTGAGAGTCGAGAAGAGAATCCTCTGGTCCTGCGAGGAGAATATCTGAAGCATCCGGCTGCGAAAGGGAGCGTGATCGTCTGCCATGGAGTGGGAGCAAATCGAAGTGATATTTCTGCCATCGTCGAACTGGTCTACGAGAGCGAATACAACGTACTGACATTTGATTTCCGCGGCCACGGGGAAAGTGATGGCCATACCATTACCTACGGCACCCGCGAACGGCGAGATGTGCTGGGGGCATATGACTATCTTCTTTCCCACCCCGACACCGATCCTAATAAATTCTATGCCCTGGGCGTTTCAATGGGTGGAAGTGCTCTGATATTGGCATTGCCGGAGATGCCACTGGTGCAGGCAGCGATTGTCGACTCCTCATTTGCCGATCTGAATTTGATGGTGCATCATCAATTGAAATACTTTCCGGAATGGATTCGGGTAGGAATGGTTTCACTGACCAGGCTGGTGGGCTGGATGGAAACTGGAGCCGATTTGACGGCTATGTGTCCTCTCGATTTCATCTGTGAGATCAACTGTCCAGTCACAATCATTCACGGCCAAGCCGACCATATTGTTCCCTTTGAACAGTCAGAGTTATTGAAAGCGAATTGTAAACATCTGAAAGATTATTATGCTCCTGAAGATGTTGACCATATCGGTACAGCAATGCTGCAACCGTGGAAGTATCAGGAGTTGATCCGAGAGGCTTTTCAAAACGATGAATAATATCGCCAATTAAAGCTTAATCGAGACACAACCAAATGGGGGTGGCGGGGGCGCTCCGCTTTAGCGGAAGCCCCCG
>TARA_R100000789_G_scaffold86940_5_pt1 | contig 15314 bp, 14 predicted proteins | sample TARA_R100000789 | Tara Oceans TARA_R100000789 (sample SAMEA2623403) | marine metagenome | biome: marine biome (ENVO:00000447); feature: mesopelagic zone (ENVO:00000213); material: "saline water (ENVO:00002010), including plankton (ENVO:xxxxxxxx)" | depth 450 m
GCCCCGGACCTTGTGCGGGCCTATCTTTGGTATGCTCTCTCGGCCATCGGGGGGGATGTGGACGCCCCTGATTCCCTGGAGGAATTGACCCCGAGGATGAGCAGGGAGGAGCGGAAAAGGGCGGAGGTTCTGGTCGAGGACTATCGGGTCTGGATGTATCCGTTTCGATGAGGGGAAATGGGGTGTCCACGCGTGGACAGGTTAGGGGGAATGTAGAATCAAGGGGTTACAGGGGAGAATTTGGCCTTTGTTAACCTTTGAGGTTTTCGGAAGGGGCAAGGAATGGCTGGGAGTTCAATACATGTCTATCAAGGATGAGCGTGGATGTGCGGCGCGCCTTGAGTGTCTGCTGAGCGGACGAAGTTGCCCTTCGTCGTCCAAAAAAATGTCGGCTTTGGTGACCAGAGCTAAGCCCGTACCAAGTAGATGACAAACTGCCGATAGAAGGCTGCCATAACCTGCGGCGGTTCTATGTCGCACTCCCTTGCACGAGTTCTTGCCATCGGCGCAGCGTCTCTTGGTTATCGATTAGCCAGCGCCGCAACCTAACTGCCGCTAGCATGCCCTCTTTCGCCATATCGTGCTGCACATCAAAATCGGCCTGATTGTCAACCGGAGGTGTCGGGATCAACATTTTTAGTCCCGGGTTTGGCCTCGCTTTTGTTGGCGTCGGCGCATCGAAACTGGCTCGTAATTCTCGCACATCAGCCTCTAATTCAGCACGTACGTTTGGAAGAGAAGCCCCCCAACCTGCAAACGTCACAGCAACATAGTTGGCGCGGCGCTCTGATCCACGACCAAGCTCATGGGCGAAGCGGCGAGGGCGAATATCGCGTGGCAAGGACTTAAACGTGGCGTTTTGATCGAAAATCATCGATGTGCTCTCCCGAGGATTGGCCGGTTTCAGCATCGATGCGCCGGGGCGAATGTCTGGTGCAACTTCCTCCAAAAGAGATACATAAAGTTCGTTAAATTCACCAACGACTTTGTCGGGGATCGGCGTGTAGCCTCGCCGATGTTTGTGAACCGCTTGGTCAAGAATAGACGCGCGAAAATCGTAGCGCAACACGATGTCAGAACCGACTTCATCAATTTGACTACGGAACCATTCGGCGATCATTTCATAAGTGATTCTCGCGTCGAACTTTCCGGTGAAATTTGGGTGCTGTGCAGCATATGCATCAGGGCAAACGATGGCCATGGCAGCGTGATTGAAGCCTTCGTCGAGTATTCTTAATTCCTCACGGTAGCTTTCTGCCTGGTCGGGTTGCTCTGTTGCATCCAATTTGTTCTCAATAAGAAGTGCAACGCGAGTTCCACCCCGGTGTTCTATTTCAACGAAGATGTCTATTTCCCTGCGCGAACGAGTGCGGCGTTTGGAGTGCTTTACGTCCCAAGAAGAAAGCTGGTCATTTATGCCGCAAAGAGCCAATACCCATATCAGGAAATCGGGTGAAGACAGAAGTTCTTCAACCAGCAAAAGATCGATGTCTCGCTCTGTCGCGTGGGTTAACGTGGGGATAAAATCGATATCTGACATTATGCCTCTTGAGTTCTTGCCTGTGAGAGAGAACTGCTTTCGGTATGACTATTGTCGGAATTGAATGGATTTTCAAACTGCCATTCATGCATCCGGCACATTGGGTTCAAAGCCGCCCTTTTCAACCTAAGCCGGGCGATCAGGTTTCCGCATCACCAACGCAAAAGGCCGGAGGCATCATGCCCCCGGCCTTTCGTTTGTAACTGTCGCCGAGATCAGTTCAGGTCGGCGTCATAGGCTGCGTTGATGTCGGCCTCGGCTGCGTCGACGGCCTCGATCAGCGCGTCGAGGATCTTGCCGCCGCCGTCGACGTTCTCGCGGAACCAGTCCTGTACCGGCTTGGCGGCCTCGGCGAAGGCCGCTTTTTCATCGGGCGAGGGGACGTAGATGTCACCGCCGCCTTCGACGAAATCAGCATAGGCCTGGATCGCGCCACGCTTGGGCGCGGCGAAGGTGGCCTGTTGCAGAGCGTAGAAGCCGTCCACCACCACGCGTTTCATGGCGGGGTCGAGCGCCATGAACTTTTCGTTGCTCATCCACCACAGCGCACCCATGTAGGCGTGGCCGTCCAGCGTGACGTATTGCAGGCCCGCATCGGGGAATTTCATGCCCATGATGTCGGTGATGCCGTTTTTCGACCCATCCACAACACCGGTCTGGAACGAGGTGAAGAGTTCCGGCCACGGGATCGGGGTGGGCGCGGCGCCCAGTGCCTTGACCAGTTCCTGCGGCAGGTCGGCGACCACGGTGCGGATCTTTAGCCCTGCCATGTCGGCGGGCGAGGTGATGCGGCGCTTGGTGTTGGCAAAGTTGCGCCAGCCGCCGGTGTTGCCGATGGTCATCAGGCGCACGGTGTTGTCGCTGTCCGCCAGTGCCATGTCCCGCATGGTGCGCACGAAATCGCCCGACAGGACGTGTTCGGCGACGCGGTCATTGGCCATCAGGTAGGGCAGGTCCAGCACCTGCACATAGGGGAAGATGCCCGCAGCCCCGCCGGAGGTGGAGATGTAGATGTCGATGGAGCCTTCGGCCACGCCCTCGATGCATTCTGCGCCGGTCGAGCAGAGCTGGGTGCCCATGTAGATCTCGACCTCGATGCCGCCGTTGGAGGCCGCCTCGACGTAGTCTTTGAAGACGATCAGGCCGGCGTAGTCCTCATCCGCCTCGTTCGAGTTGGCGGTGGCGACCAGCTTGATCGGATCCTGGGCAAGGGCCGCGCCCCCGGTCAGGGTTGTGGCCGCGATCGTCGCCGCGGCAAAGAGATGTTTCAGCATGAGTACCTCCCGTTAGGTGCTGTCGTTTCTGGTTACTTGGATAGCGGTTCCGGGCTGATGCAGGCCATGAAACCGGCGTCCGGTGGGCATTTGATGAAGTCGGCCAGATAGGGGACGGTCATCGAGATCTGGGGGACGTAGGTGATCAGGAAGATCACGAAGATTTCGACGGCGAGGAAGGGCAGGATCGCCCGTGCGATGGTTTCGACCTTTTCGCGGCTGACCGTTGAGGCGACAAACAGCACCAGCCCCATGGGTGGTGTCGCGAGGCCGACGGTGAGGTTGACGCTCATGATGATGGCGAAGTGGACGGGGTGGACGCCCAGTTCGACGAAGATCGGGCCAAGGATGGGGCCGAGGATGATGATGGCGGGGCCCGCGTCGAGGAACATGCCGACGATGAACAGCAGGATGTTGATCAGGAACAGCAGGATCAGCGGATTTTCCGACAGGCCAAGGATGATGTCGGTCAGGATCTGCGGCGCGTGGGACAGGGAGACGACGGTTTTGAACGCCACCGCCGCGCCGACCAGCAGCAGGACGGCAGAGGTGGACAGGGCCGAGCGTGACAGCACCTGCATTAGGTCGCGCAGGGTCATGGAGCGCAGGACGAGGAAGCTGATGATCAGGGCATAGGCGACGGCGACGGCGCTGGCCTCTGTCGGGGTCATGACGCCGATGAGGATGCCGCCGAGGATGATGATGGGCGTCTGCAGAGGCGCGACAGCCTTTTTGCAGATGATGCGGAAGTCGTGGTCCACCTGTTTGCGCCAGTACATCATCAGCGCGTGGGCGATCACCAGCATGAGTGCGAAGACGATCCAGAGGTTCAGGCTGTGGATCTTGTCGCCGTTCTCATCGAGGCGGGCGAGGCCGAGCGGGACGGCGAGGCCAGAGTAGACCGCCATCAGCAGGCCGCCGACGTTGATGCGGACAAGCACGAAGCTGACCCAGTATTCGGCGACGCTCATGGTTTGGTTGCGGTGGACGATGCGTTCGGCCTTGGGCAGGTCATAGCGGTCAGCCATGAGGCGGACCATGACCATCAGGCCGACACCGACAAGGATGCCCGGCACGATGCCCGCAAGGAACAGGGCGGCGACGCTTTCGCCCATGACATAGGCGTAGATGATCATGATCCCCGAGGGCGGGATGATCGGGCCGATGACGGAACTGGCGGCGGTGATGGCGGCGGCGAAGCGGCGGGTGTAGGCGTTCTTCTCCATCGCCGGGATCAGGGTCGACCCCAGCGCAGAGGTGTCGGCCACAGCAGAGCCCGAGAGGCCCGCGAAGAGGATCGAGGACAGGATGTTGACGTGGGCAAGGCCGCCGCGCAGGTGGCCCATGATGGCCTGTGAGAACTCGACAAGGCGGATGGTGATGCCGCCCCGGTTCATGACCTCACCGGCCAGCATGAAGAAGGGCAAGGCCATCAGCGGAAAGCTGTCCATGCCGTTATAAAGGTTGCGATAGAGGACTGAGAGTTGGCGCGATTGGTCGTCCATCACCAGCAGGCCAAAGGGCGCGGCGAGCAGGGCAAAGACCACCGGCAGGCCGATCATGATGAGGATCAGGAAGACGGGCAGGAACCAGATCAGCATGTCAGTCGGCCCCCGCCATATCGTCTGTGCTGAGACGGGTCAGGCGGTCGCCGCCGCCCAGCAAGGTGATGAGTTGGCGCAGGATCAACTCGACGTTGACAAGGATCAGTAGGTTCACCCCGACCCAAAGTGCTGCGTACTGATACTGGTTGGCGAACTTGGCCTTACATTTGCCGATCTCGATCCCGAAGGGCCAGCGCAGGGACGACGAGCAGCCACGACCTGACAGTGAATCAACGTGGTTGTTCAGCCCTTTGTCCCAAGCGATGATCAGCACCCAAAGGGAGATGGCCAGCAGCACCAGCGTCAGCAGCGCGGCCAGCAGCCGGGGAAGGGCGCGTTCCAGCATGTCGATGGCGACAAAGCCGCCCTGCCGGTAGGCCAGCGGGGCCATCAGGCCAACCAGCCAGAGCATCCCGAACCGCGCGCCCTCCTCTGTCCAGTTGGGCGCGTCGTTCAGCGCGTAGCGCCAAAAGATTTGGCCGAGGATCAGGCAGACCATGATCGCCAGCGCCGCAATCGCAATGATCCGGCCCACGGAGAGAATACCCGTGTTCAGCCGCTCCAGCGGCCAAAGCAGTATCAGCAGCACCGGCATGGCGCTCCTCCCATATGGTGGGGCGTGAGGCGCCCCTTGTCGTTCGGGCCGGGATCTTGGTGCCCCGGTCCCCTTGTGGTGTCAGCCCTTGAGGCTGACGAACCGACCGCCCTGAAACAACAGGGGCAGACCGGGCCGGAAGGCCGCGCCAAGCACGCGACCCACAATAATTACATGGTCGCCCGCGTCATGGACCGCCTCTTGGCGACAGTCGAAGCGGGCAAGACAATCAGCCAGTTGCGGCACGCCATTGGTGTCCGTGTCCCAATCGGCCCCGTCAAAGGCATGGGCGTCGCGAGTGAACCCGTTGCAGATGTCCTTTTGGTGCCCGTCAAGGACATGGATCGCGTAATGCTGCGCGTTCCGGAAGGTGGGAAAGCGGCGCGAGGATTTTTGCGGCGACCACAGCACCAGCGGCGGATCCAGCGAGACGCTGGCAAAGCTGGACGCGGTGATGCCGATAGGGCCATTGGGGCCCGAGGTGGTCACCACGGTCACGCCGGTGGCAAAACTGCCTAATGCGGCGCGAAAGGCTTGGGAGTCTTCGCTGGGGTCGAATTCCTGCATCGCGTGGCTCCGGTTGCCGTCCATCAGGGAACCTCTTTCCCCAGTGCTGCTGTATAGAGCTCAAACCAGAGCTGGCGCGTCATGTCGACGTCAAATGCCCGTGAAAACCCTTTGATCCGCTCAATCGTGTTGGTGCCCATGACCGGCAAAATGCCCGCCGGATGCGCCAGCAACCACGCGACAGCGACGGCGGCGCGGTCGACACCCTGATTGGCGGCGATCCGGTCCATGACCGTGGTCAGCGCGCCGTTCGAGCTCATCAATGCGCCGCCGCCCAGCGGCGACCATGCCATCGGCACCACGTCGCGTTCCTGCAAAAAGGCCAGATCGCCATTGGTGAACCCCTCAACCGCGCTCAGGCTGAGTTCGATCTGGTTTGTGACCAGCGGCGTTTTCATCGCCGATTGCAGCAACGTCCAATCGTGCAGCTTGAAGTTGGACACCCCCACGGCGCGGACCTTGCCAGAGGCCACGACCTCATCCAGCGCGGTCCCGGTTTCGCGGTGGTCCATCATGGGGTCGGGGCGGTGGATCAGCAGCAGGTCGATCTGTTCGATTTTCATCAGGCGCAGAGAGTGTTCGACCGAGGCCATGATGTGCGCGCGGCTGGTGTCATAGTGTTTCACCGACGCATCGGCATAGCGACCCACAGGGGCGACGATGTCACATTTGGTGACAATCTCGACCTCTTTGCGCAGGTCCGGCGTCATGGCCGCGCCAAGGATTTCCTCGGCCTCATATCCGCCGTAGATGTCGGCCTGATCCAGTGTTGTGATGCCTTGGGCAAGGCAGGCGTCGATCTTGGCGCGGACGTGGGCCGGGGAAGTGTCGGCATCGTCGCCCAGACGCCACATGCCATAAACGATGCGGCTAAAACTTAGCCCCTCTTGCAGGTCTACGCGTTGCATTATTTACGCTCTCCCACGCCAAGCGGCGTTGCCGGTGTTTGGTTCGGGACGCGGCCGTATTCATGCGGCAGCGAACAGGTTTTCAGCTCTGGCATAACCAGTTTTCCGAAGTGTTTGCATTCATCAATGTGCGGGTAGCCCGAGAAGATAAAGGCGCGAATGCCCATCTTGCGGTAGTCTTCTATCTTGGACAGCACCTGATCGGCGGACCCGACCAGCGCCGCGCCACAGCCCGACCGGGCCCGGCCCACGCCGGTCCAGAGGTTGGGTTCGACGTAGCCGAATTTATCCGCCAGTTCGCGGGCGCGGGACTGGTGCGAGACGCCCAATGAGCCGCTGTCATGGGCCCGGTCGCGGATCAGGGTGCCATATTCGTCGTCGAGTTTGGACACGAGGCTGTCGGCGTATTCGCGCGCCTCTGCCTCTGTGTCGCGGACGATCATGTGGACACGCAGGCCGTAGTCCAGCGTGCGGCCATAGCGTTCGGCCACCGCGTTCACGTCCGCCATGCGCTGGGCAAGGTTTTCCTTGGGTTCCGGCCACATCAGGTAGACGTCGCAATGTTCGCCGCACAGGTCCAGCGCGGCGGGAGAGTAGCCGCCAAAGTACAGCAGGGGGCCGCCGGTCTGATAGGGTTTGGCCGGGTCTGTGGTCAGGCCTTTGAAGTTGTAGATCTCACCCTCAAAGTTGATCTCATCCTGTGTCCACGCCTGTTTGAGGATCTGGACCACCTCGCGCGAGCGTTGGTAGCGGTAGCTGCTGTCTTCCTTTTCGCCGGGGAAGTCGGAGGAGATGACGTTCAGCGTCAGCCGCCCCTTGAGCATGTGATCCAGCGTGGCGACGGTGCGGGCCAGCATGATCGGATGCATCTCACCGCAGCGGATCGCGCCGAGCATGTTGATGGTGCTGGTCAGCGGGGCCATGCCCGCGACGAATGACAGGGTGTCCTGCCCGACCTGATACGATGAGGGCGCAAGGATGTTGCGGAACCCTTGGTTTTCGGCTTCCAGCACGATGTCGCGGCAGTGTTCAAAGGATGAGCGCAGGGCGCCGTCGGGGACGCCGAGATAACGGTAGTCGTCAGAGCACAGCGCCGAGAACCAGCTGACCTCTGAGGCGTCCAGATCGGCGGATGTGACGGGGACGACGGTCATGCGGGGCCTCCCAGGTTGCGCCGGATTCGGCGTCGATTTCTTCTTGCGTAGCATTCGCGAATTAATGCATCAATAGTGTATTAATTGGGTTCGCCTGAATATTGGGCGCCCGGTGAAGGAGACAGGTTTGACGCGGGGACGGACCTCGGCGGCGTTGCCCAAGCACGCCCAGATCAGCGAAATGCTGATCCGTGATATTGCCGCCGGACGGCTGGCGGATGGCGCACGGCTGCCGCCTGAGCGCGAGATGGCAGAGCAGTTGGGCATTGCGGTCGGCACCCTGCGCAAAGCGCTGGAGACGCTGGCGGCCGAGGGTCTGCTGGATCGGGTGCAAGGGTCTGGAAATTATGTCCGGGCGCGGGACGGGGTGGCCTCGATCTATTCGATGCTGCGGTTGGAGCTGAAGGCCGGGGGCGGGTTGCCCACGGCAGAGTTTCTAGGCGTCGACCGTCTGCCGAAGCCGGCGGATGCGCCTGCATTCGGGCCCTCAAAGATGGGTTGGCGGTTTCGCCGGCTGAGGTTTCTGGGGGGCGTCCCGGCGGCGATGGAAGAGATCTGGCTGGACGGTGCGCAGGCCGCAGAGGTCGCGGCAGAGGACGTGTCGGAGTCGCTGTATCTCTTTTACCGTGAGCGTCTGGGTTTGGTCATCCTGTCGGCAGAGGATCAGGTATCCATCGGGCCGGTGCCAGAGTGGCGCGACGCGCGCTTTCCGCCCGAGGCGGGCAGTATCGCAGGGTATGTCGAACGCACCGCGCGCAACAGCGCGGGTGCCGTCGTCGAGTTTTCGCGGACCTGGTTCGATCCGGGGACGGTTATCTACATCAACAGGATCGGCAAGGCATGAGCATGGTACGTTACGGTGTCATCGGCTGCGGTATGATGGGCTGTGAGCACATCCAGAATATCAACCTGTTGCCGCATGGCCAGGTGGTGGCTGTGCAGGACCCGGTGCGCGATCTGGCGGTCAGTGCTGCGAAACTGGCCGGTGGGGCGCAGGTCTGCGACACGCTGGAGGCACTGCTGGCGGTGCGGGATCTGGATGCGCTGGTCATTGTCAGCCCGAACGACTGCCATGTGCCGCAACTGCGCCAGATCGCTGCGACACGCACGTTGCCGATCCTGTGCGAAAAGCCGTTGTTCACCGCGCCCGAGGATGAGGTGTTCCTGCGCGACTTTGCGGCCAGCTATGGCGCGCCGGTCTGGGTGGCGATGGAATACCGTTATATGCCGCCCATTGCGCTGTTGCGCGATGAGGCGCAGGAGGCGACGGGCGGCATTGCCATGCTGTCGATCCGTGAGCATCGCTTTCCGTTTCTGCCCAAGGTTGGCGCGTGGAACCGGTTCAATAGTCGCAGCGGTGGCACGCTGGTCGAGAAATGCTGTCACTTCTTTGACCTGATGCGGCTGATCCTGCGGGATGAGCCGGTGCGCGTCATGGCCAGCGCGGGGCAGGCGGTAAACCACAAGGATGAAACCTATGACGGTCGCGCGCCGGACATCTGGGACAACGGTTATGTGATCCTAGATTTCGCAGGTGGCGCGCGGGCGATGCTGGAGCTGTGCATGTTCGCCGAAGGATCGCGCTATCAAGAAGAGATCAGCGCCATGGGCCCGTCAGGCAAGATCGAGGCGCGGGTGCCGGGGCCGGGGCGGTTCTGGCCCGTGCATCTGGGCGACGCGCCGGTGCCGCAGGTGATCGTCTCGCCACGGGTGCCCAAAGGGCCGCGCCTGATCGAAGTGCCAGTCGACCCGACCCTGCTGGCGGCGGGCGATCACAACGGATCGACCTACTACCAGCACGAGCGGTTTAACGCCGTGGTGCGCGGTGAGGGTCGCCCTGAGGTCACATTGGCGGACGGGATTGCGGCGGTGCGCATCGGGCTGGCGGCGCAGGAAAGCGCGGCAACCGGGCGGGCGGTTGCGATCTGACCCTTATTTGGGCGGTGCCACAAATCCGTTTTTTACAGGGCGACAAAGGCGTTGCGACCCCCGATCGGCGTGGTAGACCCTCTGGCGATGTGTTTTGACGCGCGGAAAGGTTTACCTTGACGGATGTGCATCATGGCGACATTCTAAAAACTATACGCGCGTCAAGAATTTCAAAGCGCTCCGGATTGGCAGCCTGAGCATGCCACCGTGGCCTGCGAGATGCCTGATTGGGAGGGGCTATGGACGATCGCAAGATCCGGAACATGGAAGAATTCGCAGAGGTCGTCGGCATTTCACGGCCGACCCTGTCGAAGTATTTCAACGATCCCGAGAGCGTGCGCAAATCCACCCGCACGCGGATCGAGGGCGCGCTGGAGCAATATGACTATCGGCCAAACATCTTTGCCATCAACCAAAACCGCAAGCTGACCAAGAACATCGGTATCGTCGTGCCCTACCTGGCCGATCCGTTCTTTGCCGAGATCGCGCGGAATTTGGAAATGCTGGTCATCGGCTCTGGGTATCGTCCGATCCTGCTTAGCTCTCATGGCACGGCCGCGCAGGAGAACGACAACCTTGAAAGTCTGCGGGCGATCAAGCCCGCCGGGGCGCTGCTGGCGCCGCTGGGGCGGCGTTCCGACAAGGCTGCCGTCGAAAGCTTCTGCCGGGCGGTGCCGTCTGTCCTGTTTGATAGTAATATCAGTGGTTTGGGGGAGGCATTTGTTGGTCATGACAATGATCAGGCCACGGCGCTGATCTGTGACTACCTGTGCCGGTCTGGCCAGCCGCCTGCTTTTCTTGAAATGCGAGACCCCACAAACCCCAACGCCTACCGTCGCCGCAAGGCCTATTGCGACGTGATGGAGCGTATGGGGCATCCGGTGCATCTGTTGCAGGTGGATGGTGATGGGTGGGACTTTGAAAGGATCGGTCTGGAGGGCGGGATCAAGTTGATCGACGGCGGCGACCTGCCGACAGACACGATTCTGTGCAGCAACGACCGAATCGCGATCGGAATGTTGGCGGCGGCCTATCAAAGAGGGTTGCGAGTCGGGTTGGGCCCGGGCTGTGCCTTGCGGGTCGCCGGGCATGATGATCACCCGTTTTCTCGCTATACATGCCCGCCGCTGACCACGGTTTCGCAAGGCTACGATATTATCGCGGAGCGCAGCGTCGAACGTCTGTTCAGTCTTATCGAAAGTGGCCAGCGTGCTGAAAAGCGTGATGAAATCTATCTCGAAGGCAAGTTGGTGATGCGTCTGTCCGCCTAATATGCTGCATCGCGGCAAGTTAAAAGTTTACTCCCGTAAAGTTTTTGTTTGACTTGAGACCTAAGGTCACCCAAGATGGTGGCGTTAACTGAGAGTTCCAAGGGAGGAATCTGGATGACTTTGAAAGGCGCATTTTTTGCGGCTTCCGCACTGGTGTCGGTGTCTGCCACCGCACTGACTGCCGAAGTGCTGACCATTGCAACCGTGAACAACGGCGACATGATCCGCATGCAGGGCCTCACGGCCGACTTCACCGAAAAAACCGGTCATGAAGTGAACTGGGTCACGCTGGAAGAAAACGTTCTTCGCCAGCGTGTAACCACTGACGTCACCACCAAGGGTGGTTCGTTCGATCTTATGACAATCGGCATGTACGAGACGCCGATTTGGGGTGCCAACGGTTGGTTGGTCCCAATGGATGATCTGTCGGAAGAATATGACGTCGACGACATCCTGCCCGCCATGCGCAACGGCCTGAGCCACGACGGAACGCTTTATGCGGCACCGTTCTACGGCGAAAGCTCGATGATCATGTATCGCACCGACCTGATGGAAGCCGCTGGCCTGGAAATGCCCGACGCGCCGACATGGGAGTTCGTTCGCGAAGCGGCACTGGCGATGACTGATCGCGACGCTGGCATCAACGGCATCTGCCTGCGCGGCAAAGCTGGCTGGGGTGAGGGCGGTGCCATCATCACGGTTACAGCAAACTCGTTCGGCGCGCGCTGGTTCGATGAGAACTGGACACCGCAGTTCGATCAGCCTGAGTGGAAAGAGGCTCTTACTTTCTTCGTCAACCTGATGAACGACGCGGGCCCCGCGGGATACGCGACCAACGGTTTCAACGAGAACCTGTCGCTGTTCCAACAAGGCAAGTGTGGCATGTGGATCGACGCAACCGTTGCGGCATCCTTTGTGACCAACGACGAGTCGACCGTTGCTGACAAGGTTGGCTTTGCTCTGGCTCCGAACCACGAGGGTGTTGAAAAGCGCGCCAACTGGCTTTGGGCTTGGGCGCTGGCGATCCCTGCCGGCACTCAGAAAGCTGACGCTGCCAAGCAGTTCATCGAATGGGCCACTTCGAAAGACTACATCGAGCTGGTTGCCGCCAACGAAGGTTGGGCCAACGTTCCTCCGGGCGCGCGGACCTCGCTGTATGAGAACCCCGAGTACCAGAAGGTTCCCTTTGCTCAAAAGACCCTGGACTCGATCCTGGCTGCTGACCCGAACAACCCGACGGTCGAGCCGGTTCCCTATGTTGGTGTTCAGTTCGTCGCCATTCCCGAATTTGCTGGTATCGCGACAGACGTGAGCCAGGAATTCTCGGCGGTCTATGCCGGTCAGCAGACGATCGACGAAGCTCTTGAAAAAGCGCAAGCTTTGACAGTCGACGCAATGGAAGCCGCAGGTTACTGAGGCATCCTCCCAGTCCGGAGGGCGGGGGCAACCGCTCTCCGGACACAAAACTACCCCCCAACTCACCCGATGACATGAATGGATAATGGCGGCCCTTGGTCGCCGAGGGAGGAGGCGCGCCATGGCGACCCAGCACTCGCGATCCGCAGCCCGTCTGATGATGGCCCCCGCGGTATTTCTACTTCTGGTCTGGATGCTCGTCCCGCTGAGCATGACCCTGTGGTTCTCATTCCGAAATTACCTGCCGCTGCGCGGTGGTGATCTGGGATGGGCCGGTTTCGACAACTATGTACGTTTCGTGACGTCGAGCTCGTTTTGGCCCAGCGTTATGACCACCCTGATTATCGTCGGCGGTGTTCTGATCATCACGGTTGTGTTCGGCGTCCTGCTTGCCTTGCTGCTGGATCAGCCGATGTGGGGACAGGGGGTCGTCCGAATCCTTGTTATTGCGCCCTTCTTCGTGATGCCGACCGTGTCCGCGCTGGTCTGGAAGAACATGTTTATGGACCCGACGAACGGTCTGTTCGCGCATCTGTGGAAATTCTTCGGGGCAGAGCCGGTGTCATGGCTCAGCCAGGCGTCGCTGGAATCGATCATCATGATCGTCAGCTGGCAATGGCTGCCCTTTGCAACGCTGATCCTGCTGACCGCCATTCAGTCGCTTGACAGCTCACAGCTGGAAGCCGCTGAAATCGACGGCGCCAAGCCGGTATCACGCTTTTACCACATCATCCTGCCCCACCTGGGACGCGCCATCACCATTGTGGTCCTGATCCAGACGATTTTCCTGCTGTCCATTTTTGCAGAGATCTTTGTCACCACGGGCGGTGCATTCGGAACCAAGACACTGACGTACCTGATCTTCCAGCGTGTGCTGGAAAGCCAGAACATCGGATTGGGATCTGCCGGTGGTGTTTACGCAATCATTCTCGCCAATATCGTTGCGCTCTTCCTGATGCGTATCGTCGGCAAGAACCTGGACACTTGAGGGGGACATCATGGCACGCGCTGTCACTTCACAACGCAAAGCACTCAATACCGCCGTCGCATGGGGTTTTGGTCTGCTGATCTTCTTCCCGATCCTCTGGACGATCCTGACCAGCTTCAAGACCGAAGCTCAGGCGATCAGCGATCCACCGGTCTTTCTTTTCTTCGACTGGACGCTGGAAAACTACGCGGTTGTTCAGGAACGTTCCGACTATATGCGGTTCTTGTGGAATTCGGTCATTATCGCGGGCGGGTCGACCATTCTGGGGGTGATCATTGCGGTTCCTGCCGCCTGGTCCATGGCCTTTGTGCCCTCGGCCCGGACCAAGGACATCCTGCTCTGGATGCTCTCGACCAAGATGCTGCCTGCGGTTGGCGTTCTGTACCCGATCTACCTTCTGTTCATCAAACTGGGCTGGCTGGACACTCAGATTGGTCTGGTCATCGTCCTGATGCTGATCAACCTGCCGATCATTGTCTGGATGCTCTACACCTACTTCAAGGAAATCCCGGGTGAGATCCTAGAGGCGGCACGGATGGACGGTGCCACGCTCAAGTCAGAGATCCTGTATGTGTTGACGCCAATGGCAGTGCCGGGCATCGCCTCGACCCTGTTGCTAAACGTCATCCTTGCCTGGAACGAGGCGTTCTGGACGCTCAACCTGACGGCAGCCAAGGCGGCACCGCTGACGGCCTTTATCGCCAGCTATTCCAGCCCAGAGGGTCTGTTCTACGCAAAACTGTCGGCGGCCTCTGTCATGGCCATCGCGCCAATCCTGATCATGGGCTGGTTCAGCCAAAAGCAACTTGTCCGGGGCTTGACCTTCGGCGCAGTGAAATAAGGGGGGGAGACCCATGGGACGTATTCAACTCAAGCAGGTCAAGAAATCCTTTGGCGACGTGACGGTTATCCCGCCGCTGGATCTTGAAATCAACGATGGCGAATTTGTGGTGTTCGTCGGCCCGTCGGGCTGCGGTAAGTCCACCCTGTTGCGGCTGATCGCCGGGCTGGAGGACATGACCGCCGGCACGATCGAGATCGACGGTCAGGACGCCACATCGCTGCCCCCCGCCAAGCGCAAGCTGGCGATGGTGTTCCAGTCCTATGCGCTTTACCCGCATATGACGGTGCGCAAGAACATCGCCTTTCCCATGCGGATGGCAGGCATGGATCAGGCCGAGCAGGACAAGCGGATTGCCTCGGCTGCCAAGGCGCTGAACCTGACCGACTATCTGGACCGTCGCCCGGGCCAGTTGTCCGGTGGTCAGCGTCAGCGGGTCGCCATTGGCCGCGCCATCGTGCGGGAGCCAGAGGCGTTCCTGTTCGACGAACCGCTGTCGAACCTGGATGCCGCGCTGCGTGTCGGCATGCGTATGGAAATCAGCGAACTGCACAAGAAGCTGGCGACCACCATGGTTTATGTGACCCACGATCAGGTCGAGGCCATGACAATGGCTGACAAGATCGTGGTATTGCAGGCCGGCGTGATCGAGCAGGTCGGCAGCCCGCTGGACCTGTACCGCGCGCCGCGCAACAAGTTTGTCGCCGGTTTCATCGGCTCGCCCAAGATGAACCTTATCGAGGGGGCCGAGGCGGCCAAGCACAACGCGCAGTCCATCGGCATCCGCCCCGAGCATGTTGAGGTCTCGACCACCGAAGGCCTGTGGAAGGGCACTGTCGGCGTGGCCGAACATCTGGGGTCGGACACCTTTATCCACGTCCACGGTGTTCCGGGGTGTGATCCGATGACGGTGCGGGTTGGCGGTGAGATCCCGGTCACCCATGGCGACACGGTCTATCTGACGCCGAACATGGCCCATCTGCACCGCTTTGACGCAGAAGGTCTGCGGGTGGCATGACCCGGCTGGCTGGCAAGGTTGCGCTGGTCACGGGGGGAGCGCGCGGCATAGGTCGCGCGATCTGTCAGGCTTATGTGCGCGAAGGCGCAAAAGTCGCCGTGGCGGACCTGCTTGCCAGCGAAACCGAGGATTGCGCTGCAGCGCTGGGAGAGGCGGGCATGGCGGTTGCCATGGACGTGACAGACCCTCTTTCGATCGCGGCGGGTGTC
>TARA_R100000789_G_scaffold29346_4_pt1 | contig 15263 bp, 20 predicted proteins | sample TARA_R100000789 | Tara Oceans TARA_R100000789 (sample SAMEA2623403) | marine metagenome | biome: marine biome (ENVO:00000447); feature: mesopelagic zone (ENVO:00000213); material: "saline water (ENVO:00002010), including plankton (ENVO:xxxxxxxx)" | depth 450 m
TTGCGGATGCTCCAGCAGGCCGTCGGAAAAGCTCTCTTCTTCGGTAGAGTCTGCGTTGCCAAGAACACCGGGCAAGAGCCGGACAACCGCGTCCAGCATCACTTGCGCCGCCAATTCGCCGCCGGTCAGGACATAATCGCCGATCGACACCTCTGCGATGTCGAATTGGTCGATCACGCGCTGGTCCAACCCTTCGAATCGGCCGCAGATCATCGTGACACCGGGGCGGGTGGCCAGATCGCGGGCCATTCCTTGCGTAAAAGGGCGACCGCGTGGTGAGAGGTAGATCAGCGGTGCACCGGCATGCTGGCTGGCGCGGGCGGTTGCGATCGCGGCGGCCATGACGTCGGGGCGCAGCACCATGCCCGCGCCGCCTCCGGCGGGTGTGTCGTCGACGTTCCGATGCTTGCCCTCACCGAAGGTGCGCAGCGGCACGGTGTTGAGTTGCCACTTGCCTTCCTTCAGCGCCTTGCCGGTCAGCGACAGGCCCAGTGTGCCGGGAAACGCCTCTGGGAAAAGCGTGATGATCTGTGCGCGAAAGGCGCGCGCCAGTTCCGGGTCCTGTTCCATCAGGTCGCGCGGCTGCAGTGTGGGGCGGATGGTCTTGCGGCCATGCGACCGGCTGGGAGGTGTCTTGTCTGACATGAGGTGTCCTGCTGTTCCATGTCCTGTTACCGCGAGGCATGGGCACGGGGCAAGCGCAACGCCGTCAGAGATAATCCGAACGGTTGGGGGCGGCAACAAGACGGCCGCTGGACAGATCCCATGCCGGACGCGGATGCGGTTTGCGCCCCTCCAACACCGTAAAGACGCACTGGGGGTCCGGCCAGCGGGGGCTGTCGCTGAGGCTGGCCAGCGCGTCCAGTTCGGCCTTCAACCGAATAACTGCGTCCGCAGGGGGCACATAGACCAAACCGCGGTGTCGGTAGATGCCGACGTTGCAATTGGCAATGATGCCACGCACCTGTTCGAGAAACGCGCTGTCCGCGTCGATGTACGCGTTCTGTAGCTGCGCACCATCGGCAAGGCGCGCGAGGTAGACCGCGACACTTGCGTGATCACACGCCGGCTGTGTCGCGCACCAAAGGGCGGCCTCCCTTTGGGCGAGATCCGTCGGGTCATGCTCTGTCACGATGCGGTGCCACAGGTCAATGTCAGGTGCGTTCATCGCGCGCAGGGCTTGGGTCAGGGTGCCGGGGGCAGGGGCGGTGGCCTGCAACTCGCGCGTTGCCTGATAGGCCGCGAGGGACTGGTCATAGGACGCGCGTGCCTTCGCGATCATGTCGATTTCCTGGCGCAGGCCAAGCACGACGTCGGGACGCTGAAACAGTTGTGCGATACGGCCCGCTTCGCCAGGGGGGGCTTTCAGGCATTGTTTCAACAGTGTCAGGGTAAGTGTGAGGTCGCGCGGCAGCGCCGCGATGTCGGAGGCGTTCCAGCTATCCAGAATGCGCGTCAGGATGCGGGCGATGGCGGTTTCCCGAGTTGGCGGGGCATCAGGTTCGGCCCGTAGATCGACCGCTGCCTCTAGCGCTTTGGCGATGGCCAGCCTTTGGTCGTGCAGCGTGGGCAAATCCGATCCGGCGCGGCGCAAGGCGGCGCGGCGCAAGAGCGCGGGGCCACGGCGGCGCGGTTTCCCGGGGCGAAATGACGACAGCAGAGCAAGCAGGCCGCCCGCACTTCCGATGACGATGCCGAAGGGAAGGAAGGCCGACGATACCGGCGCTGCCGCCAAAAGGGCTGCGGGGCAAAGCGCCGCTCCCGCAAGGAGCAGGCGATAAACCGGAACGTCCATGGAAACCTCTTCAAACCAATTTGATTGCGGCTAAAATTAGACAGAAAATATGGCCGCAACGTGGTCTGGGAAGCGCTAAATCGCTTGGGCTGGTTGTGCATTTGGGGACAGAAGGCCGGAAATGCGGCGTCTGTTTCCCTGGGGCGATCAAGTGCGGAGGGTGTCCGGGGGCGTTATCTTTCTAAGGGCCAAGATCTGACAGATTCGCGGCAACGCCCAGTGGTGTTGCCCCCTTGGGTAGACACAACCATGGGGTCAGTCGGACGCCTGTGCCTCGTCGAACAGGCCCTCGGGCGGATCGGCGACGATGCGTCCTGCCGTCAGATCGACTGTGGGGACGGCAGCCATGGTAAAGGGCAGAAGGACGGTGCGGGACACACCCGGCACCTGAAGCTCCAGCAGATCCGTCGCGCCGTGATTGTGGACTGCGTGCACCTTGCCCAGCGGTGCGCCGCCGGTATCAAAGACCGAAAGTCCGATCAGATCGGCATGATAATATTCATCATCGGGAAGGTTGGGCAGCCGGTCGCGCGGAGCAAAAAGACGGACGCCGCGCAGGGCGTCGGCCTGTTCCTTGGTGGTGACGCCAGACACTTCGGCGGCAAACCCGTTTTTGATCTCGCGCAGGATCTGAACCTCGAAGGTGCGAGAGCCGTCTTCGGTGGTCAGGGGGTCATAGTCGCTGATCGCATAGGGATCGGCGGTAAAGCTCTTGAGCCGCACTTCGCCGTGAACACCGAAAGCGCCCGCAATTGCGCCAACGCAGATCGTCTCAGTCATTGTGATATGTCGAAACAGACGCCACCGCGTGCCTCGCCTCCCCGGGTTTCGCAGCGGTCATGCCACGTTGTCTCGGAATACAGAAATCCCGCGACGAACGCCACGGTTAGAAGAATGATAAGGCGGATCAGGCGGAACATGATGCCGTCGGGTTGGCGGGACGGGACTCGTGCTGTCGCACATCGCCCGCCCACCAACCCGTCCACCGGAACGGGGCGGGGTCTTTCCAGTAGAAAGACCCCTGAACCAAGGGGTGCCTGTGCCAGAACACATGCACGCCCCGATTAGTCCGCGGCGGGCTCTGCAGCGGCTTCGGCTGCTGCAGCGGCTTTGGCGGCTTTCTCCTCGGCGCGGTCCTGAGCTTTTTTGCCCGGGGTGCCCTTCTTGAGGTTGCTGCGCTCTTTTTTCTCAATGATTTCGGCAGCTTCAAGGAAACGCGACACGCGGTCGGTCACTTGGGCGCCCTGGCTCAGCCAGTACTGGATACGCTCGATGTCCATCTTGACGCGGTCTTCGCTGTCTTTGGCGAGAAGCGGATTATAGGTGCCCAGCTTTTCGATAAAGCGACCGTCGCGCGGCATGCGGCTGTCCGCTGCTACGATACGGTAAAAGGGGCGCTTTTTCGAGCCGCCACGGGCGAGACGAATTTTTACTGCCATTGGTATTCTCCTTTGGATGGCTTGGTCGACGGGAGGCCCGTCAGGATTTGTGTTGCTTGTGGTGCTGGATGACTTCCTGAATGACAAAGTTCAGGAATTTCTTGGCGAATTCCGGGTCGAGATCGGCCTGGAGTGCCAGATCCTGGAGCCGCGCGATCTGATTGTCTTCGCGCGCGGGGTCGGATGGGGGAAGGTCGTGCTGCGCCTTGAGAACGCCCACGGCTTGAGTGTGCTTGAACCGCTCTGCGAGCGTGAAAACGAGGATCGCGTCGAGACGGTCGATCGACTCGCGGTGTTCCTTGAGCAGGTCGGCAGCGCGGGAAACGGTGTCAGTCAATGGCCCAGCCTTTCGGTTTGAACAGGGGATCCTGGTAGTGTGCGATTTCCATGTCGACGCCGTGACCTACCTGCCCGGACAACTCATCCAGCGACGGGTGGCGGTACACCGCGTCGCTGCCGTCGATTGTCGGCGCGGCAGTGTCCTTGGTGCAGCCAAGTCGTTCGGCCAGTCGAATGGAGTCGAGGTTCTTGGGGTCGATATAGCTGACGGCGGTGGTCCAGCCGCAATCCCGGTAGAGATGCCGCCGCACGCGGTCCGTGGCCTCCAGCGCATAGCCCTTGCCCGCCTGATCCGGCCAGATGATCCATGCGATTTCACGTTCTGGCCATTTGGCAGGAAACCAGCCACCCGCCATGCCGACGGTATCGCCGGTCTCACGCAAGTGTACCATCCACATACCGAAACCGCGGATTTCCCAATGCCCGATTTCAGCGGCATACAGCATCCATGTCTCATAGCCATTGAGCGGGCCGCCCATGAACCGAGAGCGATAGGAGGCGAAGGTCGCCTTGAAGTCGGGGTAATCTTCGGGCTTGGGACTGCGCAGCACCAGCCGTTTGGTTTCCAGCACAGGAATATCGCGGTGGCCCATCAGGCGGCCTCCTTGATATGGCGATAGACATGGGTCTGGTCGGTCAGATCTGCCTCGGCCACCGCATCGCGGCGGGCGCCAAGCCGGGTCATCAAGGCGATGCAGCGGATGTTTTCGGGCGCGACGTAAGAAACGACGCTATCCCAGCCCAGAACATCGAACGCGTGGGAACGCACCGCTTCGAGTGCCTCGAAGGCATAGCCCTGTCCCTCGACCTCTGGTGTGAGGAAGATGCCCATTTCGGGTTCTGGATCTTCGTATTCGAACCCCAACAGGGCAAAGCCGGCGGAAGGGGTGGTGCTGGCGTCGATGGTCCAGAGACCAAAACCATGCAGCAGCCAGCAAGCGGTGTAGTTGGTGAAATCTGCCCAAGCCGCGTCACGGGTCGCAGGCCCGCCCATGTGGACGGCGCGGTCTGAGCACAGGATGCCGGCATAGGCGTCGAAATCATAGATGCGCGGCCCGCGCAGTTGCAGGCGGCGGGTGTCCAGAATCGGCAGACGCCCGCCCAGACGGGCGGCGGCGCGGGCACCGGGGCCGGGGATGTGACGTTCGCAGGGCGCGGTCATGACGGCCCCCCGGTGTGACGCCAGACTTGTACGGGGTGCTCCATCAGGGTCCGGTCACGTTCATGGCGGGCACCAAGCCGTTCGGCAACACGGCGCGAGGCGTCATTGTCGGGGTGAATGTATGAGATGAGAGGACCAAGACCGCGGTCGGTGGCGGCCCAGTCGCGCACGCAGGCGGCGGCCTCTGTCGCGTATCCGTTGCCCTCGAACCCGTCGAAGATGTGCCAGCCCAGTTCCGGTTCGTCCCACATGATATGGTTGACCACGCCGACGCGGCCGACCTTGTGCCCGTCATGCAGAACCATGAAGAATCCGTAGCCACGCAAGGCCCAGTGACCAAAGCCGGACAGAAAGCCGCGCCATTGGGCGAACTCATCCTCAACCGGGCCGCCGACAAAGCGTGCGCGCGGTGAGGCCATGAAGGCGGCAACCGGCGCGAAATCCTCTTCAAGCGGGGTGCGCAGGGTCAGGCGGTCAGTTGACAGGGTGATGTGCGGGATCATGTCAGCGTCTCCGGTCCCGGATGGCGCCACAGTTCGTCCTCACCCATGTTTTCGTTGTGGTAAGTCCGTTCATAGGTTGCGCCAAGACGCTGGGCCAATGCGGCGGAGCGGCTGTTGCCGGGCACGATGTTCGACGTCAGCGTGGTAAAGCCGAGGTCGTCATAAGCCCATGCACGGGCGCGCTCTGCGGCCTCACGCGCGATGCCCTTGCCTTCAAACCCGTCAAAGACCACCCAGCCGAGTTCCGGCTCGGGCCAGGTTTCAGGGTTCCAGATGCCGCAGATCCCGGCAGCCTGACCGGTGTCTTTTAGTTCGATCACGAAATAGCCGTATCCGTGCCAGTGCCAGTGGCCGATGTTCATTGTAAACCAGCGCCAGGCGTCGCCGCGCAGCGGGATGTGGCCAAAGCCCTCTGACCGCAGCGGATCGCGCAGGAAGGCGATGACCGCCTCGGCGTCCGCCTTTTCAGGTCCGCGCAGGATCAAACGTTCGGTTTCGATGCGGGGGGCGTTGGTCAGGCTCATGCGTATGCCTCCGGTCCGCCGTCGGTGTCGGGGCTGTGCCGGTAGACCACGTCGACGTCGTCATAGGTTGCGGCTTGCGGATCCAGTTTGGCACCCAAACGCTGCGCCAGCGCGATAGAACGGGCGTTGCGATGGTCGATATAGGACACCAGTGTGGGCATCTCCTGTTCCCACGCCCAATGCAGCGCAACGGTGGCGGCCTCAAAGGCGTAGCCGCATCCCTCAAACCCGTCGAAGATGATCCAGCCCAGTTCACGCTCAGGGAAATGCGGAGGGTGAGTGATAGCGATCTGACCGGCCATTTGGCCGTCCACATCGATCGCCCATGCACCAAAGCCCATCAGATCCCAACTGCCCACTTCTGAGGAAAAGCCGTACCACAGGTGGGTCCGGTTCTTGGGGGCGTCCATAAACGCGGCCCGAGTCGAGGCATAGAATGCCTCGAAACCGTCCATGTCCGACAGGACATGCGGGCGCAGCGTCAGGCGCGGGGTATGCAGGGTGGGAACGGGCATTGGGGTTTATCGGGCCTTGGCGCGTCTGGTGGGGGCGGATGCCTCCGGCGGGAGTATTTGCCACCAAGAAGAAGCGCGGGGTTGGATCCTTTTGCTGTTACTTTTTCTTGCCGAAACCGGAGAGACCGGGGGGCAGCGCGCCGCCGCCCATGCCGGGTAGGCCAGGAATGCCGCCCTTGGCGCCCATCTGTTTGGCGGCGGCCTCCAGCGCCTTGGGGTCCATCTGGGACGGGTCCATGCCGGCGGGCATGCCGCCCTTGCCGCCGAACATGCCTTTCATGGCCTGTTTCAGCATGCCGCCCTTGCCCATCTTCTTCATCATGTCGGACATCTGGCGTTGCATCTTGAGCAACTTGTTGAGGTCGGACACCTCCATGCCAGAGCCTTTGGCGATGCGTTTTTTGCGGCTGGCCTGAAGGATCTGCGGATTGGCGCGTTCCTTTTTGGTCATAGACTGGATCAGGGCAATCTGCTGTCTGAGCATCCTGTCGTCGATACCGGCACCGTCCATCTGCTTGGCCATTTTGCCCATACCGGGCATCATGGACATCATGCCCTCCATGCCGCCCATTTTGATCATCTGTTCCAATTGCGTCTTAAGGTCGTTCATATTGAACTGACCCTTTTGGAACCGCTTCATCATGCGCTGGGCCTGTTCGGCCTCCAGCGTCTGTTGCGCCTTTTCGACGAGCGCGACGATGTCGCCCATGCCAAGGATGCGGCCGGCGACGCGGTCTGGCTCAAACGTCTCTAGCGCGTCCATCTTTTCGCCAAGGCCGACGAACTTGATCGGCTTGCCAGTGATCGCGCGCATGGACAGGGCGGCACCGCCGCGCCCGTCGCCGTCCATCCGGGTCAAAACGACGCCGGTGATTCCGATGCGGGTGTCGAAATTTTCCGCCGTGTGCACGGCGTCCTGACCGGTCAGGCCGTCCACCACCAGCAGCGTTTCGCGCGGGTTGGCGACATCGCGCACCGCCTCTACCTGGGCCATCAATTCGTCGTCGATGGACAGACGACCGGCGGTGTCCAGCATGTAGACGTCGTAACCGCCCATGCCTGCCTGCGTCTTGGCGCGTTTGGCGATGGCGACGGGGTCTTCGCCCTTGACGATGGGCAGGGTATCGACGCCAATCTGGGTGCCAAGGATCTGCAACTGTTCCATGGCGGCGGGGCGGTTGACGTCCAGCGAGGCCATCAGGACCTTCTTGCCGTCGCGCTCTTTCAGCCGTTTGGCCAGCTTGGCGGTGGTGGTCGTCTTACCGCCGCCTTGCAGACCGACCATCAGGATCGGCGCGGGCGGGCTGTCGATGCGCAGCTTGCCGGGGTCACCGTCCTCTTCACCTGCGAGCACAGCAATCAGTTCATCGTGGACGATCTTGACGACCTGCTGACCGGGGGTGACGGATTTCGTCACCGCGGCGCCGGTGGCCTTTTTCTCGACCGCCTTGATAAAGTTGCGCGCGACGGGCAGCGAAACGTCCGCCTCCAGCAGCGCCACGCGGACCTCGCGCAGGGCTGTGCGGACGTCATCCTCGGACAGCGCGCCCTGCTTGGTCAGCCGGTCAAAGACGCCGCCAAGGCGTTCCGAGAGATTTTCAAACATGAGGGCAGGCCCTCCTTCTCTTCTGTCTGTGCCCCTTAAGGATAAGGGGCCACAACCGGTGACTCAATCGCGGATGGGAAATGCCAGAGAGCCCTTTTGAGCTCTTTTCAAGCGGGTGCGCCCCCGTGGGCGCAACGCGCTGACGGAGGGCGATCCCGGGCATAGCCCATGGGACCGGAAGACAAAGACGGCTTCCGGGGTTCCGGATCGATTAGAGGATGGTGCGCGCCGAGTCAAGTCTAGGGAGGGTAAGGGTCTGTTAGGCATGTTGCGGCTAGGGTCAAGGCTCAAGGGCATAACCTTTTGAGGCGGTTGCCGATCCAGTCAAAACCGTGTCAGAGACGCCCGTAGATCGTTTTTTGCAATTGCAGGGACCGCCGACTACATGCCCGCCACTTATCGCGTATTGCCGCAATTGAACATCGTGCTGGTCCTGTTCCGTGGCGATATCACTGTGGATCAGAACGTCGAGACGCTGCTTCGGTATCGGTCGGACGCGCTGTTCGATGGCGGGCAACATACGCTGCTAGATGTCATGGACTGCACCTTTCCGGAGGGGTTTTTTGCCGAAACGGCGCGACTGGCAAACCGGCTTCGGTCGTACCATGAGGCGCGCGACCCTCGCGCGCGATCCTCGATCTTTGCCCCCGGCAAAGTGAACTATGGCATCTGCAAGCTTTACCGCGATGCTGTTCAGGCCAAGATGCCGTATCCGGTGGATGTGTTCCGTGATCCCGAATCCGCTTTGCGCTATCTGGATCTTGATCCTGCGGATCATCGCGTTCGGGGGCTGTTGGGGCAGGTCACGCAGGGATTTGCGTCGAATTGATTTGTTGGTGGTGACTCGATCTTGAAAAAGCTGTCCGCCAGTGTTGGCCCCGGCGGGCGGGTCTGCGCGACACCGAATATACGCGCAGACCGGGCGCGTTCAGGCAGCCAGCTTGCGAACATCCGCATCGGCGCGCGCTTTGGACGCTTCGGCATCGACCATCAGGCGGTCCGAGCGCACCACCTGCACGTCGGTGATGCCGACAAAGCCCAGAACGTGCCGCAGCCAAGGTGTGGCAAAGTCGATAGGGCCATCCACTTCTGTACCGCCAGAAGCAATGACAAGGATCACGCGCTTGTCATCCAACAGCCCGACCGAGCCGGTTTCGGTGTATTTGAACGTGATGCCCGCCCGCGCGATCATGTCGACCCATGCCTTGAGGCTGGAAGGCACGCCGAAGTTGTAGATGGGCGTCGCAATCACCAAGGTGTCGGCGGCGCGCACTTCGTCAATCAGCCGGTCGGATAGCGCCAGCTTGTCCTGTTGTTCAGGGGTACGGGCATCTGCGGGGGTCATGTTGGCGGCCAGCCATGCGCCGTCGATCTGCGGAACAGTGTCCGTCAGATCGCGAGTGACAAGATGGGCCGGGTCAAGACGGGCGATAACGGTGTCGGCCAGTTGGCGGGTGACAGAGCCCTCGGTGCGGGCAGAGGCGTCGATGCGTAGAACGGTCTGTGTCATGTAGCGGGTCCTTGCAGGAAACATGTCTTTCACACGCTCTATTTGACCATTGCATATGCGAACACAATGGCGGACAAAGCGCAGAATGTGTGCGCAATCGCGCAGCCGCTTTGAGAGGTGTAAGATGGACAACTGGGATGAAATCCGCACGGCTTTTCAGGTGGCGCGGCTGGGGACAGTCAGCGGCGCAGCGGAAGTATTGGGGGTGCACCACGCTACGGTGATCCGCCATATCGACGCGTTAGAGGGCCGGATGGGCGTCAAGCTGTTCCAGCGCCATGCGCGCGGCTATACCGCGACTGAGGCAGGCACCGACCTGATGCGCGTGGCACAGACCACGGACGACCAGTTGCAGCAACTCGAAGGGCGGATCAAAGGGCGCGGCAATGCGGTCGCAGGTGAGCTGTTGGTGACATCGCTCATCTCGTTTGCGCCGCTCATGGTGCCGGCGCTGAAGACGTTTCGCGCGCGCTATCCGGATGTGATCGTGCGGTTCTTGACCGATGACCGGGTGTTCCGTCTGGAATACGGCGAGGCGCATGTGGCGCTGCGCGCCGGGCCCGCCCCGCAAGAGCCCGACAATGTGGTGCAGGCCTTTTCCCGGCAGGACATCGCGATGTATGCGCACCGCGATTACGTCGAGGCGCACGGCCTCCCCGAGGACGAGGCGGCGTTGAAGGATCACTATTTCGTCGGCCATGACGATCCCGACAGCCGCGCGCCGTTTCAGCGTTGGCTGACAGCGCGGGTGCCTTATGACCGGATCGTGTTCCGCACCACCGACACGCGCGTCAGCGAGACGGCGGTGATTGGCGGCGCGGGCATCGGGTTTCTGGGCACGCGTGAGGCGTCCCGGCATCCGGATCTGGTGCAGGTCATGCCCCCGCGTGAGGATTGGACCGCGCCGCTCTGGCTGGTGACACATGTGGATTTGCACCGCACCGCCAAGGTGCAGGCGTTCCTGAGCCACCTCAAGGAATTCTGCGGCGAAGCGTCGGCGCGATGACAGAGGCGGGACGCGGGCATCTTGCGATGCTGGGCTTTGCGATGTTGGTGTCGGGGTCATTTTCGCTGGGCGCGCTGGCCGCGCCGCACATCGACCCGGCGGCCCTGAACGCGGTGCGCTTTGTCATCGCCGCGTCGGTGCTTTGGGCGGTGGCGTTGGCCACGGGCAAGGTGGACCGGGCGGTCTTTGCCGCACCATGGCGGTACTTCGTGCTGGCGGGTCTGTTTGCCATCTATTTCGTGACCATGTTCGAGGGGCTGAAGACGGCGGCACCTGTCAGTATGGCGGCGGTGTTTACCCTGAATCCCGCGCTGACGGCGGTCTTTGGCTATTTCGTGGCGCGTCAGATCACGACGCCGCGCATGGCTCTGGCGATTGTCGTGGGGGGCATCGGCGCACTTTGGGTGATATTCGACGCCGATTTCGCTGCTCTTTTGCGGTTTGAGGTCGGACGCGGCGAGGCAATCTATTTCTGGGGATGCGTGGCGCACGCGCTGTATGCCCCGATGTTGAGGCGGCTTAGCCGAGGAGAGTCCGGCATCGCGTTCAATGCGGGCATTCTGACGGCGGGGGGCGTGATCCTGTGTATCTGGGCGGGGCCGGCGCTGATCTCGATGGACTGGGCGGCCCTGCCGGCAATCGTCTGGTGGACCATCCTTTACATTTCATTGGCGGCGACCGGCGTGACTTTTCTGATCCTGCGCTATGCGGCGCTGCGCCTGCCATCGGCCAAGGTCATGGCCTACACCTATATCGTGCCAAGCTGCGTGATCCTTTGGGAATTGGCACTGGGGCGCGGCGTGCCGACCGCTCTTGTTCTGCCCGGTGTGGCATTGACGGCGCTATCTCTATTGTTGCTGCTTAAGAATGAGGAACCTGTTGCGGTGTCATCGCCCTGACACACTGCCGGTCTAGCCGAGGCAATTAGCTAGGCCGCAGGAGTGTGATATGATCGAAGTGACAATGCGATTTCCGGCGCGGCCGGGCCAGTTTACTGCGCCGATGGGCATGGTAACGCCACAAAGCGCGCCGGTCAGTTTTACTGCGACTGGCGCGCGGCTGAATACGGTATGCGCGGCAAATGTCACTCAGCATCTTGCTCTGGGCGAGCCAGAGGCCGATGAGGTCGTTTTGCGCTGGCAATTTGCACCGGGCGGTGGTCCCTATCCGCAAGAGATCTTCTCGACCTTGGACAACCGTTTTACTCGTGCGGCCAGTGGCGTGGCTGGTGAAACGGTCGAGATCGCACGATCAGCAGGGGGCGGTCTGGCAGGGTTGCAGGCGATCGTCGACCATGTGGCGGGAATCTTTGACTATGGGCATCCCGAAGACCGGTTTTACGACGGCTTTGACGAGATCCCGCATCTGTGTGACATGACCACCGGATCCTGTGTGGATATTAATGCCTATCTGATCGCGGGGCTGCGCAGTGCCGGGTATGAGGCAGGCTATATTTATGGGCTCTTTGTGCCAGAGGCCAAGCGTGACTGGGCGGAAGACGGGCATTGCTGGGTCGTAACCCGCCACGACGGCATAGTGCAGTGCTGGGATATCGCGCATCACCTCAAGATGGGGCTGCGCAAGGTGACGCCGGGGCTGAACCCACGTCCGGGCGTACGGCTGGCGATGGGGCATTCGATGGGCTGGAACGTGCCTGCACTGGGGCTGGAGGCGGTCAAGCTGATGGCTTTGCCGCTATGGATCACCGACCAAGGGCCACAGGTGCCAGAGGGCATGAAAATCTCCATGTCGGGATATGATGAGTTGGCCGCGGTGCCGGAGCCCGCCTAAGGGTGTGCCGCCGTTGCTTCAGCTCTCGGCGCCGTTGTCTGCATCTGGTAATTCCTGTTCCAAGAACCGTTCAAACGCATCAAGGTTGACCGGCTCGAATTGTCCAAAACCCTGCATCCAGACAGAGGCCGACCGCAGGGCGTCCGGTTCCAGCTTGCACCATTTAACCCGCCCGCGCTTTTCCTGACTAATCAGGCGGGCGTTGGTCAACACAGTCAGGTGTTTGGAGATCGCTGCCAGCGACATCTCGAACGGGTCTGCCACGTCTGTCACGGCCATGTCATCCTCCAGCAGCATCGCAAGGATGCGGCGGCGGGTGGGGTCCGCGAGTGCGGCAAAGACGGTGTCCAGCGGATCGTTCATCGCGCGCCGAGGATAAAGGCCCCGATCCGATCGGCCAGACCGGGGGCCAACGGCAGCGCGGGATCACTGTAGGTAACCAGATTGCCGGGGCGCGAGTCGTCAAGCGCGGTCTTCAGGACATGGGTCATGCCCTCGACCAAATACAGCGTTCCCTGTGGCAGCGCATCGACAAGGGCGCGGGCGTCGCCTTCGGTGATTTGCAAGTCAGGGGTGCCTTGCACGACCAATGCTGGCAGGTCGATGGCGCGCGCCCGGTCCGCCGGATCGAAGGCGAAGAGATCCATCAAGAAAGGCTGAATAGGCGGCGCAAATATAGCGGCCAGCGGGCCGGGCAGGGCCTCAGGCGGGACCGGGGTTCCGGCGATCAGAGAAACCATCGCCTTTTCCAGCGCCTCTTGATGCGGGGCTAACGTGGGCACGGCGCGCATTTGTTCCAGCATGATTTGACTGACCGGGCGGCCCGGCGCGGCCAGCAGGACCAGTCCGCAGATGTCGTCGCGGCTGTGGGCCAATTTCAGCGCGACCAATCCGCCCTCGGAGTGGCCGATCAGCCAGATGCAGGGCAGGCCGCTACGCGCCTTGGCAAGGTCGATCCAGTGGCCCGCATCTTGCGCGTATAACCCAAGGGTCACGGCGTTTGGGTTGCCGGTGCTTTGCCCGATGCCGCGTTTGTCCGCGCGTATGGTGGCGATGCCCTGTGGCTCCAGCGCCTTGGCAAGCATGCGATAGGCATCGGTCTTCAACCCCCGGGCAGAGTTGCCGTGCCGGTTCGTTGGCCCCGAACCGGGCAGGATCAGGGCAACAGCCGCCGGGGTCTGCGGTGTCAGGTATGTCGCCTGTAGCCGGGCATCGGGTTGGGTGATCTCGATCTCTTCGGCGGCCATCGGGGCCGCAAGCAGGGCCAGCCAGAAACTCAGGTAAAGGACGGGGCGCATGGGCGTCTCCTGTAGCGGTTTGAAGTGGTGTGGGCGGGGTGGAAAGAAAACTCAACCGCAAAGTTGAATGTGCATTTGCAGCGTCTCGGGCGCCATTGGCGCCTGCGGCGGAATGGCATGCGAGCGGGCGCGCCAAGTTTTGTCATTAAATAACAGTGGTATAGGGTCGGTCGCCCCGGTCATTCACGCATGTTGACTCAAAGCCCGCCGCGACATAGCACCAAGGCGAACCTGAGTGGAGCTAACGACGACGTGAGCGACCAAGATCCCAAGCGCAAGCTGGACGACCTGGACGCCAAACTGACCGCCTACAAGGCGGGTCGGAAAGTCGACAAGGCCCATCAGGAAGAGCACTACAGTCAGGCCAATATCGCCTGGCGCATGGTGACGGAAATGGTGGCCGGTCTGGGGATCGGTTTCGGGATCGGCTTTGGTCTCGATGTTCTTTTGGGCACCAAGCCGTTCCTGATGGTGGTGTTCGCGCTTCTGGGCGTCGCTGCCGGCATCAAGGTGATGCTGCGCACGGCCAAAGAGGTGCAGGCGAGTATGAGCCCCGGCGCGGCCGGGACAGGCCCCGGCGGGGTCACAGGCAAAAGCCCCGGCGCGGGCGATGAAGACAGCGCCCGGGAAACCGGAGCGGATGAGGGGAAAAGAGATGGCGACTGAGACGCACGGTGCAGATCATGCCGCGGAAAGCGGCGCCCTGGTGTTCCACCCGATGGACCAGTTCATCGTCAAGCCGCTGTTCGGCGATGCGGGCACGGTGGGCATGTTCACCATCACCAACGTGACGCTGTGGTTGTTCCTGGCCATCGTCGCAGTTGTGCTGCTGATGGTCGTGGGTACCTCCAAGCGCGCCATCGTGCCGTCACGGTCGCAGTCGATCGCCGAACTGGCCTATGGTTTTGTCTACAAGATGGTCGAGGATGTGACCGGCAAAGACGGGCTGAAGTACTTCCCCTACATCATGACCCTCTTCCTGTTCATCGTCTGCGCCAACTTCCTTGGCCTGCTGCCGATGAGCTTTACCACCACCTCGCATTTTGCCGTGACCGTGGTGCTGGCAATGGCGGTCTTCCTGACCGTGACCATTCTGGGCTTTATCAAGAACGGTGCCGGGTTCCTGAGCCTGTTCTGGGTGGCAAGTGCGCCGCTGGCGCTGCGCCCGATCCTGGCAATCATCGAGCTGATTTCGTACTTCGTGCGCCCGGTCAGCCACTCCATTCGTCTTGCGGGCAACGTCATGGCCGGACACGCGGTGATCAAGGTGTTCGCCGGTTTCGCAGCCATTGCCGCGATTTCGCCAATCTCGATCCTTGCGATCACCGCCATGTACGGGCTGGAGATTCTGGTGGCCTTTATCCAGGCCTATGTCTTCACGATCCTGACCTGCGTGTATCTCAAGGACGCGCTGCACCCGCATCACTGATACGGTTGCCGGGCTGAAGCCCGGCCTACCGACTGAACAACCCGAATACTCAACTTCCAATCGTAAGGAGAATCTCAATGGAAGGCGATCTCGCACACATCGGCGCAGGCCTGGCAGCAATCGGTTCCGGCGCAGCCGCAATCGGGGTGGGTAACGTTGCAGGCAACTTCCTGTCCGGCGCCCTGCGCAACCCCTCGGCCGCCGCTGGCCAGACTGCTACTCTCTTCATCGGCATCGCATTCGCAGAAGCGCTGGGCATCTTTGCCTTCCTCGTTTCGCTGCTGCTGATGTTCGCCGTCTAAACCACGGAACTTAACGATCCTTACGCGCGGGCGGTCAGGCAGTC
>TARA_R100000789_G_scaffold90838_2_pt1 | contig 15259 bp, 11 predicted proteins | sample TARA_R100000789 | Tara Oceans TARA_R100000789 (sample SAMEA2623403) | marine metagenome | biome: marine biome (ENVO:00000447); feature: mesopelagic zone (ENVO:00000213); material: "saline water (ENVO:00002010), including plankton (ENVO:xxxxxxxx)" | depth 450 m
GTCGCGATCCTGGCTGCGCATTCGATTCGCCGCGTGAATGCCGTCACGGTATTTCTTAGCAAGCTCGAACTTGCCACGTTTTGCCAGACTCGCGGCGTAGAATCCTGTGACCATCGGCCACAAACCGCCGTTGTGATATTCGAAGGGTCCGTTCTTGAAGGTGTGCGAGAACATCGTTTGCAGATCATCCCACTGTTCGTCCCTGGGCGTGATCACCGGATCAAACGCGGGGAGAAGCATAACGTCTTTTTGAACGATTTTCTCTGCGATGTAGTCATCGACTGCTGCACACTGTTGCTCATTGGCAACTTCCAGCAACATCACCATCGCATTAGCCATCGCGTCGAATCGATAGCCGTAGCCAAACGGCGAGAAGAATGGCATCCAGTATGCCCCGCCACGCTGCGGGGCGGCTTTGCGACCATTTTCGTACAACACCTCGTGGTACAGATCGTCCGGCAGTTCATTGTCATGGTTGAACCAGTAATTGTCACTGATCAGATGCTTTAGTCGGGCAACCCGGTCTTCCAGATCGTGGTCGGAGGTTTGATGAAGCTGGCGATGGATTGCGCAAAGTTCACGTTGAGCCTGCAGGTAGAGCAGTTGGTCGTAAAGCACGTAGCCACTTTGCAGGTATTCGTCGGCCCAGTCGCCAGTCGGCGGAATGTACAGCAGACCGCGTGTGTTGAATTCCCAACAGCCGAGCAAAAAACGGACTTTCTCCAGCGGTTCAATCATGGATTTCAGGAATTCATCGTCGCCGGTCGCTCGCCAGTATGCACCGCAGCCGATCACGAACCACAAATCGGCATCGACCCGGCCTGTCGTGCCGCCGTAACTCACGCGATCGGTCGTCGGATCGACGTTACTGGGAATCTCTCCGTGCGGCCCCTGGTACCTGGCAAGCGTTTCCAGACTTCGGCGGCTACCCTCGATCAAGTCGCTGTGCTCACTGAGTACAGCCGCCAGGCCAATGATCGCACTGTCTCGGCCCCATATACGACGGTAGTTGTCCTGTTCCGTCGGAGTGGCCAAAAACCCATGCTCGGTCAGGCACTCGTGCATCATATTGATCGCATGTGTGTAGCCTTGTTCGCACTGGCTGGATGTTGATGCATCCGTTATTTCGTTTTGATTGTTTTGTGACATTGTCTTGTACTGGTTGGAGTGTAATTTCGCGTCCAGGCTTCTGACCAAGTCGAACATCTGCTACGAATCGATCGGTTTGCTCAGGAAGATCGGTGCAGTATTGATTTGTATTCCGTTCAAGATTCAATTTCATGACAGCGGGATGTATCAGGACAAGTATTGATCCCACCCAGGAAATTGATTTTATCAAGGAGCGGATACAGCTAGTGGATCAACTTCGTCGTCAGTGAATTCGTAATCCTGATGTAAGAACATGTAGAGCGAAATCCTCCGCATCATCCGTTTACTTTAATCGATTAATCCATTTGAAGAAGAGGAAAATTGCAACCGTAATTCCTTTGCAGACCATCTCGCCAACTGAATCTATATCTGAACCATAATGGGATCTAGATTTTCATGTCGACTTGATTCCTCAGTCTGCCTGATGCCATTTCCAGTTTTTAATTTCTGGCAAATCATCTCCGTATTTCTCAATGTGTGCCTGATGTTCCTCGAACTTTTTATTGATGATCCGTTTGATGTCCTCTGTTTGAGAAGTGGGAGCTGTTAAGCGATGGAGAGCATTTAAAACCAGATGAAAACGATCAAGTTCATTGCGGACAACCATGTCGAAGGGAGTCGTGGTTGTGCCTTCTTCGTTGTAACCGTGGACGTGAAAATTCACATGGCCATTGCGTTTGTAAGTGAATTCGTGAATCAGTGAAGGATAGCCGTGATAAGCAAAGATGATCGGTCGGTCGGATGTGAAAATCCTATCGAATTCCTGATCACTCAAGCCGTGAGGATGTCGGTTCGGGGGTTGCAGTTTCATCAGATCGATGACATTGACGACACGAATCTTTAATTCCGGCAAATGCTGACGAAGGAAATCGACTGCGGCCAGTGTCTCCTGAGTCGGCACATCGCCGCAACAGGCCATCACGACATCTGGAGTTTCACTACTGTGCTGGCTGGCCCATTCCCAGATCCCGATTCCCTGTTGACAATGCCTGATGGCTGCATCCATCGATAACCATTGAGGAGAAGGTTGTTTTCCGCAGACGATGACGTTTACATAATCTCGACTGCGCAAACAGTGATCGGTCACACTGAGCAGGCAGTTCGCATCGGGCGGAAGATAGATGCGAATGATTTCGGCTTTCTTATTCGCCACATGATCCAGAAATCCTGGGTCCTGATGACTGAACCCGTTATGATCCTGCCGCCACACGTGGGAAGAGAGCAAATAATTCAATGAGGCGATCGGCTTTCGCCAGGGAATTTCCTTGCTGACTTTTATCCACTTGGCATGTTGGTTGAACATCGAATCGATAATGTGAATAAACGCTTCGTAACAGCTGAAAAAACCATGCCGCCCCGTGAGCAAATAACCTTCCAGCCACCCCTGACACTGATGTTCGCTGAGTGTTTCCAGTAGTCTTCCCTCATGTGAGAGATTCGTATCATAGGGTTCGATCTCTGCCATGAAACATCGATCGGTTTCCTCAAGAATCGCATTCCAGCGGTTCGAGTTATTTTCATCGGGACTGAATACACGAAAGTTCTTCTGAGATTGATTGAGTTGCATGACATCCCGCAGAAACGTTCCCTGTCTCCGGGTCGCTTCGTCTTCAACCTGACCTGGCTCCGGCACTTCAATTTGATAATCCCGAAAATCAGGCAGCCGCAAATCTTCCAATAGTAATCCCCCATTGGCTTGAGGGTTGGCTCCCATCCGTCGACTTCCGACCGGAGCCAGATTCGCCAACTCTTCCTGCAGTCTTCCATTCTGATCAAACAGTTCTTCAGGACGATAACTTTTCATCCAATGTTCCAGAATGTGCAAATGGTCGTCCGTATCGATCTTCTTGAGCGGTACTTGATGACTTCTCCAGAACCCTTCATATTTCTGGCCATCGATTTTCTCTGGACAAGTCCACCCTTTGGGTGTTCGCATAACAATCATCGGCCATTCGGGTCGCTTTTGCATGCCGTCTGTACGAGCCTGATATTGAATCTCTTTGATTTCCAGGAGTACCTGATCGAGAGTCGCCGCCATCTGCTGATGGACGTCCAGCGGATCGTCACCCTCGACAAAATAGGGGCGGTATCCATATCCCTGCAGCAGTAAGGTCAACTCCCGTTGAGGGATGCGGGCCAGAAAGCAGGGGCTGGCGATCTTATATCCGTTCAGATGCAGCACGGGTAACACGCAACCATCGCGAGCAGGGTTGAGAAACTTATTTCCATGCCAGCCTGTTGCCAGTGCACCGGTTTCGGCTTCCCCGTCTCCGACCACGCATGTCACAATTAAATCAGGATTATCGAAAGCTGCTCCAAAAGCGTGTGAGAGTGAGTACCCCAGTTCTCCTCCTTCATGAATAGACCCCGGTATTTCCGGTGCCACATGGCTGGGGATCCCACCGGGAAAGCTGAACTGCTTGAATAGCTTTTGCAGCCCGTCAACATCCTGAGTGATTTCCGGATAAAATTCCGAATAGGTCCCTTCCAGATAAGTTTGAGCGACCAGTGCCGGCCCCCCATGACCGGGGCCAGTGATAAAAATCATGTCCAGATCGTCTCGCCTGATCACCCGATTGCAATGCGTATACAGCAGATTCAATCCGGGACAGGTCCCCCAATGACCGAGCAGCCGGGGCTTGACGTGGTCATGTTGCAGAGACGTCCGCAGCAATGGGTTATCCAGCAGATAGATCTGCCCGACAGACAAATAATTAGACGCACGCCAGTAGCGGTTGATTAATGTCAATTCATCTTCTGAGAGCGGTTTCTTCGACATTGATATGTTCCATGACTTGATCGAGAGTTTGTAAATGAGTTGCTCAAGAGATGTAGGTCAGGCAGTGCCTGACCTACACATGTTAATTTTCCCCTCACCCCGAGTAGAGGGTCTTTTCGTCTCCGTTTTTTTAACAGTTCTCACTCGCTCGCTAGAGTCATTGCAGAAACCTCACGGGCCATTTCCAGCTCTTCCTCAGCGGGCATCATCCAGATTTCGACAGCCGATTGTTCAGTCGATATTCGGGTCGCCTCTTTGGAAGAGGTCTGCTGATTTCGTTCAGCATCCAACTGAAACCCGAGCCCTTCCAGTCCCTGGAAGAGTTTTGCCCGGAAGGTCGCGGAATCTTTAACCAGTCCTCCGGAAAGCAGCACCGCATCGCAGCCTCCTAAAACAGCCAGCATCGCTCCTAGATAGCGACGACAACGGTGATGATAAACCTGCAGGGCCAGTTTGGCTTTTTCGTTTCCAGAGTCCGCAGCTGGTTCCAGATCATTAATGTCGGCACTGAATCCCGCCAGTCCCAGCAAACCACTTTTCTGATTCAACAGAGCGGAAACTTCATCACAAGATCGACCTTCGCGAATCAGCTGCAGCACAAGTCCCGGATCGACATCACCCGAGCGAGTCGACATGACCAGACCTTCCAGAGGAGTCAGCCCCATGGTGGTGTCGATACTCTTTCCTTCGTAAATAGCACAGGCACTGGCTCCGCCTCCCAGGTGCAATGCAATCAATCGACTGCCCGGAACCAGCCGCTGCGTGACGCGAAAGTACTCTTTGCTCACATATTGATATGCCAGGCCATGAAACCCCAGCCGGCGATAGCGTTCCGGTTCATCGACTCCGATCGCATAAATGGCAGCGGCATCGGGAAGTGTTTGATGAAACTGCGTATCGAAAATTGCAATCAGAGGAGTTTCTGGTTTTATTTCCTGAATCGTTTCAATAACCGCCAGAGCTGTCGGCAGATGTTCGGGATCCAAAGGAATTAAATCTCGTAAATCAGCCAGCAGGTTCGCGGAGACAACTTCCGGATTCCGATGGTGTTGTCCCCCCTGAACCACCCGGATACCAATACGATCGATCGAATATTCCCATTCCTGGGCGAGCAGATCTCGAACAGCATCCACAACCTGCTCTCCTTTTACTCCGTACCGGTAATCTTCCTTCAGGATCTGCTCATCTTCTGAACGAATCAGTTTGGACTTGACTGTATAACTTCCAGGATTGATCGATAACACATTCATAATGAGCTTCTACAATACTCCCCTTCTGGTGAAACATCAGCATTCCGCACTCCTTTATGATGGGCGAAATTTCTGTTGTTTGAAGACGTGTTCATCAAAATATAATGAATTCAGTCAAACTTGCTGGAATGCTCAGCATGATTATCCACAATAATGTGAATTCGTTTGCGACCGGTATCTGTGCGACTTTGTGAGTGATGAATTCAAGTTCCATCTAAGAAATGCCACTTGAACTCGCTGAATATGGAATTATCATAAAGACAAGTAAGTAACGACTAAGACTTATTATTCACCCTAACTGGAAGGATCGGACTCGATGAAAAATCTATTGACTACTTTAGGAATTTGTCTGCTATCACTGATGACGTTGACCATCAGTGCAGCCGAAGAGAAAAAGGCTGAGCCGCAATGTCCAGTTTCTGGAAAAGCCATCTCCAAAGACCACTCGGTATCCTATAAGGGAGCCGAAGTTTATTTCTGTTGCCCGAAATGCCCGAAGGCATTTGAGATGGACACAAAAAAATATGCTGCCAAGGCCAATCATCAACTTGTGCAAACCGATCAAGCGAAACAGGTCAAATGTCCGATTACCGGACGTCCAGACAGGGAAGACAAAGCGGTCACGGTGAACGGCGTGGAGGTGAATTTCTGCTGTGGCAACTGCCTGAAAGCGGCTAACGAAGCTGATGACAAAGTGGTGATGCTATTCAATGACAAGGCTTTTGAAAAAGGATTCAAAGTCACGGAGTAGAGATCGGCTATGCTGATATTTCAGTACACAGAAAAAGGGCGCCCCGATTCAATTCAGGGTGTCCTTTTTTGATGAGCATTGCGAGTAATCAGGTTTGTGTTTTTGAACTATTTCAGGCTGTGCTTCTGCAGTAGAAAGTTTCCACCGATTTACGCCTGCGTCCTGTATTCGAAATCGAAGAGAATAGAATTACAGCCGCTTGTCGCATATTGAGGAGAAATTTATTCTGGTCATTCGAATCAATTGCCACTGGTATTTGCAGGGAATTTCTTGTTTATGGTTATGACACCCGACGTGAAGGCTCTGTTTTTACTGAAACATTGACAATCTTTAGACTCGTTCGAGTTCATTCGTTTTGCTGTATGTATTAATTTCCAGGTTCGTTCCTTAAACGATTCCGCAGATCGAAAATTTCCTCATGCTTCACATTCTGCATTGCTCTGACCTTCATTTTGGTCCCCCGTATTTACCAAGAGTCGGCGAAGCTGTTCAGCGACTGGCGGCAGAACTGCAACTTGACAGCATTGTCGTCAGCGGTGACTTTACTCAGCGCGCCACGCGGAAACAGTTCATTGAGGCGAAAGAGTTTCTGGATCGGCTACCCGACGTGCCTAAAATTGTGGTTCCCGGGAATCATGATGTGCCGCTTTACCGTATCATGGAACGGCTGAAAGATCCTCTCAGGAATTATTGTGAAATTATCGAAGACCGTCTTGACTACGTTGTTGAGTTGGAAGGAGCAACGATTGTTGCCTTGAATTCCACAGCTCCAAAATCGTCCATCTCCAACGGGCGTATTTTTCCCGAGCAATTGGAATTCTGCAAGCAGGTCTTCATCGATCTTCCGGAGGAGACCTTGAAAATTGTCGTCGCTCATCACCACTTCGCCCCCGCTCCCGATTACGAACGGGATTCGACGATGCCGAAAGCCAAAAGGGCGATTGACATATTTGTCGATCTCAAAGTTGATATGATCATGGGGGGACACCTGCATCGAGCTTATATTGGTAATACGCTTGACCTCTACGCCGGTCGAAACCGTGATCGAGGAATCATCATCGTGCAAAGCGGTACCACGACATCTTACCGCGGACGTGGCCGTGAAAAAGAAAAGAACTCATTGAATTTACTGCGAGTGGACTCGCGGATGATTCAGATTACCCACTACATCTACTTTCATGAACAGGATCGATTCGAACCGGTCAGTCGTCATTCGTTTCCTCGTCCAGGCATGCGATATTACGAGCAGGTATGAAAAGCAAAATTTTGACATTTCTCATACTCACGATAGTAATCACTGCGGCGGGGTTACTTTTTCGCCGCTATGGATTGTTTAAAGTTCTGCTTACTTACGAAATCCATATTCGCACGTTCCTCATGTCAAAACCAATCCTGGGATTTGTAATCGGACTGTTCAGCTACTTTCTGCTTTCGATAATTCCCGGTACCGGAGGGAAAGCGGTGATTTACGGTTGGTTATTCGGATTCTGGCAAGCGGTCATAATCGCCGACTGCGCATTGACAGCAGCAGCCGTCGTGACATTTCTCTTAAGCCGAACTCTTATGCGTGACGCGATACGATCTCGCTTCTTCTTCCTAATGCAGAAACTCGACCATTCTTTTGAAAGAGAAGGAGCCTATTATCTGCTCGCTCTGCGTCTGATGCACTCACCTTACACTTTAACCAACTATGTCTGCGGAGCAACTTCTCTCTCCACCTTCTCCTTCTGGTGGTCGACACAACTCGGCCTCATCCCCTCGACAATGGTCTTCGTCTTCGCGGGAACGCAAATCCCCACACTGGAGGAAGTCATTCAATATGGTGCTTCAGCCGTATTGTCCCCAAAATTACTACTCGCTCTGGTTTTAATGGGGTTATTCCCACTTTTGATTCGTTGGGTTTCCAGCCAATACTGGAAAACATATCCTGAGAAAATTCAACTCAAAGATAATTGAACTATTTGATGACCGTGCGCAATTCTTGGACACTTTAATATCAGTTGAATCAGCCTGACCTGCAGGTTTTCCAATGAATTCATGATTATCCAATTATTGGGTATCGTGATTTAGACCATTTTCGAATGGTTTCTGCAGTCGCATGAACGCAAAATAACCTTAAAACGCAGTATTTGCTCCTGCCAAACGCTGCAGGTAATTTTTGAATATGGTCTAGTCGGCATGGAATTTGGTTTTATTTTTGGCATCCATTTTTCTCTTCATGCGAATCGCGGCCGCCAGAGTCCGCAGGTCATTCGTCCATTCCGGCAAAACGATCGTCATCGCGACAGCTTCCAGATTGGTATAAATGATTCCAATGATGACCAGGCGAGAGAGCCAGATTGGCCAATTCATCAAAAGAGAGACGATCGCAAGTCCCGCCAGCATCCAGCAGATTTTCGCTGCTCGTGTATGATAGCTGGGGATGCGCCCGTATTTGATTAGCCCCACTGTACACGTCAGGAAATAACTGCTGACACCTAACGTTATCCAGAAGACTTCTTGCTGGAATGTCTCCCATTTGAGCCAGCCGAGACCCAGTATTGCCGATGCATAGAGAGACACATCAGCGAAACTGTCCAGGACAGCTCCATAGACCGACTTCTGATTGAGTAAGATCGCCAATTTCCCGTCGAACCAATCCGTCAAAAACAACCCTAGAAAAGTCCACAGGAAGAGCATTTGATCCTGTTGCCAGGCAACCCATAGTAATGCCGGTGAGCCGATCAGGCGGATGAAGCATAGAATATTTGGAATTGTCAGCAGGGAGGTCGTTCGGTCCTGACTTCGATCTGCTGATTTTTCGCACACAATGATCCTTTCTGACGATTCTCACCGATACAGAAAATAAACAAAGTAAAAGAAGAGTGGTGCAGTATATGTCAGGCTATCGATTCGGTCGAGTATGCCCCCCTGACCAGGAATTAAGTGCCCGGCATCTTTAATTCCCAAATCACGTTTAACGGCTGACATGTTGAGATCACCAAAGAAGCCTCCGATCGCTATCAAGAGTCCTGCGGCAGTAGGCAAGATTAATTCGACACCGAAACGGAATTCGAGCGGAGAACGGATGTCTCCAGCTAAAGGTGTAATCAAGGGAGCCAACACAATCGCTACGGTGACTGTTGTAAGCATTCCGAGGAGCAGTCCTTCCCAACTTTTGTTGGGCGAGACATTGGGGACAACTTTGGTTCGACCAAATTTTCTTCCCCACAGGGCTTGGGCAATATCGTTAACTTCCGTCAGGATGACCAGAAACAAGAAGAGCCCGATTGGGCCTCCGGATGGATTAATTTCCTCAGGAAGTGACAGCAACAAACCAGAATGAGAAAAACCATAGACCGTCAGAAACAGCCCCCATGTCGCCATCGAAGCTTTCTCAATGTATCCTTCGGTGTGACCAGCCAATATTAAACGGATCGGCAACAGCAAAAAAATAATCGAGGGAATGAATATCCAGAAAGCTTCATACCATTTCAACAGGATAAACAGGTAATGGACAGGAAGCGCCAGAAATGCAATCGTCTGCAAAGGTTTCTCATGAAATCGAGAATCGGTAATTTCCAGAAACTCACGTAACCCCATGAAACTGATCACACCGATCAATAAAATTAATGCTGACGTACCCAGAAGGGATGCAATCGTAAAGACCATTGCCAAAACCCACCAGGCAATCAAGCTACCAACTTTTTTCTGACGGGTCTCTGTCTCTTTGCCGACTAATAATGACAACCGCACAACAGTCCCGACCACCAAAGCTGCAATAATGCCTGCCAGGACCGTCATTACTCCGAGGTCAACTGCAAGTTTTTGAGCGAGCGAATCCATTAGTTCTGCCAATGTTGAAGAATTAAATTTCTCTCTCCGGCCAGCCTGTCGGACATGGAGGTGTCGCCAAAGACAACCGTCTGTTCGTAAATGCCGTGCTTTATGGACTTAAAACAGGCATTGCCTGCCGGGATCTTGGACTTCCCCAGGAATTGGCTGATTAATCATCGCGTTTGCAGATCGTCTATTGCATTCAAAATTGTTGAGATGCCAACTTAACAATGTTCAAGAGATCCGACTCAATTTGCGAACGTTGATTCTACAAATCAGATTATTCAATTCTTTCGAAAATCCAAACCAAAAGTTTCAAACCACTACATGGGGGCAATTCGTTTCGACCCCATGTCGGTCGTCAAAGTGACATGGGCATTGAAACTTTCGTAGATCAATTGATTCTTGATCGGTTCGTGCTCTTTCGAATTCCAGAGATCATTGAACTCCCAGGGATCCACAGTTAAATCGTAAAGCTCTCCCAGATCTTTATCGTGATAGACACACAATTTGTAACGATCAGTCCGATACATCGTGCCGAACGTGCCTGAACCTCCCGTAAAATGAGGGTCGAGAGCGTCGAAGTATTCTGAGCGAACAAAATCACGATGATGATTCGGGTCTGATTCTCCCGTTAAAATGGGAATCAGAGACTGCCCCTGCATGTACTCCGGTTGATCGAGTCCAGCCAGTTCGAGTAGTGTCGCTGTCAGATCGAGAAGTTCCACAAGGGCATCGCTCTGTAAATCCTGTTGAAAATGTCCCGCCCAATCAAATATGAGCGGAACACGAACAAGTCCTTCATAAAACCGACAGCCCTTATACATCAGGCCATGATCGCCCAGGGACTCGCCGTGATCGCTGGTGAAGATCACCACCGTATTTTCTCTTTGCCCCGTATCATCAAGGTATTCGAGAATGCGGGCAAACTGATCATCAATTTGAGCAATCATCGCATAATAGTCAGCCTGTTTTCGTCTGGCATCATGTTCTTCCGGCGTTCGGATATCATCCTGAAAGTCGAGTGATGACAATCGCTTTTGCTGCTCAAGATCGCTTTCCTGAAAATGCGGCCCCGGCATCACATTGGGATCGAAACGATCGGCGTACTCTTTGGGTGGAATGAAGGGAGGATGGGGGTCGTAAATGCTGATGTTGAGAAACCAGGGCGTTGCTTCATCGCGATGCCTTTTCAGGAATTCGAGTGCACATTCACTCGCCCAGGTCGTTTGATGATATTCAGGAGGCACACGTTCGGGACGCTCTCGCAGTTGATTGAGATCTTCGCCAAGCGAACGGACCCATTCCGCGTAATGATGGCCTTCTTTCCAGTCGTCACGCGGTGCATGACTGAATCTCCAGTAGGAGAAACCATCATCCAGACGTGGTTCCGTGCGATACCCTGAGCTTTGCAGATGAAACTTTCCGATCATTCCACAGTCGTATCCACTTTCGGAAATCAGCTTGCTGATCACCGGTGGAAAACCGGGGAAACTTTCATTTCCATTACGGGTGTTATGGAGTCGCGAAGGGTAGAGCCCCGTCATAAAACTGGAGCGGGAGGGTGTGCAAATCGGACTTTGGCAGTAGGTCCGTGTAAAGCTGACACCAGTTCTGACCAATTTGTCAATTGTGGGTGTCTGCACATAAGGATTACCCAAGGCTCCAATCGTGTCGAAGCGTTGTTGATCGGTACAATACCACAGGATATTCGGTCTGCTCGTCATTCGGTTTCACTCTTCAAAGAATTCATAAGATACGTCGATTTCTCAATCCCACTCGAACAGTAATTTTTCCACAGTGACCAGCACAACATGCAGCAGGCACAACTTGTAAACAACAGTGATATTGGCCGAGTGATTAGTGGCCAGTAACTGCCTGCGGTCTGCATCAGCCCTTCGTAGAGATGTTCTTCACCGATTGGAGCCAACACGAATCCGATAACAAATGGTGCGAGCGGAAGCTTTGCTTTTTCCATCAGAAACCCGACGATACCAAAGCCTAGCATCACCCAGACATCGAACATCCGATTGGCCAGTGCAAATGAGCCGACAACGCAAAACGTGAGTATCACAGGGACCAGATACGCGCGGGGAACATCTGCAAGCTTCGACAACCATTTGAGAGAACTGATCATAAACACAAACATGAAAATGTTGGCAAACAACATTGTCCCCATGATGGTATAAACCACTTCCGGGTTCTGTTCAAATAACATCGGGCCCGGTTGCAAACCGTGAATCACAAAGGCACCCAGTAGAATTGCATCAATCACACTCCCGGGAATGCCCATGGCAATCAACGGGATTAATGCCCCACCAACCGTCGCATTATTGGCCGCTTCAGAGGCAACAATACCAGCTTCTGCTCCGTGACCAAACTCCTCTGGGTTTCGGGAGCTGTTTTTCGCAGCCGAATAGGCGACCACCGATCCAATATTGGCTCCAATTCCGGGAAGGATCCCAATAACAGTTCCGATGAAGGAAGAACGCAACATATTTAGAACGTGTTTCCGCCAGTCATTCAACGTTAAAAATATGCCCTGAGTAGAAACTGTGAGTCTGGCAGTCGGTCGATGAATACTTAACACTTCATTAAAGATCTGATTCACAGCAAACAGACCAATTAAAACGGGCAGCAGTTTGAAACCATCGTCAAGTTCGTGCAAACCAAAGGTCAACCGGGGATGACCTGTTGCGGGAGAGGCACCCGGCATCGCAGTCATGATTCCCAACACGCCTGCCAGAAGCCCTTTCGATAAGGACTCGCCGCTGATAGTGGCAATCAGCACAAGGGCCATCAAAACCAGAGAAAAGAATTCGAACGGCCCAAACTGCAACGAAAATTCCGCCAGAGGACGTGAAAGCAGAATCAGAAAGATCCAGGAAATGATACCACCCATCAGCGAAGCAGCCACGCCCAGTCCAAGCGCACGACCCGGTTGTCCCGCTTGAGCGAGCGGGTATCCATCCAGAGTCGTCATCATGGATGCCGGTGTTCCGGGGATCCTCAATAACGTCGCGGTAATCAGTCCGCCACTCACCGAGCCGACATACATTGAGACCAATAGCACAAGAGCATGACTGCCCGACATGGAAAATGTTAAAGGCAATGAAAGTGCAATTAACATCGCTCCCGTTAAACCGGGAATTGCACCAACCATCACTCCCAGTGACGTCCCCAGCATCATCAGCCCGAGGGCCTGTAAAGTCAGCAGGTCGCCAAATAGCTCATACATTGATGATTCAGTTCCCGGAACTCTCGACAAAATTAAAAATAGACTGTAGCAATCGGCAGGAGCAAACACAGTGTTTTCAGGACTTCAGTTTCCAGGTGACTGCAGAAACCATTTGAACATGGGTTAAGGGAGATCGATGATGAATATCTGAGTGAAGACGTAATGTAATCCAAGGCTTAACGTCACTGCCAGGGCCGCCATGCTGGTTACGGATTTAACATTTCGCGTTGTCAGCAACAAGCCGGTCAGAAACACGTACCCGAGGGTAGCCAGTTGATAGCCGATCAATTCATATTGCATGAGCAGAATATACAGACAAGTCAGGAGAAAGATGGAGACTGCCAGCTTCCATTGAACCCGATTCGAGTCAGTCTGAATCTGCTTTTCCACTTGAGAATCCCGGGAATGCCGGAGTGTTTTTATTATCACATAGACAGTCAAAATGAAAGCTGCGATGAAGACGATCATTGGAATCTCTGGCAAAGCAATTGCTGGTCGTTGCGAGACACGTTGAATACGTTCTGTTCTATCGATAAGATTTTCCAACAAGTAATCACCTGTCAGAACAACGGGGTCAATCTGTAGCTGATTCAACCGTGCTTTCACCTCAGGAGTTTGCATCGCCTGTTGAATAACATCTGTCAAGAAATCAATTTTCTCATTCGATGCCCCCTTTGGAGCCCACCAGAATTGCATATTGCTGGCGATGACATCATAGCCCTGTTCGATCGCGGTCATTAATTCAGGTGCAGCCGCATCCCGCTTTTCCTCCAGCAACGCCAGGGCTTTCAGTCCGGAGTCTCGAAATTGAACGAATTCCGCCATCGACAAAGCCGTGACATCGGCATGACCGCCCTGCAAACCTGCAAACCGCTTTGCTCCCCCGCCAGCTTGGACATAGCGAAATCGACTTCCCGGAGCAGCATTTTCTATCATCAAACCAGCGAAGTGACTTGGAGACCCGAGGCTGCATGAAAACAGCAGTGTTTCTGGAGTCTCCTTTGCTTCATGAACCAGATCCTGCAACGTGTTAAACGGCGAGTCGGCTGCGACGCAGATGACCATCCCTGTTTTGCCCGTTCCGCAAATCGGCTGAAAGGCCTCTGGCCCGAAATTGGATAATCCTGCGGCTTGTGATGTCAACATTCCTTCGTGCAGAAGAAGCAGAGTGTATCCATCGGGACGCGCATTTTTAACACGTCTGCTGCCGACCGTCCCCCCGGCTCCGGGAACATTGATAATTACAAGCGGTTGCGGAAGAAGCTGATGATCCTCGATCGCCTTCTGAAGTATACGAGCAAAAGTATCGCTCCCCCCACCAGCCGCAAAGGGCACAATCAGTTTGATTGGGCGTTGTGGATAAGCAGGAGCTTCGTTTGTCAATTTTTGTTCACATCCAGATACCCCGATCAGGCATAACGCGAGAAGAGAGAGAAAACGGACAGGAAGAGACGTCAATAAATTCATTCGTCGAGGCCTATGCAGATGACTTCTTTCATCGTGCGGGTGTAAATGCAACCATTGATAGAACTCAATCGCCAAAAACAAATGGAACTTACCAGGAATTGCACGAGAACATATCGTGCCAGCATCAGACGGTCAGTTCGGAAATGACACCGGTACTCACACCATTGAAATTGTCTCCCTCAACCCCAAAGCCCTGGGAAATTGAGAACAGCAAATTCGCTAGCGGTGTCGGATTATTGATTTGCAAGTGACGCCCGGGAGTGATCACTCCTGCTCCACGGCCGACCATGACGATTGGCCAATTGTCTTTGAGATGCTTGAGCGGAGAAAGAATGGGAGAAAATTCAAAAGTACTTCCAGTTCCAGTCACATCCCAGGCTTTGGGATACACGCCGTTCGGCTGAAAAATACTGACCAGTCTTTGAGGAGCCTGATTTGTCGATTCGGCGGCGAAAGAGCGATTCCCCATGATATCAAGCAAAGGCAAAGAAACAGCTGCACCTGTTCCACGCAAAAACGTTCGTCGATCAATCATCCAACGGCTCATATTAAGATATCCTCTCTGTGCTACTAACGATACAGAGTTTTGTTGCTTACGCAAATTTTCAGATGGCAAATTCATTAAGTTTTTGAGTTTTGGGCGTTACAGGCAGAAGAGAGGTCATGCTATTGCGGCCTTACTTCCTTCTGTTTCTCACTCGGGCATGGGTGTCGTGAAACAGGAGCTTGTTGATCTAGTTTTTTACCACAAAGGCACAAAGGCACGAAGAGTTCTGTAACAGTATTCCCTCAAATCCATCAGCATGTTT
>TARA_R100000789_G_scaffold99209_2_pt1 | contig 15183 bp, 11 predicted proteins | sample TARA_R100000789 | Tara Oceans TARA_R100000789 (sample SAMEA2623403) | marine metagenome | biome: marine biome (ENVO:00000447); feature: mesopelagic zone (ENVO:00000213); material: "saline water (ENVO:00002010), including plankton (ENVO:xxxxxxxx)" | depth 450 m
CCAGATACGTTTGGGGAGTTCTGAAAGTGGGAAACTGGCAGAGAGCAATTGCGTATTCGGAGAGTCTTTCCCTTCCAGAGAGACCGGTTTGGTGAAGACGCATTCGTTTACCCTACCAGAAACCAGCGGTCGACGATGAGCATCGGTGGCAGGAACATTGAAGTGAATGTTTCCCTGCCGGGAAGAGAAAGTTGACTGTGAAAGATTGAAGAAACCGGGCTGATTATCTTGGACGGTTCCCGAATAATTGAGCATGACCAGATGATTCTGAGAAACCAGCACGGAGTTTTCGATAAACAGTCGAGAGGCACGCAGGTCAACGGCTGTGATATCCCCTCCGTATTGCAGATACGTTTTATCAATCAGCAATGTTTTTGCTTCAGCTGTGACATTCCCTTTTCGTCGGGTGGCAATCAATGAGTTTAGTTTTTCGTTTTTCGTTGCCGGAGCAGTCACATAACAATTTCGTACGATGACATCCGCATTTTCTGCAACCAGCCAGTGACTGGGCATCGGCTGGTTACTCGGAGGATCGACTCGAAAGACTCCGTTGTCGATCACAACAAACCCACCCTGAATATTAATCCAGGGAGTGCCGTTTACTTTTTCAGGTCTTATGGTGAGAGGGAATTTGCCTCGTTCGGATTGAAATTCGATTTTAATTTTCCGATTCAAGAGCTGAATCGGGCTTGATGTCCGAATCCCGAATCCTTTGGCTTCAATAATGACCGGTTCGGGCAGATTCGTCGTTGCCAGATAATTCCCCAAGTCAATTTTTGGGTCATTCAAATTGATACTGACTCGTTTTACGGAATCATTAAATGGATCCGCGGCAGGTTTCGGCGTCGCCTCCAGCGCGGCTAATTCTGCCCTCCAGGACTTCTTCGAAAGCTCTGGGGCAGGGATATTTGCCAGATCTTTTAGCGTGTCCTCACTCGGTCTGACGACTGCTGTCACTCCGATTGTCTGCAGATCTTTACCAGACTGAAACGGAAAATCAGCTGTCGAATTTTCACGTAATATTTTCCCATCCCAAGTACCAAACAGGCCGGAATTGCCCCAGAATTTCTGCCAGTCGTCTTCTGTGGAAATATTAAAGACGGCTCTGGTTTTATTCGTTGTCGCTACCAGTCGTTTCGACCAGCCGGAGAACGTACTCTTCTCACTGATCCAGTTCACATGCGAAAGTTGAGCACTGCTCCCTGTCGAAAGGACATTCTCAGGCCAGTTGGCCACATTCAGGAAGGGGGCTTCGCCATGATTATTTGTCGCGATAAAGTGGGCTCGATTCATTCGAAACTGTGTCGGGGAAGCACTCACGCGGCCTCCAGAATTGGCCATATTCAACGGTGTCCCGTGACAGAGAACCAGCACATCAGTCAATGCAATTTCGCGATCTGTTTTCTCCTTATCCTCTGTGCCGACTGTCCCATTTCTAGATCCACCAAATGACAGATTTAAATTCAAAAACGGATTGCCGCCCATCAAAAACAGACTGTCTTGCACCTGGAGATCTATCCGATTTGCGGCACATTGAAACGGTTGCCATGAAGTGCCGCGAACGAGGTTATTTCTCCATTGCAGTTTATGACGTTGACTGGACGACGATGCGAACTGGCACAACTGCACAGCATTCGCGCGGGATTCTTCCATCGTGAACGAACAGTTTCTTACGCTCAAGTCAGTATCCATCATACTGAGCAACTGCAGTTCGGTTTGCCCAGGCAAATCATATCCGAGCAGACCAAAGTGCAAATTCTCGATCACGACTTGCGCATTTCTTCCCTGCAGCAGTCCGTTGGTCATCGCTCCAGCGGAATTGACGATAATGAATCCGGGAGACTTCTCAGCCGCTCTTAAAATTACATTCCGGTTTTCGATGGAAGCCGGTTGCTCCCAGATAAAACTTTTCGTCGTGGCTATTTCAATGACCAGATCTTTTTCGTCGGTTTTACTGAGCGCATCCTGAATACTGTGAGCGGAACTGGCATTTTCGGCAGTGGAGGCATCGACAATGCGAACAACGGGCAACTGTGCAATTTCTTCTTTCGTCAGTTCTTTATCCGCAACGATTGACTGAGCTTTCGCACCACGTTTTGGAGGAGGATCGTTCGTCTTTGGTGACTTGGAATTCGGATCGTTATTGTTGGGTTGATTTTCCTGGTTAGCCGCATTCCGTTCGGCTTCCGCCAGACGTTCTGCCTGCAATTCCTGAGCGGCTTTCCCTAAATCGACCTGTTCCTCAGATGCCGTATCGACAGCGCCCCCTAACTGAGAAATTCCATATCCGACAAGTCCAAAGACAGCAAACACACCCAGTGCGAGGATGGCATACTTCAGGATGTCGAGATTGAAATTGGAGGGCGATTTCCCTTCAACATCTTCCAGTTTGCGACGCTCGCGCGGCGGCAGGGCATCCACACTGGACCCTTGCGATTTTGTATTTGTCGGCGCGGGTGCAGACCCATTTGAGGACTTACTCGTGCGAGCAGGAATCACTTCCTCTTCGTCGTCCATTTCCCGGGCGACACGCGAAGTCCGACGACGCGAAGGAGCAGAGGATGCTCCAGTAGAGTCCTCATAGTTATCATCAGCCCCGTCGTCATCCTCTCCAGCCAGAGCCGCCAGATCTTCTGAGCGAACTTCGCGTTTGGAGGACTTTACTGCATCCAAATCTTCCAGTAACTCTGCGACTGTCTGATAACGATCGATGGGCTTCTTGGCCATTAATCGCTGCAGCACCCCCACAATCGCTTCGGGCACCAGTTCATTCTGTGAACGGGGATCGGGAATAGGAGCCGTTGCGTGAGCATGCAGTTTATTGGTGACACTTCCCTCAGGAAAAGGAGGAGATCCCGTCAACATGTGATACCAGGTGCATCCCAATGAATACAGGTCACTGCGAATATCAGCGGCTTTACTGCTGCGAGCCTGTTCGGGAGACATGTAGTCGACTGTCCCCACTGTTGTGCCTGCACGCGTTATGGACGTCTCCTCAGCTTCATCCATCACCCGGGCCAAACCGAGGTCCGTCAATTTGACAAGACCACTTTGAGTGATCAGTAAATTCGAAGGCTTGATATCACGATGAACGATCGAAGCTTCGGCGGCATGTTCCAGGGCCAGTGCGACCTGCTTGATAATTTCAGTCGCACGACGGACGGGAAGTCGGGTTCGTTTTTTGATCAGACGTTGAACATCGGTCCCTTCAACGTACTCCATCGCGATATAATGGAGACCATCGGCTTCACCCGATTCAAAGACTCTCACGATATTATCGTGAGTGAGCTGTGCGGCTGCCTGAGCCTCGGCTTTGAAGCGTTTCACGAGCGTCGGATTCTCGGCTTTTTCCAGAGGAAGAACCTTTACCGCCACCATGCGTTTCAGGTTCGTATCCAACGCCAGATAAACCGCACCCATTCCGCCGGATCCGAGCTTCCTTTGGATTTCATAGCGACCGAGAGTTTTGAGCGCGACCACATCATCACCACTGTCCCGCTGAGCGGGTTGGGCAGTTGCAGAATCGCGCTTCTTTTTCGTCGCCATGGGAAGTCCATCAGCCCGGTGAGAAGGTATCAATTATCCAATCGACGTCACGAACCGATGTCGCAAATGAAGTCCGCCGATCATTCACAGTGGAAATGCAACTGACATAGTGACATTTTCCCCACAAATATGCAATCAGATTTCCAATGAGTTTCCCATGAACCTCTGGAACACATCAGACAGTGCAGCCGTAACAACTTTACCGATTATTCGTATCAGGGTGACATTCAGTGGCACATCCCAGAACGAAGTAATGGGCGTGGTAATCGTTTCCTGTTACTTTTGGGTGGCTGGGGTCGAAGCGCAGCGTAGCCCCCAGATTGTCAGTTATTCATATTTCGGCACATTCGGCTCCGGAATTTCCTTCACCAGTCGGGTCACCAGGTCATCTGTCGAATAACCTTCCGCCTGAGCCTGGAAATTCGCTGAGATGCGATGTCGCAGCACAGGAATGGCAACTTTCCGAATATCAGCCGGGCTGATGGCTGGTCGTCCATCCATCGCCGCCATCGCTTTAGCTCCCATAATCAAATACTGCCCGGCTCGCGGACCTGCTCCCCAGTCGATCAGATCTTTCACAAAAGCAGGGGCAGATCCATCTCCCGGGCGAGTCGCTCGCACGATTCGGGTCACATAACTGATCATCAGTGGACTAGCCTCAATCGCATTAATCTGCTTCTGCAGATACAAAATCGACTTGGCCGACAAAATTTTCCGGACTTCTGCCCGCTCGCCGCCGGTCGTCGCTTCGAGAATCCGCTCTTCTTCATCCTGAGAGGGATAATCGACTTTCACGTTGAACATGAACCGGTCCAGCTGCGCTTCCGGCAGAGGATAAGTTCCCTCCTGCTCGATCGGGTTTTGCGTTGCGATCACGAAAAAGGGATCAGGCAGATCATAAGTCGTCTGCCCGTTTGTCACTTCGTGTTCCTGCATCGCCTGCAGCAAAGCGGCCTGGGTTTTAGGCGGTGTTCGGTTGATTTCATCCGCCAGCAGAATATTTGTGAAGACCGGCCCCTGCACAAAACGAAACTCACGTCGCCCCGACTCCGACTCTTCCAGAACATTCGTTCCCGTAATATCTGAAGGCATCAAATCCGGCGTGAACTGCACGCGTTTGAATTCGACGTCAAGAATCTTGGCGATCGTACTCACGACCAGCGTTTTCGCCAGCCCCGGCACCCCGACGAGCAGACAGTGCCCCCCCGTGAAAATGGCAGCCATGATCTGCTCGATCACATCATCCTGCCCGATGATCACCTTATGCAGTTCCTCCATCATCAGTTGACGATGTTTGTGAAACTTTTCCAGAAAGTCGTCGAAGTCTCGTTTTTCGGCCATGATCTCTCAAGAAGTTAGGTCTGGATACTATATATACGGATACTGTGTAGATCAGGCTGTGCCTGACGAAATCGACTGAATCATTTCAAACAGTGTAGTCATATCGCCCCCGAGAATCAGCCTCAAGGGAGAGAATCTCGGCAAGAGATCGTTTCCACATAGAGAGAACTCAGAAATTGGGCTCCACTCAAAACCAGACTCTGCCTACAATTTTGTTGTCAATTGAAGAAATATAAGCACGAAGCGCAAGCGAGTGTGTTTGATCCAGGTGAATTGACACACTCGATTGCGCTTCGTGCTTGTAAAGTGGGAGTACAGACCATCCCGTCTGTGAAATATTGGAAAGGGAGAGCCATGAGAGTTTTGGGTGCCTGTTTAGTCTCAGCCATTGTCGGAGGCATTGTCGCGGGAACGATTGTCCGCATCAGCGAGCCGACAACCCTTGTCGCCCAGCAGGCCACACCACCACGAGGACCCGGTTTTCCGCTGATTCCCATCTTCCCGCAAAAAAAGGATAGCCCGAAAGAAACGCCTCCACCACCCGCGATAGCCCCGACTCCTGCACCGGGAAAAACTCAACCGTTTCAGTGGACGAATCCGAATTCCAATCAGCAACTCCCGCAAAACACATTCACTCTGCACGATGAATGGGACGACACTGAGGAGTTAACAGTCGAAGAACAGGTGAGTGTTCGCGTTTATGAGGACACTAATCGCAGTGTCGTCAACATCACGACCCGCACCATCCGAACTGATAACTTTTTTCTGCAAGCCGTCCCCGAAGAAGGAACCGGCTCCGGCATGGTCATTGACAAATCGGGGCACATCCTAACCAACTTCCATGTCATTGAAGATGTCCGGGAAGTGGCTGTCACGTTATTCAATGGCGAATCGTACGATGCTACTTACGTCGGTTCCGATCCCGTCAACGATCTCGCAGTGATTCGCATTGAAGCTCCGCCTGAAGAATTGATACCCGTGAGGATGGGCAATTCCTCGAAACTCAAAGTCGGCATGAACGTCTACGCGATAGGCAACCCCTTCGGCCTCGAACGCACACTCACAACCGGCATCATTTCCTCGCTCAATCGTTCGCTGAAAATTAACGGCGACCGCACCATCAAGTCGATTATTCAAATTGATGCAGCCGTCAATCCGGGCAACTCGGGTGGACCGCTGCTCGATTCCCACGGCCGCATGATCGGCATCAATACCGCAATCTATTCCAAGACCGGACAAAGTTCCGGCGTCGGTTTTGCGATTCCCGTTAACCTCGCCAAACGGGTCATTCCCCAACTGATCCGGCACGGCCACGTCATCCGCCCGGAAATCGGCATCTCCCGTGTGTATGAAACGGAAGAGGGATTGCTGGTCGCGAAACTGATCCCGGGCGGCCCGGCAGAACTGGCCGGCATCCGAGGCCCGCAAACAAAACGCGAACGCCGCGGCCCCTTCGTCGTCGAACGCATCGACCGCACCGCAGCCGACACGATTATCAGAGTCGACGATGAAAAAGTCGCCACCGTCGACGACTTCCTCGGCAACATCGAATCCCGAAACCCGGGTGATACGGTGACATTGACGATTTTGAGAGAGGGCCAGGAAGTGACCGTGCCATTGCGATTGGGCGGAGAGGTGCCGCAAGTGCGGTAACTCGCAATACTTCTTGTGGCGCCGAGTATTTTGATGTTAGTTTTTGATTATTGAGAATCAAATGAAGTTGCCTTTGTTAATTTTAGTGACAGCAACACTTTTGATGAAGAATGCTGCGGGATATGCCCAAGACATTAATCTTTTCATTCCTGGCGATGCGTTTTTTCACACTGAAATTTCAAAACATTTCTGCGAGAATATTGATCACAACAAAGAAATATCATTCAGATATATCCCTCCCAAACGTGAAGAACGTATTGATGTGGTTGTGCCTTACACTCATGGGATTAAAACATTAAATGCCTCTAAATTGCCGAAGGCACAAATTGCAGCGTTAACAGAAGTGTACTTGGAAATAAGAAAGTACGAAATGACCATTTATCAAGAGTACATCAATCACAAGGGAGATTTAAAACGAGAAGAATTGAATCCCGCTCATCTATTTATTCACAACGCAAATTTTCCATTTCGAGAACACAACCCCTTTTTGAAGTACAACGAGTTATGGGGAAAAGAACTAGCAGCCCTCGGAAGTAATAGAAAGCGAGTCGGCAATAAAGAATTTGTTCAGGACAAAGGACTGGTTTCCTGGCGTGATGCCGATTTAGTTGCGGGTTTGAAAATTCAACAATCAGAAACAGAGAGAACTGATCCATTAATTCAAAGGAAGTCAAAGTATGAACTGACCATAATCAATGAAGTTGATCTATTTGTAATCGCCGCAGAAGACTTTTCGATGTTACATTTAGATAATGCACCATGGGAGCAGATTATCCTCTATAAGATCGATTCATCGGGAACAATAAATGAATATCTGCTTACGGGTAAGAATAAGTGGACTTTGCTTGATGATGTAAAAGCAGAATTGCTAGAGTGAATCAGCGGGTAGAACAAAGTGGCTCCAAAAACATTCACTTAAAGAAATTACTTCTCCTGCTTTCGGCGATCCTGATAACTGCAGGCTACCCGCTGAATCGATACGCACATTTCACTTACAAACAACAAAGGGGCTTTTGATTGTGCACTGTCGGCTTATGTGCACACTTGTTTGAATCAACTTCAGCAATCATATCTAACCAAAGAATTAAACTCTATGAATATCAATTGGCCGGGACTCGAAGAATGTTTATATGAATTAATTCGCGATGATATCAAACGATTTGCAGAGACACATAAACATGAAAGCTTTTATGGATTTGCACTCGATTGTAACAGCGAATATGGAAATGTTTTGTTGTGTTTCAACTCGCCGGAAAGTTTGAAACAACAGGCAGAAAAGTATGCCTCCGATCGACCTAATAAAGCAGCATTTGATAAAATTAGTCAGAAACTACACGAGGATTCAGGTGGAAAGATTCCTCTGACTGAAAATTCATCGACTGTGGAAGCAGAGGAATTGAAATTACGTTGGAGTACTGGTGATTGGAAGTATCAGGGATTTAACTCTACTCAATTTGATGAAGGTTGGGATGAGTACGAAACCGAGGTCATGAATGCCTGCATGGATGAGGAGGAAGACGAGGAGACATTCAAAACCCCAACTCAAGAACTCTTCATGAAATCGATTTGTCGAGTCCTGTTACGGCTCGAAAAAGAAAATGTTTTTGATGTCATTAATCGAACTGCTGATTTTAAATGCTATGTTGCAGACCACGATGAAGACAGAGAAGAATCCTGGGGTCGCCTTGAAATGCTTCGAAGAGAGTCTGAAGTTCTGTAAATGAGAATATCGGAAGATTCTGGCAAGTAAGCAGGGTAGCCCAGAGAAACTCAAAGAGTTCTCTGGGTGACGAAGTCACAAGAGGTCAGCAGCCTCGTATTAAATCTGAGATTTAAACTTAAAATCTCCTCTTCAAAATATTGCTTCATGGTGGTGCAACTGTAAGAAGTCAGCATAAAAACTGCCCAGTGGATATTGTCTTTCAGACAGATAATTTTCCTGTCGTCCAAAGAAGAAATTTTTCATGAAATTACTTCTCCGATTTTCGGCTATCCTCGTAGCTGCAGGCTGTTTTAGTCAGGCTCAACCGGCAAGAACTGATTCGCCAAATAAACCCATCCCCACGACTGCAGTTTCCTATCGCGTGCTAACAGATACTCCAGTGGAGATACTGGATGAACTGGCATCCAATTATACGGGGGATCTTGAGCAATGGCGTGAAGGATGGATCCAAAGCAATTTCACGACAACGCTGGATGGCCAAAGCACGATCAGACTTCTTGAAATTGCCTGCTATGCGGATGTCATGTGTCACACCATTGAATACCCGTTACGTGTTGTGACTCACGACTTTATCCGAGAGCGTATGGACATGCCCGAAGTTCGAAGCTCACTCGAATGGATCCGTTCGTCATATCACAGCGGTTTACCTCTCAAAGAGCCCGGTGACACAACTGGCGATTTCGACGGCATGCTGGTCGAATCCATGAATTTCCGAATGAGGGAGTATGCCAACCAACTCCTGAAATCTTCCGATTCGACCTCTGTGAAGTAGGATGAAATTACGTGAATGTCGATCGGTTCCGTCTATAATGAAGCTACACCACATCGACCTTTCCAGAATCTCACTCAAGAGATTTTCCGGCCCGCATCCTTGATTGAACACGAATTGTTCCGGTATCGTGTTCTCTATCAATCAGGATCTATGCACCTGACTCATCACACCCCTGTTCTAACGATTTCATTTCACAGAAGCACTCGTCATGGCAGAAGCGAAAAAGGATCTCCTGCTCAACTGCATGCAGAAGGATGTGATCCTCGATTTGCAGAGTATGTATGTCTGCGTCGGAACGCTGGTTGATCAGGATCATCGTTATCTGGTGCTTGAAAATGCGGATCTTCACGATTTGAGAGATACATCGACCACGCGAGAACGGTATATTATTGATTCCAAGGTGCACGGCATCCGGGCAAACCGCGAACAGGTGCTCATCAATCGACACGAAGTGGTTGGTTTGTCGTTACTGGATGATGTGATTTCCTGAGTGGAATTCGAATTGGAATTGGATCTGTAGGTCAGGCTGTGCCTGACGAAATCGACGTTGAAGATAAATCATGTCAGGCAAAGCCTGACCTACGGGTTGAATTCATCGTCCTTGAGGTGTTTGGAAATTAATGTCATTTTCGCTGCTGAATTTTGGAATGCTGGCCGGGTTGCTGGCGGTCGCGGTGCCTGTGCTGGTGCACTTGCTCAATCGACGTCGTTTCGATGTCGTCGAGTGGGGGGCGATGCAGTTTCTACAGTTAGGCGAACGAACCCGGCAGAAAATCAAATTGAGCGATCTGTTGCTCCTGCTGATGCGAATGCTGATGGTGGCGATACTGGTGCTTGTATTCACCCGGCCATTTCTGCAGGGGAATCTCTATATTCGCAATCTGTATCCCGAGCCGATTGATCTGGTGATTGTGATCGACAGTTCTTACAGCATGGGGTGGACGGGTGAAGAAATTACGCCGCATGCGCGAGCCATTCAATCGTGCCACAATATATTGGACAACCTCACGTCGGTTGATCGGGTGGCCATTATCGATGCCCGGAATCGTCCGGAACTCCTCACGCCTGCGCCGTTGACAGATGCCTCCACCGCCCGGCTCGAACTCGAAAAATTAAAAGGCCCGGATGGAACAACCGAAATGGCTGCTGCGATTACGCAGGCCTGTCAATTACTGACACAATCGTATTCCACAAGACGGGATATTGTCGTTTTAACAGACCAGCAGGCGCTTTCCTGGGATCCTCCTGAAACTGCAAGTTGGTCGGAGTTTTTGAAATTGCGTCAGTCTGCAGCTGTTCCGATTCAGCTGTCCGCAATCGATGTCGGCTCCGGCACCATGGACTCGATGGAAAACTATCGCGTCGATCGCCTGAAGGCATCACGAGATATTACCGTCGTTAATTCGCCCATTACGATCTCAACTCGTGTTGGATACAAAGGAGCCTTTGCAGAAGCGGAGTGTGAACTGCACTGGTCGGTCGATGGTCAGCAATTGAGTCGGGAGTCGGACGTACTCCAATTACAAAATGGTGAAGAAGCAGTCGCGGAAATGACGACTCGCTTCGCGGATGCCGGGCCGCATATTATTACCGCCTCATTGGATGTCGATGCACTTCCGGGAGATAACGTTGCGGAAATCGTTCTGGATGTTGTCGATGAAGTGCCCGTTGTCATCGCGACCAATGCCGCCTCACTCACCGATCCTGTTAACCAGGAGGAGCCCGAGACGGAATTTTATCTCTCGCGTGTGTTCGGAAATCCCGATGTCGAGAAGGTTTGGGTCTCTGCAAAAACTGTCAAGCAGGATCAAATCGATGCGGCTATGCTGGATAAAACCCGCGTTCTGTTTCTGTTGGGACCGGGAGCGGAGTCGATGGACTGGGAACTGCTAACGAATTATCTCGTCAAAGGAGGCGGACTCGTTCTGCTGCCGGATCGAGATTCGTCACCAGAGGATTACCAGAAGTCACTCGAGCAATGGATGATCGAAGGTCGTTCGGTGCTGCCCGTTCAATTCAATCAACGCATAGAAGCCGGGGATGAGCCTGCCAGACTCGATTTGAAATCATTCTCCGCAGCCTGGCTCGCCCCGTTCAGCGATCCGACAAAATCTGAACTGGTCGATGTCCTCGTTAATCGGTACTGGGACCTGTCGCTGAATGATCAGGATCTCACGAAACCAAAAGGTAAGAATGCTCAAAAGCTGGCGATCGAAATGGGACCACCTGCAGTCATCGCCAATATGCAAAATGGTTCGCCTGTTTTTGTCCAACGGAAAATTGGTCGGGGCCAAATCCTGATCAGCTCAATTGCCTTTGATGGAGCCGGCTCCGATTTGATCCGTCAGCGGACGTTCGTCCCGTTCATGCACGAACTTGTTTTTGGTATGACCCGCACAACTTCCGAAAGAAATCTGGATTTGACGCAGGCGATTATTGTTCAACAGCTACCCTGTCAGCCTTTGAAACTGGATGTGACGGCTCCTGATGAAAGTCAACTCACTGCTCAGCGAACCGGCAGTGGAGATCAATTGACGTGGCGGCTTTCCAACCTGAAACTTTCGGGGATCTACCAAGTAGAAATCGATTGTGAAAAACCAGCAGGCGGTTTACAGGCAAGTGACGAAATGCCGTTTTATGCATTTGCTTCGCGCGAAGAATCGGATATCACACGGCTGAGTGCCGAGCAGAAACAGGACTTCAACGGAGCCTTCAATCTGAACTGGCGCGCCAATTCCAAAGAAGTGCTCGATGATCTGGCGACCGCTTCGGGTGGTATTGAAATCTGGCCCATTCTACTTTTTATTGTGACGGCTCTATTGGTTGTTGAACTGCTGATGACCCGCCGCCTGGTGCAGGGGGGACATCGTCAGATTGAACTTAATGAAGCTTCGCTGGCCGCTCAACAATAAAATTCGGCAATCACCACGCTCATCTCTTTGTTCTGAACGTGCCACTCAATTTTTGCATTTAATTAACTACGAATCCGAAATCACGACCAGTGGCGGATGACACCTGAGTAGATTCGATGAGTAGTATATTGATCGCGAAGTAATAGGGCTCCATCTTCGTCAATTCCTTCACATCGACCAATAATGAGATCTTCCGGCTTGCCCGATTCCCCACGATCGAGAGTGACGAGAGTATCATCGAGCAAATGGCATCGCTGCCACATCTGGGGGAAAAGTTGTGTTCGGTTCTCTACGGACTGCAATGCAGACTCGAAACATCGCATGATTTCAATCAGAAGCTGGATCGAATCCAGTTCTGCTCCGAGAATATCGCTTAATGAAATCGCGGTGTGTTGAAGTTCGGCAATCATACCTGCCTTTGAATTATTGACATTCAGACCAATTCCGATCACGAGCAGAGATCTCTTTTCAGCAGGTTGCTCCAGAAGGATTCCGCAAACCTTGCGACCTTGCAGATACAAATCGTTCGGCCATTTCAACTGCAGACTCGAGGCCTGAATCTCCGTGACATTAATGATCGCCTGCCTCACCACGGCTGCGGTCATTAATGAGAGTAACTGGATTTCATTAGCGGGTATTGAGTATTGAACAGGTTCAATCAGCAGGGAAAACGTGAGTGAACCTTCACCTGAAATCCAGAAATTCCGGCCTCGCCCCCGACCAGCGGTCTGCTTTTCAGTGATGACCAGTGTCGGTGTCCGAAATTGCCCGGCTCGCTCAACGGCATGACGATTCGTTGAACTCAACTGCTCGTGAGGATCAATCTGCCAGCCGGGAAATTCCCGTTGAACATCGTTGAGATTAAGAGGTAGAGAATCAGAGGACATTGTCAATTTTTTGTATAAAGAAGTTAGTTGTTTTGTAACCTGTTTTTATTCACTGGGAATTAAAAAACCCTTTGCTGATTAATCAGCAAAGGGTATCAATAATGCTTAAATTATTAAATTCGCTACATTACTCGGAGGTTAATTCAAAATTAATAGTATTGGGGCCAGATTTTACAGTTTCCGTTAATGTGGATTCTGAGTTGTACTTGGCAGGAATTACAGCTGGTGCAGTATATTTCTGTCGTTCCTGGGGGGAGAGATTATCTGGGTCAACGCCTTCTGGAAATGTTGGAGTGGCTCCCTCTCCAACGATGATTGTGACTTTGTGCTCTCCGGGAATTGCGCCCATGTTCTCACCGGAATAATGCAACTCGTAAGTTCCAGTCGCATCGGTTGTTCCCGAGGAGGTGTTTCCACTTTCCGTATCGACAGGCGTAAATGTTACCAGTGCATCCGCAAGTGGGTTTCCGTCAAGCGTAACTTTTCCTGTCACCTGACCTAAATCCGGCAGGTCGTTAGGTCCACCACTGCAGCCTGGGGCTATGCAGAATGTTGTGAGAAGAAAAGAAGATAAGAGGAGCCTGAAAGCTAAGATCATTGTTGTGGTCATCCAGAGGGTTATCTTAAGAGAAAATCGAAAAATGCTTGCAGAAAAAGCAGAACTCTTAATCACTCAGTCAGGTTAAAATGCAGAGCAATAGAGCATTTTCAAATGCAGTGTGCCTTCGCGTGTGCGATTATTTCCTAATATCGCTGCAATTGCTCAGGCAGAATGCGGAAAATTGATTTTGGAAATGTTCTTAAACACACCACCACTTTCAATTGGTGTCATTGAAAGCATGGTGGTGTGAATTGTAAATGTCGTCAGAGAATGCCAGCCGCGTGGAATTGAATTAAAATTCACCGACGACTTGATTGTCGTCAATCGCGACCAGTCGCTCTAAAGTACTGTCGACGACTTCGTTGTAACCTTCGTCCCAGGGGTTAAGTGATCCCTGCGTGCCACTGTCAATAATAAAGTGAATATTTTCGCTGATAAATCGCACTGAACCATCAGCCAGACAGAACTGGGCTCCCCCATCGTGATGGCTACTGAAACTGAGGGGGCGAGATGTCCCGGGATTAACACGATTAATTTCGTATCGGGCACAGCCGGTGACTGCTCCCATACCTTGTCGACCATTGGAATTATGCCCCGTATTTCCATTGGTACCAAAGATTAAACCAGCAGCGTGGGTGTCTCCACCCAACTTCCAGGCCCGTTCTCCAACGGCCAATGTGTTGGAAGTTCCATCTGTAATGTCAGCCATGGTTCGATAGAATGTCACATTACTGGCTCCATTATGAGCCCAGGGGAACAATCCGTTTGGATTTCTTCGATCAACAGTTCCTGAGTTAATCACAGCGACATAATTGGCGGTCGCTGTCGCCTCACATTGATTTGTGCCTGTGCAATCGGCACTTCCGCTGACTCCTTTGGGAACTTTGCGAAAGGTATTCAGCTTGGGACCACCCGCATCGGAGGGGCAGCGGAATGTGGCAATCGGTTGTTGCATCAACGCCAATTTTGTGCTGTTCGCAACAGCATTCTCAAATCGGGTTTCCCCAACTTCCAGGCCATCGTAAAGTGGCCCCTGTTCGATGAAGGGAAGAATCATCGAACCCCATGCCCATTCCCCGTTCAAGCCTTCAGTTCCAGCCGCGTTGTAATAGGAGCAGGATGGGAAGACGCGATGGGTATCGTGATAGTTGTGCAAGGCCAATCCCATCTGTTTGAGGTTGTTCTTGCAACTGCTTCGGCGAGCTGCTTCTCGGGCTTGTTGAACTGCGGGCAGCAGCAGCGCCACGAGTATTGCGATGATTGCAATAACAACCAGCAATTCGATTAATGTAAAAGCTTGACGTTTCGGGTTATGCAGCAAAGTTTTCATGCAATATTCCTTGGGTAGGGGTAAGGAGAGGTAAGTATGCACCGATTAAAGATTGGCTTATATGTTAAGGTTCGGGGAAGTTTGTTTCAATACATGAATAATGAGAAAACAAATTCAGCCAATAAATTGCACTGATGTCAATTTCTGATCAAGCGAGTGAGATTCTCGCAATAACTCAGGACAACCCCAGATTAGTTCAATCCGCGATCATCCAAGGTTTCAGAGCTGTATTTGCGAACAGCGTCACTCCACCGAAGAGAGCAATACCCTGGATCGTCGAGATCAGGATTGCGGCAATTAGGATATCGATGCGAAATTGCCCCTGAGCGGTGAACATATAATACCCCAGCCCGTAGCGGCCCGCTTCATGCCCGGCGAAGAACTCTCCGACGATTGCCCCGACAATTGCCAGCCCGGA
>TARA_R100000789_G_scaffold92883_1_pt1 | contig 15174 bp, 6 predicted proteins | sample TARA_R100000789 | Tara Oceans TARA_R100000789 (sample SAMEA2623403) | marine metagenome | biome: marine biome (ENVO:00000447); feature: mesopelagic zone (ENVO:00000213); material: "saline water (ENVO:00002010), including plankton (ENVO:xxxxxxxx)" | depth 450 m
ACGACAGGCGGGTTTCTCGAAGCGACGCCCCTGACCAGTTTTGTCACAATGAGTCTGGTCGCAGCCGGGCATCATGAATCACCCGTGGTCAAAGAAGCGGTTCGGTTTCTACAGGATTCCGTCCGTCCCGATGGCAGCTGGCCGATTGATACAAATCTGGCGACCTGGACGACGACACTCAGCTTAAACGCATTGAATGAGGATTTGCCTGGAGAAGCGGTCGAGCCGATTGTCAGCTGGCTGCTCGATCAGCAATATCAGGAAGTGCATCCTTATACAAATGCGGATCCCGGGGGCTGGGCCTGGACCGATTTGTCGGGTGGCGTTCCCGATGCTGATGATACACCGGGAGCAATTCTCGTACTTTCCCAATTGAAGTCGAGAGTTGATTCGATCACTCAAAAACGGATTGACTCGGCTATTAGTTCCGCGAATATCTGGCTGCTTTCCCTGCAAAATCGTGACGGAGGCTGGCCGACATTTTGTCGAGGATGGGGGAAATTGCCGTTTGATCGCAGTTCTCCCGATATTACGGCACATGTGTTGCGTGCCTTGATGGAGACTCAACCGGAATCAAAAAGGCAAATCGCTCGTGGTTTTCGTTTTCTGGATCGTCAACAACGCCCGGATGGAGCGTGGCTGCCGCTCTGGTTTGGGAATCAGTTTGCCAAAGAAGATGAAAATCCCGTTTATGGAACTTCCCGGGTTTTGCTGGCTTATGCCGTCGAACATGAAGAAACGAATTCGACTGAGCGAAAAACGCGAATGCGAAAAGGTTGCGAGTTTCTAAGTTCTATTCAAAATGAGAATGGAGGCTGGGGCGGGGCAAAAGATGTGGTTTCATCCGTCGAAGAGACTGCTCTGGCTGTCGATGCCCTGATCGCTTGTAAATCCGATCCCGAAGCCATTCAGCGAGGTTTAAACTGGCTGATTCATCAAGTTGAAGAGGGAAAGATTTCCGAGGCCTCCCCAATTGGCTTCTATTTTGCAAAGCTGTGGTATTACGAGAAACTGTATCCGCTGTCTTTCGCGACTTCTGCACTGAGAAATGCATTGAAGTTGGTGCTATAAGCACGAATAATGAGATGTTTCCAGTCTTTGGGCAATTTCTTTGCTGCGAAATTGGAGAATAATTGCCATAATAGACGTTTCTCAGGGAGTTCCTCCACCTTCAGCAAAATAACTGCATGATCTCACAGCGACTGACATATATCGGCCTCGAATCCTACGGCTGGGCAGCTTTGCTCATCCTGTGCTTTCTGACGGCTGTCGGTCTGGTGGTCTGGTTATACCAGTACGAACGTAAGCTCGTTTCTGCTCCGGTGGGCTGGACATTGATGTCTCTCCGCGTGTTGCTGCTGGCGGTTCTGTTGCTGATGGCTTTGCAGCCGACGATGAGCTGGACGAATTCGTTCAAAGAACAGATGTCTGTGCTGGTGGCGCTGGATGTTTCGCAGAGTATGGATCTGATCGATGAACATGCGACTGATGAGGAACGTAAACAGTGGGCTGTCGGGCTGGGGATGATCAAGAAAGATGTGCTGGAGGATTCCGAACCTGCTTCCGATATTGAAGAGGATTCAGAAGAAAGCTCGACAGTTGCTGATAACAAGGATGCCGAAACTCCGGCTGCGTACAATGAAACAACACACCATATGAGCCGGTTCGATCTGGCTCGGCAACTTTTATCAGCTCCTAAAATTGGCTTGCTGGATCGACTTCAGGAGATCTCCGGAGTTGAAGTCGTTATGTTCAGTCGTTCGGTCAAAGGAACAGCCGGTGAAGATCTGGCAGGCTCCCGGGAAACACTGGCCGATGGAGTTACCTCGGCAACGACATCATTTACAAAACTCCTCGATGAAATTGCGGCTCGTGAAAACTGCACGGCTGCTATTGTCATCAGCGATGGTGTCGATACTTCCGGTGAAAAGCCGCTTTCTCAACTGAAACAACTTTCGGGGCAATCGCGATCGATTTTCAGCATTCTGGCTGGTTCTGTTTCTCAGCCGGTCGATCTGGCGATTGAATCAACTGATCATCCGGAGTCGGTTTATAAGAAGGATCAACCTTTGATCCGCGTGCGGGCTACAACGCACGGATATGAAGGGCGAAATGTCACGGTTACGCTGACGGATGTTGCGACAGGAAACCGAATGACTCAGGAAGTGCTCGGCGGCGAACGCTTTGCCGATGTCGAATTCAGTCCCGTCTTGAATACACCGGGACGTCAGCGGTTTATTGTCGATGTGAGTCCTTCCGCTGAATTGAATGCGAATCAGGGAAGCGCTCTGGAAGAGACGCAGCAGGATAATAATCAGCAGGAATTTGCGATCAATGTCATTGACGATACGACCCGCATATTGCTGGTCGACGGCGAAGCCCGCTGGGAATTTCGTTTTCTGGATGCCGCTTTCGAGCGGGATGATCGCGTCAATTTGAATGCGGTTCTGTTTGAGCAGCCCTATCTCGGATTGCTGCCCCACTCCTTTTTCGATAGTTCCCTCCCCAACGCAAAAACCTCAGCTGGTCCTTTTGAAGAGATGGACATGGTGATCTGGGGCGATGCGGATCCCAAATCGGTCGATCAGGGAACATGGGAGAAACTGGAGCGGTTTGTCGGAGAACGTGGCGGCACGCTGGTTGTCTCAGCAGGCAAACGTCATTTTTCAGCCGTGATGCAAAATCCGATTCTCGCCAAGATGATGCCGATTGAACATTTTCGACATATTGAATCGAATCGCAATGAAACGACACCCAGCCCGAATCTTCGCGGGTTTCATTTGAAATTGACGCCGCAGGGTGAGCAGCATCCTGTGATGAAGCTCGATACCGATAACGCACAAAATCTGAAAGCCTGGGCGAATTTACCGGGACATTTTCATGGGCTGGTTGGCGATCCTAAACCGGGAGCCGTTGTGTTAGCGACGCCTGTCGGGGGAACAATTTCCTCAACGACTACGCGACCAGCAGGGGCGATTGTCGTACAGAATTATGGACTGGGGCGCGTGTTGTGGCTGGGCATCGACAGTACCTGGCGGTGGCGTTCCCGACGCGGCGATAAGGATCATTATCGATTCTGGGGGCAGTTGTCTCGCTGGGCAGCCGAGATGCGATCCTCTGCCGGTTCCGATGATGTTCGGCTCGCGATCGACTCCACGGAAGTTGAAGAAGGGGAGCAGACGACTGTTCGAGCTCGCTGGTCGCGAAAGTTATTGCAGAATACTTCCGGGGAAATTCGAGCGGAAATTGAAGTTTATCCGAGTGACGAAAATCAGCTGGTGCCGATTATGCGTTTTCCGCTCGTCGGTCTCGAAACCGAGCCGATGCTGCATGAAGCTCAGATTCCGGAATTGCCTGTTGGCGAGTATCGATTGCGACTCGTAGCCGCGGATATCCCGCTCGGGCCAGTGCCCATCGAAGCAAAGTATTTTGTCAATCCTCGGCAAAACAGCGAGACGAATCAGCTTTCTGCAGATCGTTCCTTACTCGAACAATTTGCGGCTGCGACGAATGGAGCCGTCTTTTTACCGCATCAGATGGATGAACTTCTGGCAAGACTGAATCCGGATTCTCTCACGCTGGAAGAAAAAACTGACTTTCCCCTCTGGAATCATTGGTTAATGTTTGTGATGATCATGGGAATACTGACCGCCGAGTGGCTGGTTAGAAAATGGTACGGTTTGCCGTAAACTGTAGGTCAGGCTGTGCCTGACTGAATTGGATGTCCCATTTAAAAACGTCAGGCACAGCCTGACCTACGGACTAATCTCAAGAATAAAAACACTCGTTCAACACGGCTCACAGAGCCGTGGCACCATAGAATATATTAAGTCGTTGTTACAAGCCTTTCAGGCCGGAAATGGATCTCCTGATGAGTCAGACTTATCCTCACTCTGCGACATCAACTGCTGGTTTGCCCGTGGAATTGCGGAACGAACTGGCTCAGTTGGATCGACGGCTCCGCTGGGTCAGTTTTTCCAAAGGCTTCGGCGGGCTGATGTTTGTTGGCCTCGTACTGGCTTCGTTATTCCTGACGACGGATTACCTGTTCCCGTTGCCGGGGAGTATTCGTTTCGGATTCCTGTGCCTCCTTGGGCTGACAGTGATCTGGCTGGTATATCAATGGCTGATCCTTCCGCTGGCCCGCAAACGTCGCTGGCCGGAACTGGCTTATATGATTGACAGCTCCTTTCCCGATCTGCAGGAACGTGTCAGTTCGACTGTTGAGCTTTCGATGAATCCATATCATGGGCTGCTCGAATCGGCCTTTATGCGAGATCGTTTGCGCCAGGAAACCAATTCGAGGCTAACGAAAATCGATCTGTGGGAGTGTCTTTCCCTGCGTTCGATGGCGATTGCGCTGGTTGGAGCGACGCTGTTTACTATCGTTGCCGCCTTCCCATTCCTGCTGAATGCTCAAGGGTATTCCTTGTTGTGGCAGAGGTTGCTTACGCCGTGGGTGAATCTCGATTCGGCAACCAATTTGACGTTCATTGTCGAAAACGGAGATCGAACCGTTCCCCGCGGCAACGATGCGTTGATCGTGGCTGAGCCGCAATGGCGATATCACGAAGGTACCCTTCCTCGACAAATCCGCCTCACCTGGACCAACGAGCGGGGTGAATCGCAGTCGCGGGAGATGTCTTATGATGTCGGCCGGAATGCGTATATCGGCAAGATCCCTCAATTGATGGCGAACATCACTTACAATCTGTCGAGCACAGGTGCCCGTTCCCGAACTTATGCGATTGAAGTGGCCGATCGTCCTCGGATTGTGGATGTGCGACTGATCATCGATCCCCCGGCTTACACGAATGTGCCGCAGTCAATTGTTGAAGGAGCCATCGGTACGATTCGCGTGATTGAAGGGAGTCAGTTGACCGCAGAACTGACCTTTGAACATCCTGTTGCCCAGGCTGACTGGGTCTGGCAGACACAACGTTTAACGGATGCCGGTCCTGCTGAAAATCTGATTGATCCGAATGAATCGACTTCGCCGACTCTGGCCACATTACGCGAACCTGCCGTCTTATCAGAAGATGGCCTCAAGGCGACGATTCGCACGCTGGCTACGCAATCCGATCAGTTCCAGTTTGCCGTATCGAGTTCCAATGGATTAACGAATATCGATGAACCTCATCGTCTGATTCAAATCGTTCCCGATCGTGCACCTCGAATTGATATGGGTGGCACGAACGATCCTGTCAAAGTGAAAACGAATGATGTGATTCCAATCGAACTGCAGGCCGATGATGATTTTGGACTGATGGATGTGCACGTGCTCGTCGAACATCTCTCTGCTGCCAAAAACAATGCGGTTTTGATCGACTGGAAATCAGAGCAGACCGGTTCTGAAGTTCGACAACTGAGTGAAAAATATGAAATCGATCTGTCCCGTCTCGAATTGAATGCGGGAGATATCATCGGGTATCGAGCAGTCGCTCGCGATGGACGTCCGGTTCCCGGACCCAACGAAACATGGACTTCGCGACGGGTGCTGATGATTGATAACGAAGTCAAAACGATAGCCGGTCAGGAAGTTGAAGACTTCTATGCGAATGTGCGGCGTCATGCTGATATTGTAAAAAATGAAATCGCCGCCCATCGCAAGGATATCGAGAAGGAACGTCACGAACTCGATCCGAAACCTCGTACGGATGCTGATAAAAAAATCGAAGAAAAGCGTCCCGAATGGATGCAGACAAAATTGTCTCTCTCACTGCAGCTGGAAGATCTTGCCCGCAAACTGGAGACGCGTCCCATAACGACCGCTCTTTCCCAAATGCAGGTCAAACCAGCTCAGGAATTGATTGAAGAAACCGCGAGAACGCTGGAAGAATTTGCACCGAAGAATGAAAACGATTCGATTGAACTGATCCGTAAGCATGAGGAACAGGTTCGCGAAGCGGAACGGTCACTGGATCGATTGTTGAATCAACTTCGTGATGCCGAACGGATTGAAGAGGAATTGACCGAACTTCAACAACTGGCCCGACGCGCGAAGCAACTCGCGGAACAAGCCGGGCAGTTGAATGAGACTGAGCAGAAAGATAATGAATCCTCATCTGCAGAGAATGTTGAGCAGGAGCAGACAGAGCAGCCGGAGTCTCAGGAACAGCAACCTCTGGAAAAATTGAACAACGAGTGGGCGGCATTGACGCAGGATCTGGAACAGTTGATGAATCGTCGCCCCGAGCTCAAGCAGGCGGCTAAGAATTCTTTGCTCTCTGAAATTGCCGAAGCGGCGAAAGTGGCAGAAGATCTGGCCAAACAACAGACGGCTTTGTCGGAGGCGACGCAGGCTGATCAGCAGGTGCAGTCAGAATTTCAGCAGCCACTCACGGCAGAATTGAAAGAGACTGCGGAACTGGCAGAACAACTGGCCAGCAAGTCGGCTGAGGAAGCTCAGAAAACAGCTGCACCGTTATTCGATCCCTCGAAAACCAAAGAAGCGGTTCGAGAGCAGGAAGCGACAAACCTCGGTAAAGCCTCCGAACTTCTTGAAAAAGCCAAAGCAGCCCTGGAACGATTTCAGGAACAATCGGAACAAGCCGAAGCCTTGCCTGAAGACGCTCAACAGGCAGCCAATGAAATCGCGAAGCGCAGCCGTGAACTGGCGCAGAAAATGTACGACCATCATGAAAAAGAAAAAGGATTCGACGAGCAGGATCGGCATCTGAAGCAGGAGCAGAAGAATTTTGACAACAAATTTAAGAATAAAGTTCTCGATCAAGAAGCTGAGCAACAGCAGACCGAATTGAACGAGCGAAAGCAAGCCAATGACGAGGCCATCGAGAAAATCAATAATGAAAAACAAAAACTGGCTGAGCAATTGGCCGGATTAATGGAAGCGGCTGATGCAGTCGATGTTCCACCAAACCTGCATCATCAAAAACGGGATGTCCTCTTGAAGATGGATGAATCCTCTGAAGAACTGCTCGCCAGAACGGATCGCGCTGATGATCGCCTGCGGGATGCGGCGAGCAACCTGGAAAATCTGGCACGGAATATCAACGAGCCCGAAAAACGAGCCGAGATCACTGATCATCGTTTGAAGCCTCTTACAGATCAGGCCGAACAACTGGCCAAAGAAATGGCTGAAAAAGCCAATAAGGAAGGTGAACCCGATCCGAATGCCGGGCCGGAATTAGCCAAAAGACAACTTGAGCAAGTTCGAAATGCTCTGGGAACAGATACAGTCGGAGAGGAAGAGAAACTGGCAGAAGCGGTTAAAACCGGGATGCAGGCTAATGAAGAGTTGAAAAAGAATGATCTGAAAAAAGCCACAGAAACCCAGCAGAAATTCGCGGAACAACTTGCCGAGTTGAATCAGGCGATCAAAGATGCGGCTCAGAAAGCGAAAGAACAGCAGGCTCAGGATCAACAGGCTGATGCAACTGAGAAGCCAGTTGAGAGTTCCGGAAATCCTGAAAAGAGTGCCGATGATAATCAGTCAGCCACTCAGGAAAATCCGAATGGTGAAAATCCAGCCGTGCAAAATGATAATGCGACTGCAGAAAATGCAGCCAGCAAATCGAAACCGCAGGCCTGGAACGAAGCCAATCTTCCACCAGAACTGAAGGAACTTCGCTTCCCTAAGGATCAGATCTCTCCAGAGAAAGTGAAGGAAGAACTGGAGCGTCTGGCAGAGGCTCAACAAAAGTTGAATGAGAAGACGAATCAAACGATTGCCGAGAATAGTGCTCCGGAAAAAGAAAAGGACCTGAATAACAAACTTCGCAATCTGGCGAACGAGCAGCGGTCGATAGCCGATCAAACAAAGCGTCTTACAGGCAGCCCGGCTGCGTTGCCGCGTATGCACGCCCAGCAGGCTCAGAAAGAGGCAACGGAGGCATTGCAGGAGTCCAAACCGGAGGAGGCGACTCAGGCTCAACAGCAGGCAGTCGAAAATCTGGAACAGGCGATCGATCAAATCGAACGACAGATGGCAGGAGAGAATACTCCGCAGGATGCGAATCCCGAGACTCCGAGTGCAGATTCGAAACAATTAGCTGAAGACCTGCAGGAAAAACTGGCAGAGCTTGATCGAAAGATTGCTCAAGCGAAATCTGCCACATCACAGGAAATGGCTCAGGCTCCCAAAGCAGATGCTCAGACTTCTGAGGAAAATCCTACTGCAGCGGAAGCACCGCCGGAGCAATCTCCTTCTGCTCAGGAACTTAGTGAGTCACTGCAAGCCCTGCAGACGACTCAGCAAAGAATAGCCGAACAGGCAGAGCAATTGGCGCAGCAGGCTGAAGCGATGAATCCTGATCAAAAATCAGCCAACGAAAAATTGCGAAATGCCGCCAATGCTGCTCAGAAGGCGAGTGAGCAATTAAAAAATGGTCAATTGCAGCAGGGAACTTCTGAGGCTTCGCAAGCGAGTGAGAATTTGTCACAAGCAACAGATGAAGGCTTGGAATCGGAACCGGCTCAACATGCAGCGGAGCAATTAGCCGATCAACAACAGCAGGTTGCTGAGCAGTTGCAGGCTCTGGCACAAAATCCTCAAGCTACGAAACAGGCCCGAGAAATGACACAAGCCGAGATTCAGGCACAAACGCAGGCCTTGGCGGAAGCGTTCAAACGTCTGGCCGAAGAGAGTCAGGCGAAACCGATTGATGAGCGAAGAAATTCTGAACAGCTGGCAAATCTGCAAAAGGACTCTCAGGAAGCGACTGAGAATATGCAGCAATCATTACAGGAAAGTCAGGAGGGGAATCTGCAGGCTTCAGGACAGGCATCCCAGAAGGCAGCTCAGCAGTTGCAACAGCTTGCGAAACAATCCTCAGAACTAGCCAACACAAAACGTGATACCATGGTCCCGGAAAATGTGGGGGATGAAGCTGCTGATGCTTCTAGAATGCTGCAACAGGCCAAGGAATCACTTCAGAATGCAATGCAGGAACAGGCTCAGCAACAACAGCAGGCCAATTCAGAGGGCACGCCCAATGCTCCAGCCAGCGAAGGCGATTCTTCTCAATCGCAAGCGAACAGTTCGCAGACTCCACAATCGGGGCAACCTACGCCATCCAGCGAGCAATCCGCCTTGCAGCAGTTGGCACAACAGTTAGCTCAGGCGGCTCAGGATTTGAATCAGGCTCATCAGAATCTGCAACCACCTCAACAGAATTCGAATAACATGTCTCAACAACAGGCTCAGGCAGAAGGTTCTCCTTCGAATCCTTCGGAAGATGCCGATTCCAATCAGGGAAATCAGACGCTGATGTCTGGCAGTGAGCAGCCTGATGGAACCGTCATGCGTTCGGCATTGATGCGAGACTGGGGCAAGAAACAGGGAGAGCTCGAAGCCGACCTGACCGACGCCCGTCGTCGGACAATCGATCAGGAGTATGCACCGTTGATTCAAAGTTACTTCAAATCACTTTCAACGCCAGAAAAGTCGGAGAAGTAACCCATGCAGTTTCTGAAAACGGTTGCTGTGACTTCAGTAATCATCAGCTCGATTTTAGTTTATCCAGCATGTTTGGTGCAGGCAGATGAATGGAGCGATAAGGATGTCGATATCGCTATTGAAAATGCGCTGCAGTATCTTTCCAAACGGCAACTTCCTAATGGGGCCTGGCAGATTGATAATATTGGGGAATCGACGGCCTCGACATCACTGGCAGTGATGGCATTTCTCGCAGGTGGACATGTGCCGGGGGAAGGTCCTTATGGCGATCAGATCGACAAAGGAATCCGCTGGGTGCTCGATCATCAGGAACCCAACGGCATGCTGATTCATAAAACGAGCCACGGCCCAATGTATAGCCACGGCATCAGCACATTGATGCTGGCTGAAGTCGTCGGCATGCTCGGTGTTGAGGATGCGGCTCGGGCTCGAAAAGCACTTGAGAGAGCGATCCGACTGATTCTGGAAGCTCAGGCGGTTCCCAAAAGTGAGCGACAGCGCGGCGGCTGGCGATATCAACCTTCCAGCAGAGACAGCGATTTGAGTGTGACTGGCTGGCAACTGCTGGCATTGCGAGCCGCGAAGGATATCGGCTGTGATGTCCCGGCGGAATCGATCGATCTGGCCGTCGAGTATGTCAAAATGTGTGCCACTCGTGATCAAAAGGGATTTGGCTATCAACCGGGCGGCGGTCCGACGCCAACTCGAACCGGGACTGGAATTCTGTGCATGGAAGTTTGCGGCGTCCATGAAAGCCCTGAGGCAGTTGGGGGAGCTGAGTACATTCTGAAAGATCCTCTCGACTATCGAGACTCCTACTTTTTTTATGGAGTTTACTACTGTTCTGTTGGCATGTTCAAAATTGGCGGCAAATACTGGGAGGAAACTCGCAAAGATTTGTTCAGTTTATTGCTGGAAAAACAGGATGCCGATGGGAGCTGGTCATCCGAAAATGCCTCTGAAAGTCGACAGGGGCGCGTTTATTCGACCACTCTGGCCGTGCTGGCTCTGGCGATTGAATATCGATATCTGCCGATCTATCAACGGTAAATGCATGACAGGTCACTGTTTCAGGGGATTCCCCTTTCGGGCCGCTAAGAACTCACATTGTCTCTTGTCGAATTCGCTCCTCTTCCCTTAAGCTGACACTGCGCCGACATTTTCTACCCGAAACAGCCTGAAAGCAGTTTGCGGTAGAGATGTTTAGTAGTCAGATAAGAGCAGTGCGTCGGAAACGACGGAAATTAATTCAGAGGATGGACTCCATGTACGATTATGATGTCGTAGTTATCGGCACAGGCCCCGGTGGTGAGGGAGCCGCCATGCAGGCGGTGAAGGAAGGAAAGAATGTTTGTGTTGTCGAAAAACATAAATTAATCGGCGGAGGCTGTACGCATTGGGGCACCATCCCCAGTAAAGCTTTACGACATTCGATTTTTCGTATGACCGAATTCAACTCCAGCAGTTTCACCAAAGATCTGGGAATGTCTCTCAACATCGGGTTTCCGGAAATGCGCCGCAGTGCCGAAGCGGTCATCGCCAAACAGGTCGATATGCGGCAGGGGTTTTACAATCGGAACCGGGTTACCCTCCTGCATGGGCATGCCCGCTTTGTCGATGCGAATACCATTGAAGTTTGCGAAGAGCATGGCGGATGTCAACTGGTCACTGCGGCTTCATTTGTGATCGCAACTGGTTCAGCTCCTTTTCAGCCGCCGGGAGTCGATTTTAATCATCCTCGCGTATACGACAGCGACACGATTCTCAAAATGAATCACACTCCAACGTCCGTCACTATTTACGGAGCCGGTGTGATTGGCTGTGAGTATGCGTCGATGTTCCGCAACCTGGGATGCAAAGTTAATCTGGTCAACAGCCGCGACAAGCTGCTCGAATTTCTTGATGACGAAATTATCGATGCCTTGAGTTATCACTTGCGGGAACGTGGCGTACTGATTCGGCATCGTGAAGTATTCGAGCGTGTTGAAACTCGGGAAGATGGCGCGATTCTGCATTTGCAGTCAGGCAAAATGTTGAAGACCGATTGCCTGCTCTGGGCAGCTGGTCGGCAGGGAAATACCAGCGAAATGGGATTGGAGACTATCGATTTAACTCCCAATAAGCGTGGACAAATTGAAGTCAACGAAGATTTCCAGACGAAGCATCCCCATATTTATGCTGTGGGCGATGTGATTGGGCCGCCTTCGCTGGCCTCTGCTGCTTATGTTCAGGGACGCTATGCGGCAAGTCACATGATTGATGGTCATGCCGACAAAGCCATGATTCGGGATATTCCATCCGGGATTTATACCAGCCCGGAAATCAGCTCGCTCGGACAAACCGAACGTGATTTGACTGCTGCTTGTATTCCTTATGAAGTGGGACATTCGATGTTCAAGAGCATCGCCCGTGCTCAGATCACCGGGCAGACGGTCGGCATGTTGAAGCTACTATTCCATCGAGACACACTCGAAATTCTTGGAATTCACTGTTTCGGAGCCAATGCCACAGAAATTATCCACATTGGCCAGGCGATTATGTCTCAACAGGGAACGGCCAATTCATTAAAGTACTTTATGAATACGACATTCAATTATCCGACCATGGCGGAAGCTTACCGCGTCGCCGCTTTGAATGGATATAATCGTCTGTTTTAATGCCCTGTTTGATTTCTCTGAATTGCTGATCTTCTGGAAGTTATTGATCGACGATGCCCAATTTTTCTCATGAAACTGTCCTGTCTGCTCCTATCGATCAGGTTTTTGACTTTCTGGTGCGACCGGAAAATCTATCCCGGATCAGTCCACCCGATGCCGGCCTAAGGTTTCTCGATGCTCCCGATTGTTTTTCAGAAGGTGTCGAGTTTCAATTCGCGGTGCAAACATTCGGCATGGTCCAGAAAATTACGCATCGAATTACAGAATTTGCAAGTCCACTCCAGTTCATTGAAGAACTGGTTAAAGGGCCATTGCCGAAATGGATTCATACACACGATTTTGTGTCCGTTTCCGAGAACGAAACGCGGATTATCGATCATATTGAGTTCGAGCCACCCGGTGGCATTGTCGGGATTATGCTCACGGAATCTCGGATCATCGAGCACATGGAAGACGGGTTGTACTATCGGCATCAGCAACTCGAAAAATTTCTTGTGAAGGCTGGCTAATCGTTTCCCGTTCAGACGATTGTTTTTTCAGGATTCTCTGGGCTACACTGACTCATCAATACAAGATGATGTTCTTGCCAGCCAGTGAGGATTCTGCAGATGATGCTCTTTCTAAAAATCGTAGCAGCGATTTTTGTTGCGTTTCTCCTGCTGATCCTGGCTATCTATCTCTTCATTCGCTGGAAGATTCGCTCGGTCTAATGAGGCATGCGTGGGCACGGAGTTATTGTTCTGCAGCTATCGAGCGCAGCGATTATTGAGTTTTTTGGAACGTGCACTGAGAACTTATCGTGAGCGTATATATACGACCCGAAATTGAGGAATTCGAAGAGGATTAATCAAAAAATAATAAATGTGATTTAAACTCCCATTTCGTGAATTTCACTCTTTGCTGATTTAATAAATCGTTTTATTAAACGGTAAGGTATTTAATCAAAGTTGAATGCACAATATTTAAGTACTCTCAGAAGGACCCACCTGAAAGACTATGAAATCACCTCGTCACAAATTTCATGTACTATTCGTACTTTCCATTCTCACATGTTGTATTTCCACTTCAGTGAAGTATTCTTGCGCTGATGAACCGGAATCGAAAAATCTGATCCATTCACGTCACCTGCTGCAGCACAACGAGAAACATCCAACTGTTGCTCCGCATCAGGATCGGTTTTATACGACTCGATCGAGCAGAATCACATTGCCGCTGCCTGAAGAGAAAGAAGCGTTTACGTTTGCGGTTTTTGGCGATCGGACCGGCGGACCTGTCGAGGGGGTGAATGTTCTGGCTGATGCGGTGCGGGATGTCAATCTGCTTGAGCCGGACCTGGTGATGACGGTTGGCGATCTCATCAACGGCTATAATCAGACCGAATTGTGGATGGAACAGATGCAGGAATTCAAAGGCATCATGGATCATCTGCTCTGCCCCTGGTTTCCCGTTGCCGGCAATCACGATGTTTACTGGCGGCCTCTCAGCGATCAGAACATGCCGTTCAATCAGCACGATGATCATTACGAAATGCACTTCGGGCCGCTGTGGTATTCGTTCGAGCATAAGAACTGTAACTTTATTGTGCTCTTTTCCGATGAGGGAGATCCTGTCACTGGCGAAAAAACCTTCAGTAAACCTTCTGCTCAAACTGTCAGTGATGCTCAGTACAAGTTTCTCTCGGATGCACTTTCACGAGGAAAAGATTGCGATCATCAATTTCTCTTCCTGCATCATCCCCGCTGGTTGGGAGAGAACTATGGCGATGACTGGACTTCGCGCGTGCATCCCAAGTTGTTAGAGACCGGAAACGTGACAGCTGTTTTTGCCGGTCACATTCACCGGATGCGTTATGACCCACAGGATGGAATCGATTATGTGACCCTGGCGACTGTCGGTGGAAGTCAGCAGGGGACTGTGCCGGAAGCGGGATATCTGCATCAGTATCATGTGATTACCGTTCGCCCGCGTCAGGTTGCTATGGCTGCATTTCCTGTTGGTGAAGCAATGGACGTGCGAGAATTAACAGGAGATCTGCAGGCTGAAACCGTGACTCTGGCAAAACAACTTCCCCAAATTGAGGGAAGAGTCTCCTACACTATAACAGGGCCTAAGCCATCAAAGATCAAAGCAACCCTTACTAATCCGACCAATCGTCCTGTTGAATTTACGATTGTTCCTGAAAGTGAAGATAACCGCTGGGTTATGACGCCGGATCACACGCATGATCGATTGCTGCCTGGAGAATCGAAATCGGTTGAATTTCAATTCAGCTATTCAGGGAGCGAAATTGATGAGGCATTTCGCGGAGTGAATTTGATTCTCGATCAGGATTATCTGGCGGAAACGACTCGCTATACAATACCAACTTTGACGGTCCCTGTTTCCGTCGAATATGAATTCGATCCGCCGGAAGGCAATCTGGAAAATCGAGCACTGAGGCTCGATGGAATCGACGACACGATTGCTGTCGCCTCCAAAGATTTGAACTTGGGGCAGGGGCCGTTTACGGTCGAAACCTGGTTCAAAGCTGAAGCGTTCAGTTCAAGAGTAGGTTTGTTGGCAAAAACACAGAGCAGCGAATTTTCTATCTTTATCTCCAATGGTCGTCCTGATACTGCCGTCCATCTGGATGGAAAATATCGTTCTGTCAAAGCGAATGAATCAATTCCTGTTGGGGAATGGCATCATATTGCTTCGGTATATGATGGAAACTCTGTGGCCATGTATCTGGATGGAAAAGAAGTCGGTCGTACAGAAGTCGATCCAAACTGGAAACGACAAACCAACGGCCTGCCGTTCTACATCGGAGCCGACCCTGATGGACAAGGGGAACCCATGTCCTTCTTCCAGGGTTGGATCGACGAAGTTCGGGTCTCCAAGGGGGCTGTTTACACGGCTGACTTTACTCCCGATCGACGCCTGAATGCCGATGAAAACACTTTACTGCTTTACAATTTCGATTACGACCTGACTCCCTTCGCGTATGATAGCGGCTCGAAAAAGCGTCATACACGGATTTCAGGTGGAGCGACTTTGACAGAGGTTCAAGAGTAAAGCGAGTCCTTCTCCGAGATTTTGTATTGGCCTGCGCCGCCCCGA
>TARA_R100000789_G_scaffold94812_1_pt1 | contig 15149 bp, 14 predicted proteins | sample TARA_R100000789 | Tara Oceans TARA_R100000789 (sample SAMEA2623403) | marine metagenome | biome: marine biome (ENVO:00000447); feature: mesopelagic zone (ENVO:00000213); material: "saline water (ENVO:00002010), including plankton (ENVO:xxxxxxxx)" | depth 450 m
AAGCACGGTTGAGGTGTCGGGGGGCGCGGGGTTCACCCGGCCGCCGCTGCTGAACTTTTTCATGGATCGCTATGCTGTGGCTTATGCCAATGAGATCGCCGCCTTTGTCGCGGCGGTGACGGCGGGCGGCGCGTTGCCAACCACAGGGCAGGACGGGCTGCGGGCGCTGGAGCTGGCCGATGCGGCGCTGGAATCGGCACAGACCGGCAAGGCCGTGACGCTGGGCTGATTCTGTCGGCGCGTCCGGGGATTTCGGGCGCGCCTCAACCCCTGCGTGTGCTGGGGGCGGGCCACGTTCCTATGGCGAATGGCGGCGTCGCATTTTGCGGAATCCCTGTGCAAAATTTGTTTCCTAGTGGATTAATATGGACAATCGAGGCCTGACCTGCTCCTGTGAGGGCAGGGTGCAGGGGTGTGTGGACAGCTTTCGTTGGACGTCGTAAAACCGACCGCACGGGCGGGAAATTCATTGCGATATAGTGCAGCCTGTGCAAAATGATGCATATCCTCGGGTCGTCCGGGGGGCGTTCTGAAGGGGAGGTCAGGATGGGTGGGCGGTCTCCAATATTTCGTTGCATATGCAACGGAACGATGTATCACTTCTGTCGGGGTTGGGGAGATCCCTTCGTCCTGCCGTTCGGGACACAAGAATTAGAGTCATTCAGGGAGGTAAGACATGACCACACGTAGAACAGTTCTTGGCATTGCCGGGGCCGCGCTGGCCGCGATGATGACCACAACGTCCGCCATGGCGCAGGAAGTCACGCTGACGCTGCACCAGTTCCTGCCAGCGCAGGCCAACGTGCCGAAGCTGATCCTGGACGTCTGGGCGGACCGCGTCGAGGAAGGCTCGGACGGGCGGATCGAGATCGAGCGTTACCCCTCGATGCAGCTTGGCGGCACCCCGCCCGAGCTGATGGACCAGGCTGCCGATGGCATCGCCGACATCGTCTGGACCGTGGTCGGCTATACGCCGGGCCGTTTCCCGACCACCGAAGTCTTTGAACTGCCCTTCATGGTGACCGATGCCCGCGCGGCCTCTTACGCCTACTGGAAGATGTTCGAAGAGCACATGGAGGACGGCGAGTTCGCCGATCTCAAGATCCTAGGCACCTGGGTCCATGGCCCCGGCATGTTCCACACCAACAAGCCGGTTGTGGTGCCGTCCGATCTGGAAGGCATGAAAATCCGGGGCGGCTCTCGTCTGGTGAACGACCTGCTGACCCGCGTCGGCGCAGAGCCGATCGGGATGCCGGTTCCGGCCATTTCCGAAGCACTGTCCAAAGGCGTTCTGGATGGCACCACCATTCCGTGGGAAGTGACCGCCTCGCTGAAAGTGCCGGAACTGGTGAGCAATCACACCGAATTCGACGGTCCGGCGCTGTATAACCTGACCTTTGTTCTGGCGATGAACAAGGACATGTACGAAAGCCTGCCTGAGGATCTGCAACAGGTCATCGACGACAACTCTGGTCTGGAGTTCTCGATCTTTGCGGGCGGCACGCAGGCCGACGCGGATGGCCCGGCCCGTCAGATCGCCGTCGATCTGGGCAACAATATCGTCACCGTGTCCGAAGACGACGCCAGGGAATGGGACGCTCTGGTCAACCCGATCTACGAGACCTGGGTCGCGGACATGAAGAGCAAGAACATCGACGGTCAGGCGCTGATCGACGAGGCCCGTGCGCTGATGGCGGAGTACACCTCTGAGATGGACACCTGGGCCAAGTAAGACTTTGACACATGGGGCCGCGGGCAGATGTCCGCGGCCCCTTTCGAGACAAGAGGGGGCATCTGCGATGACCGGTCTGCACCGCATCGTATTGGGACTTGCGCGCATCATGGCGCTAATGGGTGGGGTCGTGCTGATCTTGCTGGTCCTGATCACCTGCATTTCAATTCTGGGCCGCGTCGTGAACACCGCCTTGCATTCGGCATTGATGATGTCGGTGGCCCCCGGTCTGGCGACTTGGCTGATTGATGCCGGCGTGGGGGCCATTCGGGGCTCTTACGAATTGGTCGAGGCCGGGATGGCGTTCTGTATCTTCGCCTTTATCCCGTTTTGTCAGGTGACCATGGGGCACGCCTCTGTCGATATCTTTACCAACGCTTTGCCAACCCGGGTCAATCGGCTGCTGGAGTTACTGATTTCAGTGCTGTTTGCGGTCGCGCTGGTGACCATCGCGATCCAGTTGAACGCCGGGATGCTGCGCAAGCTGAGCTCTGGTCAGACGTCTCTGTTGCTGGAATTTCCGGTCTGGTGGGCCTATGCGGCCAGCCTTGTCGGGGCGGCCCTCGCTGCCGTCACATCCGTCTATATCGTCCTCATGCGGCTGTATGAACTTCTATCCGGGCGCATGATCGCGCCGAATGCCGTGGGAGCGGATCATTGAGCAATCTCGAAATCGGCATCTACTCCTTTCCGGCCCTATTGTTGTTGATCTTCCTGCGGGTGCCGATTGGTCTGGCGATGTTTGTTGCCGGGTTTGCCGGGTTCTACTTTGTCATGGGCAGCACGCGGCTGCCGCTGGCGCAGCTCAAGGACCTGACCTATTCGACCTTTTCCAGCTATTCGCTGTCGATTGTGCCGATGTTCCTGCTGATGGGGTATTTCGCCACGCTGGGCGGCATGTCACAGGCGCTGTTCAAGGCCGCCGAAAGCTGGCTGGGCCATCGCAAGGGCGGTGTCGCCATGGCCGCCATCGGGGCCTGCGCGGGTTTTGGCGCGATTTGCGGGTCGTCGTTGGCCACCGCCGCCACCATGAGCCGCGTGGCGCTGCCGGAACTGAAACGCTATGGCTATGAGGGTGGCTTTTCGACCGCGACGCTGGCCGCTGGCGGCACGTTGGGCATCCTGATCCCGCCCTCTGTGGTGCTGGTGATCTATGCCATTCTGACCGAACAGAACATCGCCAAGCTGTTTCTGGCCGCCTTCATTCCCGGCGTTCTGGCCGCCATCGGCTATATGATCGCGGTGTCGATCTATGTGCGCATCAACCCAGAGGCTGCCGGTGTGCGAGAGCCGGTGCCGATGGCCGAAAGGTTCCGCGCCATCTTTGACGTTTGGCCGGTGCTGACGGTGTTTATCGCGGTGGTGGGCGGCATCTATGGCGGTTTCTTTACCCCGACAGAGGGCGCAGCGGTGGGCGCATTGGGCACCGGCATCATCGCGCTGACCAGTGGCGGACTGACGTGGCGCACGCTGCTGGACAGTTTCACCGATACGGCGCGGTCGTCCGCGATGATCTTTTTCATCGTCTTCGGCGCGGCCTTTTATAACCTGTTCCTTGCCCGCACGCGGGTGCCGCAGGAGCTGTCCAACTGGGTGGTTGAACTGGGCATGTCGCCGATTGCGGTGCTGTCGCTGATCCTTGTCATCTACCTGTTGCTGGGCTGTTTTATGGACAGCCTGTCGATGATCCTGCTGACGATCCCGATCTTCTTTCCGGTGATCTCGGCGCTGGATTTCGGCATGAGTCAGGAACATGTGGCGATCTGGTTCGGTATCCTTGTGCTGATCGTGGTCGAGGTCGGGCTGATCACGCCTCCGGTGGGGATGAACCTGTTTGTGATCAACGCGATGGATCCGGCCACGCCGATGGTGCAGACCTATCGCGCTGTGATCTATTATGTGGCGTCGGATCTTGTCCGGGTCGTCATCCTTGTGGCGTTTCCGTCGATCACATTGTTCCTGATACCGGGGTAGAGCGGGTCGCCTTTGGCGACTCCCCCTAGAGTATGTTTGACCAAGAAAAGCCCCGCCGTGCGGGAGGAGGATACGATGGACATCAAGGGTCAGGTCGCGGTCGTGACAGGTGGCGCAAGCGGTCTGGGGGCGGCGACGGCGCGGCGTCTGGCGGCGGATGGCGCGCGGGTCGGCATTCTGGACTTTGACGCGGACAGGGCCGCTGCGGTGGCGGCGGAAATCGGCGGTCATGCGGTTCATACGGATGTGGGCGACGAGGCGTCGGTTGCGGCGGCTATGGCCGAGGTGGTGGCCAAGCTGGGCGCGCCGCGTGTGGCGATCAGTTGTGCGGGCATCGGACCGGCGGCGCGGATCGTGGGCCGTGAGGGCAAGCTGTCGACAGACCTCTTCGAACAGACCATCCGGGTGAACCTGATGGGCACCTATTATGTCATGTCCCATGCGGCGCGGGAGATGATGGCGCTGGACCCGCTGGAGACGGGCGAGCGCGGAGTGGTGATCAACACCGCCTCTGTCGCGTTTCAGGATGGGCAGATCGGGCAATCGGCCTATGCGGCCTCCAAAGGCGCGATTGCGGCCATGTGCCTGCCGGCCGCGCGTGAGATGGCCAAGCAGGGGGTGCGCGTGATGGCGATTGCGCCGGGCCTGTTCAACACGCCGATGATGGAGGGCCTGCCAGAGGAGACGACGGCGGGGATCGTCGCCAATGTGCCGTTCCCGCACCGTTTGGGTGATCCGGCGGAATACGGATTGTTGGTCAGCCAGATCATCGCGAACCCCTACCTCAACGGCACCACGATCCGTCTGGATGCCGGTGTCCGGTTGCCGCAACGCTGAGGACCACACCATGACCACCTATCGCGCCCATTCCGTCACACGTCAGGACCGGGCCGATGGCACCATCCTGCTGCGCTCCGGCCATAAAATGTCCCGGCCCGCGACCCGGACCGGCGATTGGCTGGACCATTGGTCCGATCTGACGCCGCACGCGGTGTTTCTGGCGGAACGTTCTGGGGCGGGCTGGCGCGAGGTCACCTATGCCGAGGCGCGCGAGGCGGTGCGCCTGATCGCGGCCAGCCTGCTGGAGCGGGGAATGGGGGCGGATACGCCGATCCTGATCCTGTCGGGCAACGGGGTGGATCACGCCTTGCTGACGCTGGCGGCGCAGTATGTCGGCGTGCCCACCGTGCCTCTGGCCGAGCAATACGCGCTGATCCCCGGCGCATGGCCGCAGTTGGAGCATTGCGCGCGACTGGTGAACCCGGCGATGGTCTTTGCCGATGACGGCGCGCGGTACGGGACGGTGCTGGGACATGCGCTGTTTGATGGCGTGGAGCGTGTCGTGGCCCGCAATCCGCAAGCGGGCCAGACCGACCTGACAGCGATGTTGCGCGCAGGCGACGGGTTGGCAGTGGCGGCGGCAGCCTTGCAGGTCGGGCCGCAGACCGTGGCCAAGTATCTGATGACATCCGGGTCAACCTCACACCCCAAGGCAGTGATCACGACGCAGGGGATGATGTGCGCAAATCAGGCGCAGATCGCCGATGCGCTGCCCTTTTTGCGCGATCGCCCGCCGCGGATTGTCGACTGGCTGCCGTGGAACCACGTTTTTGGCGGCTCGCACAATGTGAACATGATGCTGGCCAATGGCGGGGCGCTGTATATCGACGGCGGCAAGCCGATCCCGGCCAAGATAGCCGAGACCATCGAGAACAACCGCCTGATGAACGGCACCATGGCCTTTAACGTGCCGGTGGGTTTTGCCATGTTGCGCAACGCCATGAAGGCGGATCGCGGATTGCGGCAACAGTATTTCGAAGATCTCGACATGCTGTTTTACGCCGGGGCGTCGCTGCCGCAGGACGTCTGGGCGGATCTGGAGGACATGGCGCGCGAGGTGCGCGGTGAGGTGCCCTTGATGAATTCGTCTTGGGGGCTGACGGAAACCGCGCCCGCCTGCCTGATCCAGCATGAGCCCACCACCATGTCCGGCATCATCGGGGTGCCGATGACCGGGGTCGAGGTCAAGCTGATCCCCGACTCTGAGATGCGCTGCGAGATCCGCGTGCGCGGGCCGAACATCATGCCCGGCTATCTGAACGATCCGGAAAAAACCGCCGAAGCCTTTGACGAAGAGGGGTTCTTTTGTACCGGGGATGCGGTGCGATTTGTCGATGAGGACGACCTGACCAAGGGGATGCGGTTTGACGGGCGCATCTCTGAAGACTTCAAGCTGTTGACGGGCACATGGGTGCGCGCGGCGACCCTGCGGCTGGAACTGTTGATCGACTATGCGCCACTGGTGCAGGACATCGTGATCTGTGGCGCGGATCGGGCGGAGGTCGGCTTGATGATCTTTCCCTCGACCGAGGCACTGGCGCTGGCAGGCGAGGCCGAAATCGACGGCGCGCTGATGAGCGAAGCCTTGCGGAGTGCGCTTGCCGACAAGCTGGCCTTGCGGGCGGATCACGGCTCTGCCGCGCGGATCATGCGGGTGATGGTGCTGGCCGAGCCGCCGTCCATGGGCGACGGCGAGATCACGGCCAAGGGCAATCTGAACACCCGTAAGGTGCTGGCGCGGCGCGCTGATTTGCTGGAGCGGCTGTATGCGGAGGATGACCCGGCAGTTGTGCGGTTGTGACGGTCCTTCGACAAGATAAACTGTGCTCCCTTGATCTGGAACAAGGACGGGTGTTGCGGGGAGGGTAGTCTTGGGGGCTGACCCTTCTGTTGCGACCAGGAAGACACCCATGCAAGCAGACCGCCTGATCGGCCATGCCCCGCGCAGCCGCGCCTTTGGCGAAAAACTCCAAGCTGACCCAAGCACCTGTATCGGGTGCAAAGACTGCTCCGGGCTGTGTCTGGCGCTGATCGACGTGGTGATGGTGCCAGAGGTTATTCTGGGTCACGACTGAGCGGTTCAAACGATCCACGCCGCAAAAGCGCAGGATTGTGCGTATGACGTAGCGTCCACATTGCAATAATCCTTCCTTTTCAGCGCCGTCCAACTCCGCTATGCACTATAGTTCACAGGAGCAGGCAGGGCGCGGAAGGGATCGCGGTGGCGGTGGAACTGGATGGACACAGGGTAACGGAAGACGCGGTTGCCGCGTTGATGACCCGTGTCGGAGAACGAGTCCGGCAGGTTCGGGAACAGCGCGGCATATCACGCCGCGTGCTGTCCGAGACCTCTGGCGTGTCGCCGCGCTACCTTGCGCAGCTGGAAAGCGGGGCGGGCAACATCTCGATCGGGCTGTTGTGCCGGGTGGCCGAGGCACTGGATTTCCGGATCGACTGGCTGTTGGGTGAGGACGATCCGTGGACCTCTGAGGCGCTGCAAATGGCGGATTTGTACCGTCAGGCAGAGGCTACGGTGCAGGCGCAGGTCAGGACGTTGCTGTTGGATGGTGCGCCGGGTGGGCAACGGGCGCAGCGGATCTGCCTTGTCGGGCTGCGCGGCGCGGGTAAGTCCACGCTGGGGCGGCTGGCGGGATCGGCGCTGAAGGTGCCGTTTGTCGAACTCAACCATGAGATTTCCGAGGTCGGCGGCATGCCGGTGGCCGAGATCATGGCGCTGTATGGGCAAGAGGGCTTTCGCAAGCTGGAGGCGGATGCGCTGGAGCAGGTGATTGCGACCCATGAGCAGGTGATCCTTGCGGTGGGCGGCGGCATTGTGGCCGAGCCTGCCACCTACAACCGGCTGCTGTCGCATTTCCACACCATCTGGCTGAAGGCCGCGCCAGAGGAGCACATGGCGCGCGTTCGTGCGCAGGGCGATGAGCGGCCCATGGCGGGCCAGCCAGAGGCGATGGGGCAGTTGAAGTCGATCCTTCAGGCGCGCGAGACCCTATATGAACGAGCGCATGCGCAACTGAACACTTCTGGTGCCTCTGTGACGGATACGTTGGAGCGGTTGCTGGCGCTGATCGCGCGGGAAAAGTTTCTTGGCTGACACACTGGTCGAGCGGTTGCGCGGTCCGTTCCGGGACGCCGCAGAGGCGGTGTTTCTGCACGGCTCAACCCCTTGGGAGGTGGATGAGGCGCTGGAGGCGTTTGGGTTCACCGAAGGGCCGTTTGAGGCAGAGGACCGGATCGGCTTGGATCTGGCGTGGGCGCGGCAGGGGGAAGAGGCGTCGCCGATCCTGCGTCGGATGATGGAACTGGGCAAGCTGGGGCGCACGGCGGGCGCGGGCTGGTATCGGTATCCCGGTGGGGGCGGCAAGGTCGACGATCCGATCGTCGCGGATCTGGCGCTGGAAGAGGCGCATTTTCACCGCATGACGCGGGTGGATTTCTCTGCGGACGAGATACGAGAGCGGCTGTTGGTGGCGCTTGTGGTCGCAGCGGTGGAGCTGTTGCAGACCGGCGCGGCAGAGGATGAGATCAACCGCGCCTCTGTCGTTGGGCTGGGCTTTCCGGCAGGATTGGGCGGTGTGCTGGTGTGGGCGCGCGGGATCGGCGCGGCGCGGTTGGGCGCGATGGTGCGCCGGGTTCAGGACGAGGGCAAGGTGCCGTTGCGGCCTGTGCCGGGGCCGGGGCCGGGGTTGGACAGCGGCCTAGTTCAAATCCTCTAGCAGACGTCCGTGGCGGCGGGTCTCTGCAATCACCGCGCCAAAGGTGGTCAGTCCGCGCGCCTCTAGCATGGGCAGCATCCTGACCAGCACCTCGGCCGTGGCGCGGGCGTCCCCCAGAGCGGTGTGGCGCAAAGTCTCTGGGATGGTGACATCCAACCGTTCGCACAGGGCGTCCAGTGTGTGGGTTTCCGAGGCACCAAACAGCACCGCCGACAGCAGCACCGTGTCAAGGATCGGGTGATCCCAGACCACGCCCATCCGCCCCTTGTGACGCTGCAAAAACGCCATGTCGAAGGGCGCGTTATGGGCGACGATCACGGAATCCCGTGCAAAGCAGTGGAACTGGCGTCCGGCGCGGGCGATGCCGGGCTGCCCGGCGACCATCGCATCTGTCACCTTGTGCACCTTGGTCGAGGCGGGGGGGATCGGGCGGCGCGGGTCGACCAGTTGGTCAATCACCTCTCCCGGCACGATGCGGCCATTCACAACCCGCACGGCACCGATCTGCACGATCTCATCCTTGTGCGGCAAGAGGCCGGTGGTCTCTGTGTCGAAGACGGTGAAGGTGAGTTTGCCAATCGGCGTCTCATCCAGCTTGGCCGTGCCGCGGCCCTGCATCAGGTCGAAATCATAGACCAGCGGGCGCGCGGCCTCTGGCGGGATTTCGATATGGGCGGCGTCGATGATCATCATATAGCCGCCGCCCTGCATCGGCTTGAACCGCGCATCATAGCTTTGTTGGCCATCCAGCCCCTCTAGCGGGCGGTTGATCTCTTTGCCGCCTTTGTTCATGGCGGTGCGGGCTGCCTTGATGCTGGCGGGGTCGAAGTAGTCGGCCAGCGGCGCGTTCAGGCGGGGGACGGCCTGTTGGGCCAGCACCTCTGCCGCCTGTCCGTCATACAGCACGATCTGATCGTCGGCGTTGATCAGCAGGGTGGCCACCGGGATTTCCGTCAGCAGGGCGGTCAGTTGCGTCTTTTCGGCGGTCAGGCGGGCGGTTTCGTTGGCAATCCGCTGGGCGGTCGAGACGGCATTTTCCGACAGGGCAGCGGTGATGGCATCGGCGGCGGGGGCGAGATCACCCAGATAGCGGGCGGCGTCCTTGTCCACGGTTGTGCCGGTCCCTGCGTGGGCTCGGGTGCGCAACCGGGCGGACAGCCGCTCGATCGGTTTGGCGACGTTTTCATCAAACAGCAGCCAGACGCCGGTGGTGAGCGCGACAAAGCCAAAACTGGCAAGGATACCGGCAAAGACAAAGCCGTTGGCCGGGGTGGTGGCAAGCGCGCGCGCGTGTCCAACCCAGAGCGCACCCAGCACGATGGCGGTGCCGCCAAGCGCGATCAGGCAGAAAAACAGAAAGATCCGCAGGCGCAGGCTGAGCTTGCTCATTGGGTTGGACATGGGGTCATACCTCGGCGCAGACGGTCCTGACAACCGGATCGTCGGGCCCGACGTCGCGCCACAGCGGCGGCGAACCATCGCCCAGCACCGGGTCGGCGCGGCGATAGCCCGCGCAATCCACCATGACCTGCACGATCTGGTTCGACCGCCAGCGCCCGTAGAAATAGAGCTTTACGAGGTACAGCCCCTCCGTCTCGGTGTTTTTGAGCGGGCTGGCGGTGTCGACCGCGACAAAGCGGTCAGTCAGCGGATAGATGTAGGTCCAAGGCCGCCACAGGGCGCTGTTTTCGACCGTTTGCGCAATGCTCAGCCCCTTGTCGCGGGCGCTTTGTGCGGTGCGGCCATACCAGCTGTATTCCGTGGCGATCCCGGCGATCAGCATGGCGGCCCCCGCGCCAACCGGCACAATCCAGCGCGGCAGGCGACGGCCGGTCAGCGCCGACAGCGCCATCATCAGACCCGCGCCGACAAACCCGGCCACAAAGACGGCGATCAGTTCCAGAAACATCTTTTTTCTCCTCCTCGGGGCCGGGTTATGCCCCGTTTGCCCCGCTTTCCGTCCGTCTTGCCGACCTAGCCAAGCATCCCCTTGCCGTGACCTACAGCCGATTGCAGTGACTTGACCACGACAAAGGCGTTTCGCAAATGGCTCCGCTCAAAATCCGACAGATCGGCGGGGGCAAGATAGTTGTCCGGCGGGTTGCCTGCCTTGATCTGGCGGGCCTGATGTTCCAGCCGGGTTTCGGCGATCAGATCATAGGCATCCAGCAGATCCTGCCCGCCGGATTGACTGAGCACACCCGCCCCCATTGCGGTCTCTAGCCGGGCGCGGGTGTTGACCGGGGTCAGCGATCCTTGCAACGCATAGACGCGGCCCAGATCGACCACCGGCACAACGCCGTTGTGTTTCAGGTCCAGCTGGTTCTTGTGCTCACCGGATCGGATAGTGGCAAAGCCGCGCAAGAGGCCCAGCGGCGGCGTATGCTTGAGCGAGTTCGAGATCATATGCGCCACGAAGATCGAGTTTTTTGCCGCCTTGGCCAGCGTCTGGTCCTGCAGCTTGTCGAACAGCGCGACGGTGCCGCCGATGGGGCGCAGGTCAAACATGACAGAGGCCAGCATCTGCGCCTCTGGGACCGGTTTGGCGATCCAGCCGTTGAAATACTTGCGCCAGACCCGCAGTGGTTGGCACCAGCGCGGTTTGGAGGCCATCATGTCACCGGGGCAATAGACATAGCCGCAGGTGTTCAGCCCGTCGGTAACGATCCGGGCCAGATCGGCAAAGTAGGGGCGCATGTCTTCGGTGAAATCGTCGTGCAGGATCAGCACGTTGTCCTGATCCGATACACCGGTTTGTTCCTGCCGCCCCTGACTGCCGCAGGCGGCCCAGAGATACGGCACCGGCGGCGCGCCAAGTTCGCCCTCGGCCAGCGTCAGCAGGCGTCGGGTGGCGGTGTCGGCGATGTCGGTGATCAGGCGGGTGACCACCTCATGCCGATTGCCGCCAGCCACCAGTTGCACCAGCAATTGCGGAATGCGGGCGGTGACGCGGGCCATGGCCTCTGGCGTTTTGGCAAAGGCCAGTTCCGACACCAGTTCGGCAGAGGTCATCGCCTGAAAGCGAGTGAGGTCGGTCTGCGTGACCATCCCCACCAGCTTGCCCGCCTCGACGACGGGGACGTGGCCAATGCGGCGTTCCATCATCATGTGCAGCACATCCGACCCGATGGCCGAGGGCGGCAGGGTCAGTGGATCGGCGGTCATGATCTCTGACAGCGGCGTGTCATAGGGCAGGCCGCCACCGACCACCTTGCCCGAGATGTCGCGGATGGTGGCGATGCCGCGCAGCACCTTGCCCTCGGTGATGCAGACCGATGAGATGTGGCGCGAATGCATGAGCTGTGCCGCGTCACGCACCGGCGTGTGCGGCGGGCAGGTCAGCGGGGCGGGGGCCATCAGGGTTTCGACCCGGCTGGTGGACAGATCGGCGCGTTTGGGTTTGGGCGCGCGCTGGCGGTCAAAGAACTTTTTCGCAGCGGGCTGCGTTTCGATCAGGTGGCGGAAATCGGCGGGGGGCAGCACCAGCAGGCGGCTTTCTTCGCGCGTGCGGGCAGAGGTTGCCGCCAAGCCGTCGCGCATGAGGCCGCGTTCGCCAAAGCTGTTGCGGGGGCCAAGTTGCGAAATCTGCGCGCCGTTCTGGTCGCGGACTTCGACGGTGCCTTTGTGGATCAGGTAAAGCCCGTCCAGCGGTTGACCCAGCGTATAGATGTCCTGATTGGCCTCCATCGTCTGCTGGCGGAAAGCGGGCAGCAGATCCTCCAGCACTTGCGGATCAAGCGCGTCGTAGGGGTGGAGGGCGGACAGAAAACGGCGAAGGTCGGCGCGGTCGATGGGCATGGATCATCCTTGCGCGGGAAGTGGGGTGTCCCGCCCGGCAGGGGCCGGACGGGACAGTGTTTAGTGAGCGGGATTGGCCCGCGGTCCCCGTCCCGGCGCAGGGGCCGGGACGGGGTGGTCTTAGTGGTCGGCCGCTGCGGCACCGGCACCGCGCGGGACGCGGACCGATTCCACCAGCTCTTCGATCTCTTGCGGGATCGGCTGGGTCATCTTGGACACGATGAAGGCCACCGCAAAGTTGATCATGGCACCGACAGCCCCGAAGGAGGTCGACTGGATCGTGCCCAGCAGCGGGTCCGCATCGGTAAAGCTGTTGGTGTCCGGGATAAACAACCAACCCTTGTGCAGGAAGATGTAGACCAGCGTCACCAGCAGACCTGTGACCATGCCCGCAACCGCGCCCTTGTTGTTCACCTTGGTAAAGATGCCCATCATCAGCGCCGGGAAGATCGAAGCCGCCGCAAGACCAAAGGCCAAGGCCACGGTTTGCGCCGCAAAGCCCGGAGGGTTGAGACCAAGATAGGTGGCCACCGCGATGGCAATCGCCATTGCGATCCGTGCGGACATGAGTTCACCCTTCTCCGAGATCTGCGGGTTGATCGAGCCCTTGATCAGGTCGTGGGAGACGGCAGAGGAGATCGCCAGCAGCAGGCCCGCAGCGGTGGACAGGGCAGCGGCAAGACCGCCCGCCGCGACCAGACCGATGACCCAGCTGGGCAGGTTGGCGATTTCGGGGTTGGCCAGGACAAGGATGTCACGGTCGAACTTGGTCAGTTCGTTTGCGTCACCCCAACCGGCGGCTTCCATCTTGGCAACCGTGGCGGCATCGGCATCGTTGAAGTAGACGATCTTGCCGTCGCCGTTCTTGTCTTCCCAGCCCAAGAGGCCGGTTTTCTGCCAAGTCGCCATCCAGTCATATTCTGGATTGGCTTCGATCATTTCGACAGAGACAGGCTCTCCCGTTGCACCATTGGGCCACATCAGGTCGGTGATGTTCAGGCGTGCCATGGCACCCACAGCCGGTGCGGTCAGGTACAGCAACGCGATGAAAACAAGCGCCCAGCCCGCGGACCAGCGTGCATCCGCCACGCGCGGCACGGTGAAAAAGCGCATGATGACGTGGGGCAGACCCGCCGTACCGATCATCAGCGACAGGGTGAAGAGCACCATGTTGAGCGTGTCGGAATGGTGGGTCGTGTACTCGTTAAAGCCCAGCTCGGCGACGATGGAGTCCAGCTTGGCCAGCAGAGGTTCGCCGCTGGCGACGTGATCGCCAAACAGGCCCAAGGCCGGGATCGGGTTGCCGGTCAGTTGCAGAGAGATGAACACGGCCGGAATGGTGTAGGCCATGATCAGCACGACGTATTGTGCGACCTGCGTATAGGTCACGCCCTTCATGCCGCCGAACACCGCGTAGGCAAAGACCACGCAGGCCCCGATCAGAAGACCGGTAGTGTTGGAGACCTCAAGGAAGCGGCCAAAGGCCACGCCGACGCCGGTCATCTGCCCGATCACATAGGTGAGCGAGGCAACCAGCAGCGCAATGACGGCCACGACGCGCGCGGTCGGGCTATAGAAACGGTCGCCGATGAATTCCGACACGGTGTATTTGCCGAACTTGCGCAGGTAGGGCGCAAGCAGCAGCGCCAGCAGAACGTAGCCACCGGTCCAACCCATCAGGAAGGTCGAGTTGTCGTAGCCGGTAAAGGCAATCAGACCGGCCATGCCGATGAAAGAGGCCGCCGACATCCAGTCCGCCGCCGTGGCCATGCCGTTGGTGACTGGGTGCACGCCGCGACCGGCAGCGTAAAATTCCGATGTGGAGCCCGCGCGGGCCCAGATGGCGATGCCGATGTAGAGCGCGAAACTCGCGCCGACAAACAGCAGGTTGATGGTAAACTGATCCATAACGTCTTACTCCTCCTCGACGCCGTATTCACGGTCGAGCTTGTTCATCCGCCACGCGTAGAAGAAGATCAGCGCCAAGAAGACGATGATCGACCCCTGCTGGGCAAACCAAAAGCCCAGATCGGTGCCGCCAACGGCAATGCCCGAGATCATCGGGCGCAGCAGGATGCCAAAGCCGAAAGACACCAGCGCCCAGATGATGAGGCTGATGACGATGATGCGTACGTTTGCCTTCCAGTAGCCCGCATCGGACTTTGCCTGTTCGGCCTGTGATGTGTGGTCCGCCATGATGCGGTTCCTCCTCTTTCCTCCAGGGAACCCGCCGCGCGGCGAACGCGGCGGGCAATTCGTTTGGCGCCGCTCAGGCGGTCGCGGTCTTTACGATCGCGGACAGCTTGCCCGCGATATCGTCGATGTCGCCCATTGCATTGATGCCGATCAGCGCGCCCTGACGGGCGTAGTGTTCGATCAGCGGCGCGGTCTGGGCGTGATAGGCCTCCAGCCGCGAGGCCACGGTTTCGGCGTTGTCGTCGGCGCGGCGTTTGAACTCTGTGCTGCCGCACTTGTCACAGGTGCCGCTGGCCGTGGGCTGCTTGAAGTCGTCGTGATAGCCTTCGCCGCAGCCGGCGCAGGTGTAGCGACCCGAAATTCGCGTCACCATGGCGGCGTCGTCCACCTCTAGGCTGACGGCGGCGTCGATCTTTTGGCCGTTTGCGGCCAGCAGTTCGTCCAGCGCCTCGGCCTGGGCCGCTGTGCGCGGGAACCCGTCAAGGATGACGCCCTTGGCGCAGTCCGGTTCTGCCAAACGGTCACGCAGAATGGTAATGACGATATCGTCAGAGACAAGCTCACCCGCCTCCATCACCGCCTTGGCCTGCTTGCCCGCGTCGGTGCCCGCGGCCACGGCGGCGCGCAGCAGATCGCCTGTCGACAGTTGCACAAACCCGAATTTCTCTTCGAGCATCCGGGCTTGCGTGCCCTTGCCGGCCCCGGGGGGGCCAAGCAGGATCAGCACCGGGGCGGCGGCGGTTGTTTTGCTTCCGTCCATCATGTCCCTCACGCCTTATTCATTCTGTTATCGATGAGATCGTCGACGACGGTTGGGTCGGCGAGGGTGGAGGTGTCGCCGAGGGCGCCGTAGTCGTTTTCGGCGATCTTGCGCA
>TARA_R100000789_G_scaffold302_1_pt1 | contig 15066 bp, 12 predicted proteins | sample TARA_R100000789 | Tara Oceans TARA_R100000789 (sample SAMEA2623403) | marine metagenome | biome: marine biome (ENVO:00000447); feature: mesopelagic zone (ENVO:00000213); material: "saline water (ENVO:00002010), including plankton (ENVO:xxxxxxxx)" | depth 450 m
GCGACGCGCTCATCCTCGCGATGCAAAAAGCCACCGCTGGCCTGCGTCAGGACGGCTAGGGGGCGGGCAATCGCCCCCGTCGCCTCTGCTCACTCCTCCGCGTGGCGAGTCGCGCGGAGGATATCGAGGAATATCTTCGCAGGCTGCGACAGCGCCTGAGTCGCGGGCAGGACCAGCTTGAGCTCGCAGGGGATATTCGGGGCGAAGGGGCGAATTTCGATCTCCAGATCGGCATAGGCCCGGGCGGTCAGCACATCCATGATCGACACCCCCATGCCGCTCGCCACCAAGCTACAGATTGGCCCTGTATAGGTCGAATCGAGAATGACATTCGGCGCAACCGCCGCGTCCTTGAACGCCTGCAGCAAGCGCTTGCGCATGAGGCTGCTCTCGGAGATGAGCAAGAGCGGCACATCCGCCAGGTCCCCCGGTTTAATCTCGTCCAACGCACAGAGCGCGTGCCCCTTGGGCAGCACGGTCACAAGGCAGGTTTCCGGCATTTCCTGAATGGTCACCCCATGCACGTCGAGCGGCAGCAGCGCGAGGCCAATATCGGACTGGCCACGCTCGATATGCTCGACCACCTGTGGCGATGTCCCGCTGAACAGGCTGATGGTCACATCCGGGCATTGTGCATGAAATAACTTGATAATTTCAGGCAAGAGAAAATAGGAATGGCCCACGATCGACGCGATCCGCAGCCGTTTTCTTCGAAAGGACCCCAGATCAGTCGCAAACTTGACCATCTGTTCGAGCTCGCCATAACATCTTTCGACCTCCGCATGCAGGGCAAAGGCGTCTTTGGTCGGCTCAATCCGTCCGGCCTTTCGGACGAAAAGCTGAAGCCCGTATTCCTCTTCGAGGTCCCGGATCAGGCGACTGATCGCGGGTTGTGTAATGCCCAGAACCTCGCCAGCCTGGGTCATGTTTCCAGCCGAAATCACAGCGCGAAACGCTTCGATCTGGCGCAAGTTGAATCGTAACATGGTTATCGGACCCCATCAGGTTTTGGTATGAGCGAATGATATTTAAGAATTTGCTTTATGGCTAACCTGCTGTGACATTCGCTGCAACACCGAACCGACGGGGCAGATCCCGAGGGGTGTTCACGCCCGGTTGTGGCGGTCGCGGGGAGGCGGTCGGCAACCAGAAATGGGCAGATATAAACGGGAGGAAATCTTTGATGAAACCGACGAAACTGGTGCTATGTGCCGCCCTGATGGGCGCAGTGGCGCTTCCCGCGATGGCGGACAAAGCGTCCGACACGCTGAACTGGGCCACCGATAAAGAGGTCGCCGTTCTCGATCCCTATTTCAGCGTGACCCGCGAATTGGTGATCATGGGCCATATGGGCTGGGACGGTCTTGTTCTCTACAACAACGAGACCGGCGAATTTGACCCGCTGCTGGCGACAAGCTGGACCTGGGACGGCAACACCGCGGTCGAGTTCGACCTGCGCGAAGGTGTCGTGTTCCATGATGGCAGCAGCTTCGACGCCGATGATGTCGTCTACACGATCAACTTTCTCGCCGATGAGGCAAATGCCGTCCCGGCCCAGTCCGTCGTGAGCTGGATGAAAGGCGCGACCAAGATCGATCAATACAAGGTCCGTCTCGAACTCGATGAACCCTTTCCCAACGCCTTCGCCTATCTCTCGAACGAGATCATGATCATGCCCGAGGGGCTCTATGACGGGGCGCCCGTTGCCGCCGATGGCACGCGCGATTTGTCCGGGGTGAACCCGATCGGCACCGGCCCCTATAAGGTGGCTGACATCAAGGCCGGCGATTACGTGCTGTGGGAAAAGAACGACGCCTATTTCGAAGGCGGTGCCAAGGGCACGCCGGAGATTGGCAAGATCAACTTCCGCACCATCAAGGAATCCAACACCCAGCTGGCCGAGCTGATGACCGGCGGGCTCGATTGGGCCTGGGACGTGCCGCAGGAACAGGCGCTGCGCCTCGAAGAAAGCGGCCAGGTGCAGGTGGTCAACGAAAAGACCCTGCGGATTTCCTACCTCGCCTTTGACGTCAACGGCAGCTCTGGCCAAGACTTCTTTACCGACCGCAAGGTCCGCGCCGCCGTGGCCCATGCGATCAACCGTGAAGCCATCGCCAAGGAACTGGTCGGCCCCGCCTCCGAGGTCATCCATTCGGCCTGCCACCCCGATCAATTCGCCTGCACGCAAGATGTAACCAAATACGAATACGATCCCGAAAAGGCCAAGGCCCTGCTGGCCGAAGCCGGCTATCCCGACGGGTTCGAATTTGACCTCTACGGCTATCGTCAGCGCGAATTCACCGAAGCGGTGATCGGCGATCTGGCCGCCGTCGGCATCAAGGCCAATCTCAACTGGCTGCAATACCGCTCGCTTCTGGGTCTGGTGCAGGATGGCAAGACGCCGATCAACCACATGACCTGGGGGTCGAGCTCGATCCCGGACGTGGCGGCGATCACCAGCCATTTCTTCAGCGGCAGCTCTGACGATCCGGCCAAGGATCCGCGCACGGCCGAGGCTCTGAAACGTGGTGATACCTCGGTCGATCCCGAAGTGCGCAAGGCCGCCTATGCCGAGGCCCTGCAGATCATCTCGGACGAGCTTTACTGGCTGCCGATGTTCTCCTACGCCAAGTACTACGTGTTCTCGAACGATCTCGAGTTCACGCCGACCTCGGACGAGATCCCGCGCCTCTATGAGGCGAAGTGGAAGTAAGCTTCCAGCCACGGACCTCTGGTCTCTCGGGCCCTATCCCCGAGAGACCGTTCCACCCCGAAACGACAAGACAATAGCGCGAGGCTGACGGATGTTGGCATTTTTCCTCAAGCGGATGGGTGTGGCCTTATTGGTGGCGCTGACGGTTTCCGCGATCACCTTCTCAATGAACTTTCTCACCGGCGACCCGGCGATTGCTCTGGGCGGTGAGAACGCCACCGAAGCCGACCTCCAGGCGATCCGCGAGCTCTACGGCTATGACAAGCCGATCCCGGTGCAGTTCCTGACCTGGCTCGGCAATGCGGTGCAGGGCGATCTCGGTCACTCGCATTACCTCAATCAGCCGGTGGCCGAAGAGATCTTTTCCCGCCTGCCGACCACCATGACCCTCGGTATGAGCGCGCTGCTCTTTGCTCTGGCCCTGTCGATCCCTCTGGGCGTGGTCGCCGCCATTCGTCCCAACAGCCTCGTGGACCGCGTCGCCCTGACCATCGCCGTGGTGGGCCAAGCGATGCCGAGCTTCTGGTTCGCGCTGACCATGATGCTCTGGTTCGCCATCACCTGGCGCATCCTGCCAGTGTCGGGCACCGCCACCTGGATGCATTTCATCATGCCGTCGATCGCCTTGGGCTATTACATCACCCCCGGGGTGATGCGCCTGACACGGGCCGGGATGATGGAAGTGCTGCGTTCGGATTACATCCGCACCGCACGCGCCAAGGGGGTGAGCAAGTTCTCCCTGCTTTTCAAACACGCGCTGCGCAACGCCATCATCCCGGTGGTGTCTCTGGCGGCGGTGCAGTTCGGCTTCATGCTGGGCGGCTCCATCGTGATCGAGACGATCTTCGCCATCAACGGGCTGGGCTTTCTCGCCTGGGAATCGATCCAACGGGCCGATCTGCCGATGATGCAGGCCATCGTTCTGGTCCTCAGCTTCTTCTACATCGCCCTCACCTTCCTAGCCGACGTGCTGAACGCCTGGCTGGACCCGCGTATCAGGATTGGATGACATGAGCACTCTTGACAGCAATACCCCCAAGATCGCTGACGCCGACACCGTCCTGTCGCCCCGACGCCTGTTCATGTTGTCGGCCCTGTCGCACCGTGGCCTGATGATTGGCGGGCTGGTGATCGCCCTGATCGTTCTCGCGGCCCTCTTCGCGCCGCTCCTGTCGCCGCATGACCCCTATGAACAGGTCCTGTCGCGCAAGCTGATCCCGCCGGTCTGGTTCGACTCGCCCAAGGCGACATGGGACCATGTGCTCGGCACCGACCATCTGGGCCGCGATATGCTCTCGCGTCTGATGTATGGCGCGCGGATCTCGCTGCTCATCGGGTTCTCGGCGATGTTGATCTCGGGCGTGATCGGCACCGTGCTCGGCGTCTGCGCCGGCTATTTCGGCGGCCGCGTCGATATGGTGATCAACTTCATCATCACCACCCGGCTGTCGATGCCGGTGGTCCTTGTGGCGCTGGCGGTGGTGAGCATCGTGGGCTCGTCGCTCACCGTGGTGATCCTGGTGCTCGGGTTTCTGATATGGGACCGCTTTGCCGTGGTCATGCGCAGCGCGACGCAACAGGTGCGGCAGTTGGATTTCGTGGCCTCGGCCCGCGCGCTGGGCAGTTCGACACCGCGCATCCTCTTTGTCGAGGTGCTGCCCAATATCTCGAACCATATCATCGTGATCGCCACGCTCGAGATGGCCCATGCCATCCTGCTCGAGGCGGCGCTCTCCTTCCTCGGTCTGGGGGTGCAACCGCCGGCGCCGAGCTGGGGCTTGATGATCTCGGACGCCAAAGGGCTCATGTTCTTTGATGGCTGGCTCATCGCCGTTCCCGGCACCGCGCTCTTCATGCTGGTGCTGGCGATCAACCTCGTCGGCGACGGGCTGCGCGATGTGACCGCACCGGAGGATCGGAACTGATGGAGGCGCAGATGACACAGCAAGCTGAGGGCGACGCAATGACCGAGACAGCCAAGCCGGTTCTTTCCATCCGCAACCTGACCGTCGCGCTGCCGGTGCATATCGAACGCGCCAATGCGGTCGAAAACCTGAGCTTTGACGTCCGCCCCAAGGAAATCCTCTGCGTGGTGGGCGAATCCGGCTCGGGTAAATCGATCACTTCACTGGCGACCATGGGGCTCTTGTCGTCGAGCCTGAAAGTCACCAGCGGCGAGATCGAATTCGAGGGCCGCAATGTTCTGGATCTCGATCCGAACGAACACAACGCCCTGCGCGGCGACCGCATGGCGATGATCTTCCAAGAGCCGATGACCGCGCTCAACCCCGCCTATCCGGTGGGCGAACAGATCGAAGAGGTGTTCCGTGTTCACCGCTCCTACGGCAAGGCCGAGCGGCGCAAGCGCACGCTGAAACTGCTGGAAGAGGTGCATCTGCCCGATCCCGAACGGCTCTTTGGCTCTTACCCGCATCAGCTCTCGGGCGGGCAGCGACAGCGCATCATGATCGCCATGGCGCTGGCATTGGACCCCAAGCTGCTGATCGCGGATGAACCGACCACCGCGCTCGACGTGACCACGCAGGCGCAGATCCTCAAACTGCTCAAACAGCTCAACGCCCGTCATGACGCAGGCATCATGTTCATCACCCATGATTTCGGCGTGGTGGCCGAGATCGCCGACCGCGTGGTGGTCATGCGGCAGGGCGAGATCGTCGAACAGGGCACCGCGGACGAGGTTCTCAACAACCCGCAGCACGCCTATACCCGCGCCCTGATCGACGCCGTACCGCGCCGTATGGAAGAGAGCGAGGATGTCGCCTCGGAAAACCCCGTGGTGATCGACGTGCAAGGGCTGAAAAAGACCTTTCACACCGCCGGCACGCTCTTCAAGAAGAGCCGCACGGTCCATGCGGTCAAGGACATCTCCTTTCAGGTCCGCCGTGGTGAAACCCTTGGCATCGTGGGCGAATCCGGCTCCGGCAAGACGACGCTGGTGCGCTGCCTGATGCGGCTGATCGACCCTGACAGTGGCAAGATCGACATCTCCGGCGTCGACTTCGCCAGCCAGACCTCGGCCGAGCTGCGCAAGCACCGGCAAGACATCCAGATCGTCTTTCAGGACCCCTACGGCTCGCTCAACCCGCGCCGCACCATCGGCAGCCAGTTGATCCAAGGCGCGGTGAATTTCGGCGTCCCGCGCGAAGAGGCCTGGCGGCGGGTCTATGAGCTGCTGGAAATCGTCCGGATGCCGAAATACTCGGTGCACCGCTACCCGAGCCAGTTTTCCGGCGGCCAGCGGCAACGGCTCTGCATCGCGCGGGCGCTGGTGGTCAATCCAAAGGTGCTCATCGCAGATGAGGCGGTGTCGGCGCTCGACGTGTCGATCCAGCGCGAAGTGCTGAAACTGATCAACGACATCCGCGACCGGCTTGGCCTCACCGTCATCTTCATCACCCATGATCTGCGCGTGGCCGCTCAGGTCTGCGACGAGGTGCTGGTGATGAAACATGGCGAGGTGGTCGAACGCGGCGGCGTCAGTCAAATCTTCAACGCGCCGCAGAATGATTACACCAAGGCCCTGATCGCCGCCCAGCCGGGGCAGGCGTGGGAAATCCCCGAGATGGCAGAGTTTTCCGCCGCACAGGCCGAGCTGGATGAGGCCGCCGGGCAATGACCGAGACGCTCTATGATTTCATCATTGTCGGCGCCGGGTCCACGGGCTGCGTTCTGGCCAACCGGCTGAGCGCCAAGCCGGGGCTGAAGGTGCTGCTGCTCGAGGCCGGGCCCAAGGACCGCAACCCGTGGATTCACATTCCCATCGGCTACTATCGGACCATGGATGATGCCCGGATCAACTGGCACTATCAGACCGATGCCGTGCCGCAATCCGCCGGGCGCGCCTTTGACTGGCCGCGCGGCAAGGTGCTCGGCGGTTGCAGCTCGATCAACGGGCTGGTCTATGCGCGCGGTCAGGCCGAGGATTTCGACCATTGGCGCCAGCTCGGCAATGTCGGCTGGAGCTTTGCCGATGTGCTGCCCTATTTCCGCCGGGCCGAAGGCGCCTCCATCGACCAGATCGACGAAGAATTCCACGGCCGCGACGGGCCGCTCGGCGTCAGCCGGGCGAGCGCTAATCCGCTCTGCGATGCTTATATCGCCGCCGCCGCGCAGGCCGGTATCCCGACCAACCCCGATTACAACGGCCGCAGCCAAGAGGGCGCCGGCTATTTTCAGGTGACCACCCGCAACGGGCTGCGCAGCAGCGCCGCCACCGCCTATCTCAAACCCGCCCGCGCCCGCGACAATCTGCATGTGCAGACCGATACGATGGTGCGCCGTCTGATCCTCGAGGGCCGCCGCGTCACCGGTGTCGAGGTCGAACATCGCGGCGAGATCAAGCTGCTGAAAGCGGGCCGCGAAGTCCTGCTCGCCGCCGGTGCCATCAACTCGCCCCAGATCCTACAGCTTTCGGGCATCGGCGATGGCGACCTGCTGCGCGACCGGGGCGTCGAGGTGGCGCATGATCTCCCCGAGGTGGGCGAGAACCTGCAAGATCACTACACCTGCCGCAGCACCTACCGCTGTTCGCAGCCAGTGACCGTCAATGACGAGGTCAAAAGCTGGCCGCGCAAAGTGGCAACCGCCCTGCGCTGGCTCAAGGACCGCTCGGGGCCGATGTCGCTCTCTGCCGGGCAGGTCGGGGTCTTTGCCAAGACCCGCCCCGACTGCGCCACTCCGGATGTGCAGTTCCACTTCCTGCGCTACAGCGCCCAGAAACGCGGCCGGCAGCTCGACCCGTTTTCCGGCTTCACCGTCACCATGTGCCAGCTCCGCCCCGAGAGCCGCGGCCATGTGCGCATCTCTGCGCCGGACCACCGCCAAAAACCCGCGATCCAGCCCAATTACCTCGACACCGAAACCGACCGCGCCACCATGGTCGCCGGGATGAAGCTGGTGCGCAAAGTCGCAGCCCAGCCGGCGCTTGCCGATTATGTCAGCGCCGAGATCCTGCCGGGCCAAGAGGTGCAGGATGACGCGGCCCTTCTGGACTATGTGCGGGCCAATGGCTCATCGATCTTTCACCCAAGCTCCACCTGCCGGATGGGCAGCGACAGCGCCGCCGTGGTCGATCCGCGGCTGCGGGTGCAGGGCCTCTCGGGGCTCAGGGTGGCCGATGCCTCGATCATGCCGACGCTGGTCTCGGCCAACACCAATGCCGCCTGCATCATGATCGGTGAAAAAGCCGCCGACATGATCCTCGAGGACATCGCCTGACATGAAATTCACACGAACACAGACGCGAGAAGACGGATGAAGCTTAAGGATATCAAGACCTTCGTGGTCGGTAACACATCGATCCACCGCGGCGGGCCCTATTGGGTCTTTGTCAAGGTGACGACCGACACGGGCATCGTGGGCTATGGCGAAATCTACGGCGTGGCCTTTCATCCCAAGGCGCTGACCGCGATGATCGACGATCTCTTTGACCGTCATTTCACCGGGGCCGACCCGTTCAAGATCGAACGCCACTTCCGCCATGTCTATTCCGCCGGGTTCTCGCAGCGCCCCGATCCCACCGTCATGGGTATTTTCAGCGGCATCGAAATGGCGCTTTGGGATATCATCGGCAAGGCGCTGGACAAGCCGGTTTACGAATTGCTCGGCGGTCAGGTCCATGAGCGGCTGCGCAGCTATACCTATCTCAACGCCCCGCCCGAGGCCGCGTCGAACAAGGAGGTCTATGACGACCCCGACGCCGCCGCCGAACGGGCTCTGGAATATCTGGCGCAGGGGTTCACCGCGCTCAAATTCGACCCCGCGCGCCCCTATACCGCCTTTGATCCGCGCCAGCTGTCGATGGAAACGCTCGACTTTGCCGACCGCTACACCGCCCGGGTGCGCGAAGCGGTGGGCGCGCGCTGTGACATCCTGATCGGCACCCATGGCGAGATGACGCCCTCGGGCGCGCTGCGCCTCGCCCGGCGGCTCGAGCCGCATGACCCGCTCTGGTTCGAAGAGCCGACGCCGCCCGACAATATCGCGGGCATGGCACGGGTGGCCGCAGGCACCCGCATCCCGGTCGCCACCGGCGAGCGGCTGACCACCAAATATGAATTTGCCGACCTGCTGCGGCAGGACGCGGCCTCGATCCTGCAGATGAACCTGGGCCGGGTTGGCGGGCTTCTGGAGGCCAAGAAGATCGCCTCGATGGGCGAGGCTTTCCATGCCCAGATCGCGCCGCATCTCTTCTGCGGGCCGATCGTCGGCGCCGCCAATATTCAGCTTTCGGCCTGCAGCCCCAACTTCCTGATCATGGAAGGCATCGAGCAATGGGGCGGCTTCCATGCCGAGATCCTCACCACGCCGATCCGCTGGGAAGAGGGCTATATCATCCCGCCCACGGCGCCCGGTCTGGGGGTCGAGCTCAACGAAGCGGTGGCCGAGGCCCATCCCTATGACGGCACGCGGCTGCAGCTGCGGATGGGGGATGAGCCGGCATGAGCGATTTCAAGAACGGAGACAGCACCATGAAGAACCCATTTTCTCTCGACGGCAAGGTCGCCATCGTGACCGGCGGCAGCAAGGGCATCGGCCTGTCAATTGCCCACCACCTTGCTGCGATGGGTGCCAAGGTCGCCATCGCCAGCCGCAAGATCGAGGCCTGCGAGGCGGCGGTCCAGGAAATCAAGGACGCGGGCGGCGAGGCCATGGCCGTGGCCTGCAACATCTCGCGCCGCGACGAGTGCGAAGCCCTGGTCGCTAAGACCCACGCGGCCTGGGGGCGGATCGACATCTTCGTCGCCAATGCCGCGGTCAACCCGGTCTATGGCCCGCTGGCCGAGCTCTCGGACGAGGCCTTTGACAAGGTCATGACCTCGAATGTCCACAGCGCCATCTGGTTCGCCAATGCCGCCATGCCGCATATGGCCGAGGCGGGCGGCGGGGCCTTCATCATCGTCTCTTCCATCGGCGGTCTGCGCGGCTCGGCCACGCTCGGCGCCTATGGCATCTCGAAAACCGCAGATGTCGGCGTCACCCGCTCGCTGGCGGTGGAGTGGGGCCCCAAGAACATCACCGTGAACTGCATCATGCCGGGTCTGGTGAAAACCGATTTCGCCCGCGCGCTGTGGGAAAACGAAACACTTCGCGACGACCGCATCGCCCGCACGCCGGTCCGGCGCCTGGGCGAGCCGGAAGACATCGGCGGCGTCGCCACCTTTCTGGCCGGACCCTCGGCCAGGTTCATCACTGGGGAGGTTATCGTCGTGGACGGAGGGACGACAATCGTAGGCCCGTAACGGCCGCGCCGATCTGAAAAACCGAACATCGCCGTGAAGGTGTTGCGACGGCCCAATTTGGGCCGGCGATCTCCTGCGGCCTGAAGACTGGCTCTGCGCCAGAGAAAAATGGAGTAAAATCAATGGATTTCGACCCGAGCCCGAAGGTGCAAGACCTCAGCAAGCGGCTGAATGACTTCATGGAAGAGCACATTTATCCCAATCAGGATCTCTACGCCCGCCAGCTTCAGGAGATGGGCTATGGCGTGGAGAGCTGGGAAAACTGGGGCGCCGTGCCGATCATCGAAGAGCTCAAGCCCAAGGCCCGCGAGGCCGGGTTGTGGAACCTCTTCCTGCCTGAGAGCCGTCGCGGCGGCGGGCTGACCAATCTGGAATACGCGCCGCTGTGCGAAATCATGGGCCGCGCGCCCTGGTCCGCCGAAGTCTTCAACTGCTCGGCGCCCGACACGGGCAATATGGAGACGCTCGAACGGTTCGGCACGGACGCGCAGAAAAAGGAATGGATGGAGCCGCTGCTGGCGGGCGAGATCCGCTCCTGTTTCTCGATGACCGAACCCGATGTCGCCTCGTCGGATGCGCGCAACATCAGCCTGACGATCAAGCGCGATGGCGATGAGTATGTGATCAACGGCCGCAAATGGTGGACCTCCGGGTCGGGCGACAAGCGCTGCAAACTGTTCATCGTCATGGGCAAGACCGACCCCGAGGCCGAACCCTATCGCCAGCAGAGCATGATCCTCGTGCCGCGCGACACGCCCGGCCTGACGATCAAGCGGATGATCCCGGTCTTTGGCTTCTCGGACGCGCCGCACGGTCATGGCGAGATCATCTACGACAATGTGCGGGTGCCCGCGTCGAACATCCTGCTCGGCGAAGGCCGGGGATTCGAGATCGCCCAAGGCCGGCTTGGGCCGGGACGCATCCATCATTGCATGCGGATGATCGGTCAGGCCGAGGTGGCGCTCGAAAAGATGTGCAAACGCGCGCTCGAACGCCGCCCCTTCGGCAAGCCGCTCTCGGATCAGGGCGTCACCCGCGAACGCATCGCGCAATCGCGCATCCTGATCGATCAGGCCCGGCTGCTGACGCTGAAGGCCGCCGACCGGATGGACAAGGTTGGCAACAAAGAGGCCCGCAAAGAGATCGGCATGATCAAGGTCGTCGCGCCGAACATGGCCGCGCAGGTGATCGACTGGGCGATTCAGGCCCATGGCGCCGCCGGTGTCTCGAATGATTTCGGCCTGTCCTACGCCTATGCCCGCGCCCGCGCCATCCGGCTCGCCGATGGGCCGGACGAGGTCCACCAGAACCAGATCGCGCGGTTGGAACTGCGCAAATACCAGACTGAGGAGCGTTGAGATGTCCCTACCTGAAACACTCGGATTTGTCGGCCTCGGCCAGATGGGTGAACCCATGGCCGCCTTCATCGCCAAGGGCGAAACGCCGCTGATCTGCTATGACCGCGTGCCGGGGCTCGCCCCCAAAGGCGCCAGCGAAGTGACCGACCTGGCCGAGCTTGTGGCCAAGTCCGACACGATCTTCCTGTCGCTGCCCGATGGCAAGATCGTCAACGCCGTGGCCCGCGACATCGCCGCCTGTGCCGATGTCGCCGGCAAGGTGGTGATCGACATGTCCACCATCGGCCCCGACGCCGCCAAAGAGGCCAATGCCACGCTCACCGCTGCCGGGATGACCTTCATCGACGCCCCGGTGAGCGGCGGCCGTCAGGGCGCGCTCAAGGCCTCGATCACCGTGATCTGGTCCGGCTCCAAGGCCGAGATGGAGCGCCATCAGCCGATCCTCGACCTGTTCAGCCGCAACAGCTTTCACGTCGGCGACACCCCGGGGCAGGGGCAGGCGGTCAAGCTGCTCAACAACTTCCTCTCCGCCACCGCCATGGCGGCGAGCTCCGAGGCGGTGCTCTTCGGCCTCGCCCATGGGGTCGAGATGAAGGTGATCCTCGACGTGGTCAAGGTCTCGACCGGCAACAACACCGCCATCGAGGACAAGTTTCCCAACCGCATCCTCACCGGCACCTATGACGCGGGCTTCTTTGCCGAGCTCCTGAACAAGGACGTGCGCCTCTACAGCCAATTCGCCGAAGAGGCCGCCACCTCGAACCTGATGGGCCGCCGCGTCGCCGAGATCTGGCAAGAGGTCGAAGACAGCCTGCCGCCGCAATCGGATTTCACCCGCGTCTTCGAAGTGCTGCAGAACAGGGGGGCGTCATGAGTTTCGAACGTCCCTATGAAGGGCTGAAGGTCGTCGACCTCAGCCAAGGCCTCGCCGGTCCCTATTGCGGCATGCTCATGGCGCAGCAGGGCGCGGATGTCATCAAGATCGAGCCGCAGGGCGGCGACTGGGCGCGACTGATCGGCGGCGTCTATGGCGATCACACGGCCTATTCGATCGTCGCCAATTGCGGCAAACGCGCGATGGCGATGAACCTCAAGGCCGCGCCGAGCCGCGAGATCACCGACAAGCTCATCGCCGAGGCGGATGTCTTCATCGAAGGCTACCGCCCCGGCGTGGCCGAACGGCTCGGCTATGGCTATGAGGCGCTGTCGGCGGTCAACCCCGGGCTCATCTACATCTCGGTGTCGGGCTTCGGCCAATGCGGCCCGATGCGCGACCGTCCGGCGATGGACCCGATGCTGCAGGCCTTTAGCGGCTTTGTCGCCGAGAACACCGGCACCGATGGCATCCCGCACCACACCCCGGTGAGCTATTTCGACATGTCCACCGGGCTCTATGCGCAACAGGCGCTGGCCGGGGCGCTCTATGCCCGCAAGGACGGCGCCCCCGGTCGCAAGATCGAGGTGAGCCTGCTGGAGGCTGCCGCCAGCATTCAGGCCGTGCGCCTCTTGAGCGGCTATCGCACCGGGCCGCGCCGCTCGTCCACCGCGCCCTCGGGCACGTTCAAGACGCGCGACGGGCATATCCAGATCAACATCGTCCGCGACCGCGAGTTTGAAACCTTCTGCACGCTGCTGGCGCTCGATGATCTCTGGGCCACCGAGAAATACCGCACCATCGCCGGGCGGTTGGAGGATATCGACTTCCTCAACGATTACGTGCGCCGGGTCACTGAAAACTGGACGGCAGAGGATCTGTCGAACCTGCTGAGCGAGGCGGGGCTGCAAAACGAGGTGGTGCAAACCTATCGCGACCTCGTGCGGCATCCGCAGGCCGAGGCGGTGGGCGTGTTCTCCTGGCTGCAACAGGCCGGGGCCAATGATCCCTGGCCGGTGCCGAACATCCCCGGAATGCCCGCGTTTGAGCCGGGCAGCGCGCTCGCCCAATCCCCCACCGTCGGTGAACATACCCGCCAGATCCTCGAAGAGCTGGGCTATGGCGCGGATGAAATTGACGGTTTTTACGCCGACGGCGTGGTCGCCTGATCAGACGCAGAACAAAGGACAAAAGACATGGATGACAAACTTTTCGAACTCGGGCTGGAACAGCGCAAAAAGGTCGTCGGCGCGGAATATGTAGAGAAGAACCTCCGCAATGCCGATGCGTTCTCGCGCCCCTTCCAAGAGGCGATGACAGCCTGGTGCTGGGGCTTTGGCTGGGGCGATGACACGATCGACCACAAGACCCGCTCGATGCTCAACCTCGTGATGCTGGCGGCGCTCGGCAAGATGCATGAATGGGAAATCCACTGCCATGGCGCGATCAACAACGGCGTCACCAAGGAGGAGATCCGCTCGATCATCCACATCATCGGCATCTACTGCGGCGTGCCGCAATCGCTGGAATGCTTCCGCCATGCCCGCACGGTGCTCGAAGAACGCGGCCTGCTCGACGCAGCGGCCAAGTGACCAGAGAGGAGGACGGCGTGACGACACTCGACAAGCACTACATCAACGGCGCATGGGGCGCGGGCGAGGGGCAGCAGGATTTCCCGATCCTCAACCCGGCCACCGAGGCTCAGATCGGCACCGTGCGTCTGGGCAATGCGGCGGATGTCGACCGCGCGGTCGCCGCCGCCTCCGCCGCCTTCGAGGGCTATTCGCAGACCAGCAAGGCCGAGCGGCTGGACTACCTGCGCGCCCTGCAAGCGGCGCTCGAAGCCCGTCTCGACGATATGGGCGAGGCGATCAGCCGTGAAATGGGCGCTCCGATCACCCTCGCGCGTAATGCGCAGGCGGGGTGCGGCCCGCGCCATGCGGCGGCTTATATTGCGGCGCTCGAGGCCCATGACGCGGAATATTCCCTGCCCAATGGCGACACGATCCACAAAGAGCCGATCGGCGTCTGCGGTCTGATCACGCCGTGGAACTGGCCGATCAACCAGATCGCGCAAAAGGTCATGCCGGCGCTCGCGGTGGGCGCGACCTGCGTGCTCAAACCCTCGGAACATACGCCCCTGTCGGCGGCGATCTTTGCCGAATGCGTACACGAGGCGGGGCTGCCGCCGGGGGTGTTCAACCTCGTCTTCGGGGATGGCGCAGGCGTCGGCTCGGCCCTGTCGCGGCACCCGGACATCGCCATGATGTCCTTCACCGGCTCGACCCGCGCCGGGGCCATGGTCTCGCGCGACAGCGCCGAGAGCGTCAAGCGCGTGGCGCTCGAGCTGGGCGGCAAATCGGCCAATATCGTCTTTGCGGATGCGGATCTTGAAAGCTGCGTGACCGCCTCGGTGCAGCGCTGTTTTCTCAACACCGGTCAGGGCTGCAACGCGCCGACCCGCATGCTCGTGGAACGCAGCTGCTATGACGCCGTGCTCGAGATCGTGCGCCAGGCGGCCGAGGCACAGATCGTCGACGATCCGGCCAAGCCCGGCGGCCATATCGGACCGCTCTTCGACAAGATCCAATTCGACCGGGTGCAATCGATGATCCAGCTCGGTCTCGACGAAGGCGCGCGCCTGCTGGCGGGCGGTCTCGGCCGCCCCGAGGGGCGCGACACCGGCTGGTTCGTGAAGCCCACCGTCTTTGCCGATGTCTCCAACGACATGCGCATCGCCCGCGAAGAGATTTTCGGCCCGGTCCTGTCGGTCATTCCCTTCGACAGCCAAGAGGAGGCCATCCGCATCGCCAATGACAGCGACTATGGGCTCGCCGCCTATGTTCAGACCGGCAGCGC
>TARA_R100000789_G_scaffold100479_1_pt1 | contig 15020 bp, 9 predicted proteins | sample TARA_R100000789 | Tara Oceans TARA_R100000789 (sample SAMEA2623403) | marine metagenome | biome: marine biome (ENVO:00000447); feature: mesopelagic zone (ENVO:00000213); material: "saline water (ENVO:00002010), including plankton (ENVO:xxxxxxxx)" | depth 450 m
TTGGGAAGATTTGGTGGTGAAGAATTCTTGGTCGCTTTGCAATTAAAACCGGAAGAGGCAACAGCATCTTTTGAAAGATTAAGATCTGTTATAGCGGATACCCCCATTCCAAGTGGTTCCCAGTTAATTCCGGTAACCATGAGTTGCGGTGTTTGTCTGCTATGGCCTGAAGAGCCTGTGCCGCCGATGGATGTGATTCTACATGCAGCCGATACGGCGTTATACAGAGCAAAAGAGCATGGACGTAATCAGGTGATTTTTACCCATGTTCCCACTTTCCCGGTTGTAGAAGCGGATATTGACGATAAAATTGAATTATAGATAGATAATGTTTTCACGCAATGGTGCCAATCGGGCAAGCAGCTGATTTTGAATGCGGTGAGGGATTCCCTCAGCCTCCATAGCATTAATCAATAAATCCACCAAGTGATTAAAATCACTTTCATTGATATTCATTCCAGTATGGATGTCCACCATATTGTCACCGGTATATTGGCATGGACCGTCTGAGATTGCACAAAAGTGTTCAATAAGATTTTCCCGAAATCGACTGACACGGGCTTCGGCAAAATAATGGAAAATTTGCTCATCCTGTCCAATTTCCCGGATGAGGTTTTCGACAATATTATTCACACCTTGCTCACCTCCCAGTTTGTTATACAAAGTGGGTTCTGATGTGCTGGCACAAGCAGTTAATGCCAAGTAGCAAGCCATAAAAAAGCTATATCGAAATTTTGTGAACATCAAAAGTAACCTGTAACAGAAAAATAAGCCCCTTTCTGGCTTTTGGCTCCGGCAATGCCACCCAAATCCAGCCAGGCTGCCGTCACACTGATAACTTTATTTGGAAACCAGGCCACAAATATGTTGGACCAGTCATCTTCTTTTAAATCAAGGTTATCGGGTTTTTGGCGATATTCAATGCCAAGGGCTAAATGGCGGCCAAATAGAATGGCTGTTGATGCTTCAAGAACAGTTTCGCGCTGATTTCCATGTGCTGCGTTACCAAAACCTAATAATCCAGTTTGATTGGCTTCTGTCGAGCGGGCCGTTACATTCCATAACCAGTTATATCCAGCAATAGCCCCAAGATGTAGTTTACTGGCAGACAGATAAATATCGGTTCCAGAATCATCATCTGCTCCCAATAGAAAGGCAACAGTGGGATCGTCAAGTTTTTTATGCTGAATTCCCAGGCTTATTTGTGGAAATCGACTATAGACAATATCTCCATAAAGTCTTGCTTTGACACCCAGTACTCTTTGCTTGATATCTAGATCTAATGTATCGACATGAAATTTTTGCTTGGCGACTGAGAATTCAATTCGGTCATAGAAAGTAGCCTGTGCACCGCATACACGTAAATCATAATCATCTACGTTTGCACCGCTACAAAATACATTGGCTGCTATTTCATCACGACTACCATAACCGGCTAATTGAGCCCAGGGAACAAAACCGCCACCACCGGTGCCTTCAATTTGGGAAATGCCCGGTGTGGCGATCAACTTGCCATCAGCAGCGTATAGCTGACTAGTGAGTAATACTGTCAGCAGAAAAAGAATAAGTCGCATTATTTTCACCTAACCAAGCAACGAGATCTTCAGCATCTCGTGGTTTACTTATTAAATAGCCTTGAACGCTATCACAACCCATTTCTTGCAAAAGAGAATAGGTCGCGGCATTTTCGACTCCTTCTGCCACCACCTTTAAACCGAGTGAATGAGCCAGAAAGATGGTTGAACGGACAATTTTCTGATCCGTTAGAGAACTATCCAGATTGCGAATAAAACTCATATCCAGCTTGAGTTCATCGACGGGGAGTATTTTTAATTTTGATAAAGATGACTGTCCTATTCCGTAATCATCTACAGCAATCATATACCCGGCATTTTTTAAGGTTTTCAGTACCTCAATACCCAGTGCTTCGTCATACATAATATCCCGCTCGGTGATCTCGATAGTGACTGAGTTTGCGGGAATATCGTAAACCGCAATTTGTTTTTCGAGAAAATGACAAAAATCCGGATGAGCCAAATCCTCTGCTGACACATTAATTGCTGCGTTCAAAGCCAACCCATTATCGCGCCATCTACGTAATTGCTTGAGTGTTTCCTGGATAACCCAGTGTGTTAATTCAACAATGAGTCCAGATTGCTCAGCCAAGCCGATAAATTTATCAGGTGCAACTCGCCCCAGGCCTGGACGATGCCAGCGAATCAGCGTTTCTACGGTATCCATTTTGCCGTTTTTAAGCTCAACCTTTGGCTGGAAGTTTAAAAATAATTCAATATTTGTCGGTTGTCTCAGCAATGCTTGTAGCGCTTCAATAAGACTTAATTCTTCAAGATGATTTTCGTCTTCACCCGGCGTATAAATATGTATGGTTGTACGATTTAGGCGGGCATGATCAGCAGCAATTCTGACTCGACGAAGCATTGTTTTACTGTCATAACCATCGGCTGGATAACAACATACACCCGCATAGAAGTGAGCACTCAAACTGATATTACCGATTTGAAAGGGCTTATCCAGGTTATCGAGCAATTCTTCAACAACCTGCCTAGGACTTTGCCCCGGCAGTAACTGAATAACGGATAGAAACTCGATTCCTTCCAGACGCGCATTGGTTTTTTCCCCAGCGGTAGCAAACTGGTTAAGACGTTGGGCCAGTACAGTGAGGCAGGCATCGGCGACTTCAGGCCCAAGTCGATCATTTATCTGTCGGAAATTTTGTATATAAGTCGCCACAACAACACATTGACCATATTTCTGCATTGTTGCAGTAAGCGTGCTACGTATGGTGTGAATATTGAATAAACCGGTCAATGCATCATGTCTGGCCTGCCATGTAACGACCTGTTCACGCTGTTTGACTTCTGTACCCATGGTTCTGAGAGCAGCAGCCAAATCGCGGATTTCGCTGCTGGCCTGACCGGGTTCCTGCCAGGCATCGTAATTCCCCTTGGCAAACTGGTTGGCGATACCAACAAGTTTGGCGAGCGGGGTGGTTAAGGTATGTGCAATGATGGTGCTGACAATGATAGATCCCAACATCACCAGTAAAACGATCAGTATTATGCGCGCTGACATATCATCATACTGCTGATAGATGGGTCTTAAGTCCGCTGATAACAAAATGCTGACTGGATTTATGCTTGTGGTCGCTGGCATAAAATCCGAATTGATAAATGTGGGTCTTTCCATCCAAAACCATTCTGTGTGTGCTGAATTTATCGTCTTTATAAATTCTGCATCATTGGGAATATTTTCCAGTGTGGAATAAACTGGAACTGAATGTTTAAGCAGGGTTATATCCAGACCGGTAAGTTGTTTGAGTTCATTAAGGGTTGTCTGATTCAGCTCAAATCCCACTAACGTATAAGCTATGGTTCTGGGAGCCATTATTGGCAAAAGGATTAACTCATAAACCCGGTTATCCAGCATTACAATATGTGCTGTTCCTGGTTTTTCCAGTAAATCTTTAACGACATAACTCAGTAGTGCTTCATCATAAATGGTCGAATGACTACTGGAGATGAGCCTACCGGATAAATCCGTTAACAACATTAAATCAGCATTAATTCGTGCACCATGATTCATTAATACACTGGCGATAGTGTCCTTGTCGCCGGAGGTTACTGCTTGTTTAAAACCAAAGTCGGCCGTCAGTACTCGTGCCGAATTTACCAGATTGTTTTCTGATGAACGGATGTATTGACGCAGAATATTCTCAGCCTTGATGGTATTTTGCCGAATTTGCTGCTGATTAAACTGGTTGGCAGACCACCACGAAATAGACTGAATGACCATTGTGGTCGCCAGGACAAGTGAAAGCGCAAATAGTAGAATTTGCGTGCGTAATTTAGTGATGCCCAGGCGCACCAAAGGTATCCTTAAAAGACTCACGCGGAGAAGGGGGGGCAATATTCAACTGAACTATGTGCTCACCATTATCATTTTTTTCAAGCTGATCAATTTCAAAATACTGACGGCTTTCGGCACCATCAGTTGTATAGGGATGCCAGACACTTATCCGGGGATTCTGCACAGTTGAGCTAAATTTTGCGTGACCTTGGTCAGATGACGACACAACCGTTTGGTGTTGTGCGATATAAATATAGCCAATCATTGAGTCGTGAATATTGCAGCCCACCACAACTACACCAGGCTTTTCAAATTGAATTGGCTTTTCCGGTTTGTCGGCATAGAGCCTGAGTTCAAACGTTTTTGCTTCTGAGAATGAATAGACATGATGTCGTATGTTGTCACTATTAGGAAAATCTACCGATTGACCTTGTTGAATAACAATTTGTTCAGGGACAAACATCTTATCTATCTGATCGATAACATTGATTGAATCTACTTGACCAAAGCTTTCGGGCGAACTCAATACCTCAATTACGGCACTGGAAACAGCCTGTTGTTGTTGATCAACTATTTTCAAAGTAATGGACTCTGCTCTGGCTGTTAATGCCTGACTTAATGCGGCGAGGCCTATACTCACAATTAATAGGTTTGTGAATTTCAAAATTGTATTCCGAATGTTAGTCTTTATCGTAAGGTGTAACTCAGGTTACACCAGTCCCTGTTCCATCATCGCATCCGCAACTTTACGAAATCCCGCAATATTTGCTCCTAGCATAAGATTGCAGGGGTGATGAAATTCAATGGCAGTCTCTGCACAGCGTTGATAGATATCTTTCATGATAATTTGCAAACGTTGATCCACATCAGCAAATGACCATTGCATCATACTGGCATTCTGCGCCATTTCGAGTTGACTGGTGGCTACACCGCCGGCATTGGCAGCTTTGGCTGGAGCATAATGAATCCCTGCAGCAATAATATGTGCCTGTGCTTCAGCAGTGCAGGGCATATTGGCACCTTCAACAATACAGCTAATACCGTTTTTGCACAGTGCAATGGCATCAGCTGCTGATAATTCATTCTGGGTAGCACACGGAAAAGCGGCATCTGCTTTAATACGCCATACCGCATGACCATCTTCAGGATACTGTTTGATAGGTGTGAATTCAGCGTCGGGGTGCGTTTCCCGGTATTTTGCCAAGGAGCAATTTTGATCCTCTTTTAATTCCCGCAGCAGAATTAAATCGATACCTTTTTCGTGATAAATCGTACCGGTGCTGTCAGAGCAGCTTATTGGCAATGCACCACATTGATAGAGTTTTTCAATAGTATGAATCGCCACATTCCCTGCGCCGGATACCAGACATTTTTTGCCGTCGAGACAATCATCATTGGCTTGCAGCATATTTTCTGTGAAATAGACTAAGCCGTAGCCTGTGGCTTCAGGGCGAACAAGTGAGCCTCCCCAGTTGATTGCTTTGCCAGTCAATACACCTTCAAAATGACGATTCAAACGTTTGTATTGCCCAAACAGATAGCCAATCTCCCGCTTGCCCACGCCAATGTCACCTGCAGGCACATCAATGGTTGCACCAATATGCCGTTGCAACTCATTCATAAAGGCCTGACAGAACCGCATGATTTCGTTATCTGATCGATTTTTGGGATCAAAGTCTGAGCCACCTTTACCACCACCGAGTGATAAACCAGTTAACGCATTTTTAAATATCTGCTCAAAGCCCAGAAATTTAACGGTACTGGCATTAACCGAGGGATGAAAGCGGATGCCACCTTTGTAGGGACCCAGAGCGGAGTTGAACTGAACTCGATAGCCTTTGTTGACCTGAACGTTACCGTCATCATCTTGCCAGACAACTCTGAACATAATCTGGCGTTCCGGTTCAACTATGCGTTCAATGATATTTTGTTGAAGATACTGAGGATTTTTTTCCAGTAAAGGGCGTATAGATTGGAGAATTTCTTCGGTAGCTTGATAAAACTCTGGTTGACTTGGGCTGCTTCGTTGCAGCTTCTTCATCGTCGCCTCAATATAGGACATTCAAACCTCTTCGTTTAACCTGATAATGCATAGATACAATCTAACAGAAGTAATACTATTTTTCAGACTCAGCAAATTGTTACAGGTTCACCACTTGGAGTTCTGGAGGAATAAAAACACGTTGATTTTATTTATAAATATTGAGTTATTATTTTTCAAATCCACCGGCCTGAAATAAACCGACACCATCACGACCACGAGCTTTGACATCGTAAAGCGCCATATCGGCTTTTTTCATCAGCTGAAGAGCAGATTCATTTGTTTCAGGTAAATAGACGGCAATGCCGATACTTAAGGTCACCAATAAACGGATAGTGTCAAACTCAAGGTGGTTTTTCAGACTGTTTCGCAAATGTTCGGCTACTTTTACCGCAGCATCTGCAGAGCTTACCTCGTTCAGCAATACCACAAATTCATCGCCTCCAAATCGGGCAAGCGTATCTGTTGCCCGTAATGCTAACTGCATGCTTTCAGCAACGCGTTTTATCACCTGATCACCAACATCATGCCCGTAGGTATCGTTGATCTGTTTAAAATGATCGACATCAATAAACATCAGCGCAAGTGGATGTTTATTTCGCTTTGCGCCGAGTATTGCCTGGTTTATCCTCTCATCAAACAAACGACGATTTGGTAAACCAGTCAATGCATCATAGAGCGCCAACTTGCGCATTAATTCGTGTTCATGTTTTCTGGCCGTTATGTCCTCTATTTGTGAGACAAAATGCAACAGTTCTCCGTTTATATCATGCACAACTGAGACGCTGAGTAATACATCAATAATCTGATGATTTTTGCGAACGTAGCGCTTTTCCATATGATAGTGATCAATTTCACCGGCGACCAGTTGAGCGACAAACTGCTGATCGAGATCCAGATCTTCAGGATGTGTCACATCCATAAAAGTCATTTGTAATAATTCGCCTTCGCTGTAACCAAGCATTTCGCAACAGGCTGGATTTGCTTCCAGCCAGCTGCCATCCAGACCGACCAGAGCCATCCCGATCGCCGCCGTATCAAAGGCATTTCTGAAACGTTCTTCACTGATCCTAAGGGTGATTTCGATTTCTTTGCGACCACTGATATCGGTATGTGTACCTATCGCCCTTAGCGGATTTCCCTGCTCATCACGTTCAATCACTGTGCCACGGTCAAGAATCCATTTCCAGCTACCATCTTTACACAGCATACGGTGTTCGTTTCGGTACTCAGGTTGGCTGCCATCCAGTAACGCATCAATATCGCTGAATACCTGTTGACGATCATCTGGATGAATTCGATCTGACCATTCGCTGATATGAGGAGAAAATTCATCTGGCGTATATCCCAGCATGGAAATCAGTTTTTCCGAAAAAAGCACTTTGTCATTGATAATTGACCAGTCCCAGACGCCTTCGCCACTACCTTCCAGCGCATGTTTCCAACGTGATTCAGTTTGTTCAAGTTGTGTCTGATAAAGCCAGCTTTCTGTAATATCAAAACAAATCCCAATCATGCTTGTTGCTGCACCTGAGGTATTGAAACTCAAGGCCGCCTTGAGTTGCACCATTCGAGTATCGCTTCTGGACTGCACCAACACTTGAATATTTAACTCGAGACGATCGGACTTGCATTTGTGAAAAGCGTTTTCAACTCGTTGCCGATCAGTTTCCTCAAAATGTGCAAACCAGTTTTCAAGTGTTAAATAAGGATTAGATTGTTCACTTTGTCCGAAAATGGTTAATTGATGTTCATCAACCAAAACATGCTGTTTTTGAAAATCCCACTCCCAAGTGCCCATGCCAGCGGTGTCTGTTGCTAGTTGGAGCTTCAGATGCTTTTCACGCAGGAAATTTGTTATTTCGTTGGCCCGGCGCTCTGCACGTTTTCGTCCACTTACCAATAGCCAATAAACATAAGCAAGCAAACAAGTTATAAGCAATTGTATTAACAACATCGATTTGGCAGATTGTTTTTCAAAGGCTTTTATAAAATTCTGATCAGGATAAGCCACAAACTTCCATTGGCGGCCAGCGAGTGTAAAGGTTTCGCTTAATTCAAATGAACTGGTCTCGAAACTGCTTGACTGGAAAAGTACATCCATTGGCTCAGTAGTCACATCTGAGATTTTCAAGTGACTAAGTGTGCCATTTTGCGTTAATGATGCTTTCACTACATCACTGATCCGGAATACGACGTAAACCCAGCCAATATGAGGATTTTCAGGCTCAACTGAATCAAATAAAGGGAGATACATCAGAAGGCCTGTGACGGATTCATCAGGATTATCCTGTACCAGTTTTACCCCACCAGAAAGACTAACCTCACGACTAACAAGGGCTTCGATCATCGCAGCTCGACGTGTGGGTTCCGAATACATATCAAAACCAAAAGCCCTCAGATTGCGAGCTTGAAAGGGCTCAAGATACAAAATGCTGGTATAGAGCTCCCGTTTACCCTCTGGAGTAATGTTATAGTCCGGAAATCCCGATTGTCTTATCGATTCGATATGAGCAAGTTTCTCAGCGGGCGTAATAACTGGCACATATCCCAAACCTTGAATCCCGGGATAAAAGGCTTCCAGCTTGAGTTTTTCGGCATAATTTTTAAATTCTTCACGGGTGATGCTGTCCGAAGACTCAAAAAGACCCTGAGTCGCCCGTAGCATCTGTTCGTAGCTTCGAATTTTTTCGGTAACGCTTTGGGTGGTTTCGTTAAAGGAGATAGCAAAGCGATCAGCAATTACCTGTTGATTTCGTTGTTTAACCTGATGATATTGTGCCAAGGAAAAACCAGAACCTACCACTATCACCAAAAAAGGTATAAATAATAGTGGCAGTTTGGAAATACTTTTTTTTATATCACAATACAAATAAATAGCTTTATTCATTTATTTACATGCAGCCAGCCATCAACCTTTGACAGATGCCATACTACAATCTTCCCTTAAAAAATATTTGCATATATTACAAGGTTAATACTTACCTGAGGTAATGCTATTAATACTGATCGCTACTAATAATCCAAAAGTGGTAGGTCGGGCTTTTTTGCTTATAAATAATGAACTGAAATAATCGTCACCATATATGATTTAGTGATATAGGTTTAATGTTTTAGTATTTTTATATGTAAATATGAAAGTATGAAACTTTTTGTTATAAAAATATGCATTTAATTTAACTGTATAAATTATAATTGTTGTTCAATATATTTTAGAATAGTGACAATATCCATCGTGGTAAAACTATTTATATTTAACATCCGACTATACTTAATAAATATTAGTTTAAGTTTAAAGGTTATTCTGAATGATAAAGGATTTATCCATCTGGTTAAGGTAGAAACAAGAATCGTCACAATAGTTTTCAGAAATTAAACGTTCAAAAGTTACATGCCAGTCTTCAAGAAAAAATCTATTGGATATGAAGCTGAATTTAATTTCAGGACCCGGCTGAGAAATTGGCTTATAACTTGTACCTTTCATACAAAGTCCTGCCATCGATTCTGCTATAAAGGCAACACCAGTTTCCGCAGCAACAAAACCAAATATTGCATTGCAACTATCCGCCTCTCTTATGGCTTTTGGCATAAAGTTTTTGTTATGAAAATGTTCCAGTATATGGTCATATAAACTGGGGTTTTGAGGTCTGGGAAAAAGAATTATCGTTTCCTGTTTGAGTAATTCAATTGGTATTTCATTCAGTGAATTAAAGGGATGATTATCCGGTATCATCAAGCCCATTGATTCGGACCGGATATTTATTGTTATCAGGTTTTCGTGTTTTGGTTGCGCCATAATAAATGCGCAATGGATATTATTTTCAAGTACCTTATTAATTAATCCTGTTGTATTGTCTTCAGAAAAAATCAATTCATATCCTGTAAGTTTATCTGTCGTTTTTCGTATCAAGCTGGGTAAAAAACTACTCATTGCAGCGCATGTATATCCTATTTTTAATTTGTTATATTTAGTTAGAGAATTGAGCGACTCAGTTATACCTGCTAGGTTTTCAAAAATTTTAGGTAATTTGTTTCTAAGTTCTTCGCCTGATGGTGTTAATTCAACGGTATTATTTTCTCTAATGAAAAGTTGGCAGTTCAATGCCTCCTCAAGTTGAGAGATTTTTCTAGAAATGGCCGGTTGAGAAATAAACAAATTCTCTGCTGCTTTGCTAAAGCTTTTTACTTTGGCAACTTCAAGAAAAGCTCGTAACTGTTTCAGGTCATAGTTGAACTGATAATTTTTTGTTATACGTTGATTCATTTTTGGTATTAGACCTATTGTTTAAACTAAATATAGCCTTGAGAGGAGTTAAATCTACTTTCCACGCTAAAGGCCAAAAGTTATGAAGATTAACGAGCCAGTTACACAAGTAGAAGAATCATACAAAAGCGATGCAAACATACTTACCACTACAAATAGTAAGGGAATTATTACTTATGTCAATCAGGACTTTGTTGAGATTAGTGGTTTTACTGAAGAGGAGCTGGTAGGCAAAAATCATAATGTAGTAAGGCATCCCGATATGCCATCTGCTGCCTTTGCTGCTTTGTGGGGAAAAGTTAAATCTGATAAGTCCTGGATGGGGATGGTCAAAAATCGTTGCAAAAATGGAAATCACTACTGGGTTGATGCCTACGTTACTCCGATAATTAAAGACGATGGAGCAAGGGAATATCAGTCAATAAGAAGAAAGCCCAAAAGAGAACATGTGGATCGGGCTTCCCGCCTTTATGAAAAGATTCGCACAGGGAAAAAGACTGCAGAACTTAAAAACTCTCTATCTATAATTTTCAAAATTGCTGCATTAATAGTTCTGCCAATGATGATCCAGGTTTTAGCAAGCCTGTTACTTCAAAGCTGGTTATTCATTACTCTCATTTCGCTTTTGTGTATCAGTATTTCACTGGGTGGGGTTTATATCCTGCTATCACCCTTAAAAGTTATTGTTGCCAATGCACGTAAAACCATAAATGATCCTGTGGCCAGATATATCTACATTGGAAGGCGTGATGAGCTTGGTGATATAGCACTAGCAATGAAGTTTCTGGAGTCTGAAACAGCAGGTTTAATCGGTCGTGTTGCAGACAGCGCCGCTACAATGGGCTCAAATACTTATACATTAGGTGGGGCCATTAAGGCTTCAAAGGGTTATGCCGAGCAGCAATTTAATGAGACAGAACAGATTGCAGCGGCAATAAACGAAATGTCTGCAAGTATTCAGGAGGTTTCGAGGAATGCTCAAAACAGCACTTTAATAGCCAATAAAGGAGTTGAGGAAGTAGAAAATGGCAAGAAGGTTGTGCAAATCAGTGTAGATTTAATGCAGGCTTTGCGAGGTGGGGTAGAACAGGCATCAGAAACGATTAAAGCATTGGAAAAAAGTAGTAACGATATCGCCATAGTGCTAGATGTAATCAATGAAATTTCTGAGCAAACCAACTTACTCGCCTTAAATGCTGCAATAGAAGCAGCAAGAGCCGGCGATGCTGGACGAGGTTTTGCTGTAGTTGCTGATGAAGTTCGCTCGCTTGCCAGTAGAACTCGCACTTCTACTGAAGAGATTCGTATCATGGTGGAGAAGCTGCAAAACAATTCCGCTACTGCTGTTAAGGCGATGGCAGAAGGTTTGAATCAGGCGGATACCTGTGTCGGTCATAATCAAGATACAGTCAGTTCTTTTGCAAATATCCTGGATGTAATCCAGAAAATCAACGATATGACTACTCAAATCGCTTCTGCAGTCGAGCAACAGAGTGCTGTGGCTGAAGAAATCAGTAAGAGTATTCATAACATCAGAGACTCGTCGGGCAATAACGTTAGGGAAGCCGATAACACTGTTTCCATCAGTTCACACATGCTGACACTAACAACAAACTTTGAATCCCTGGCCGCTCAGTTCTGGGCCAAACAAACTAATTCATAAGCATAAACCGAGGGGGGGTAAGTAGTTTGGAGTAAATTATGTTTGATTTAAGCAATCGAGACTTTCTGTTGATGGAGTTATTTAAAAAGGCTCAGGAAGGGATGATTATTACCGATGATAAAGTTCGCATTCTTGCCTGTAATGCTGCTTTTTGTCGGATAAGCGGTTTTACAGAAGAAGAATTGATTGGAAACAATCCGAGTATTCTCAGTTCCGGTCGGCAGGATAAAGATTTTTACAAAGACATGTGGCTGGCTATTGAGAAAGATGGAAGTTGGGAAGGAGAGGTATGGAATAGAAAAAAAGACGGCACTTTCTATGCGGAACTGTTGAGTGTAAACAAAATCAACATTCCAGGCACAGATACCGTGCATTATCTGGGAATGATGTCTGATATAACCAAAATGAAAGAACATCATACAAGCCTTGAAAAATTGGCCCATTACGATGCACTTACCGGATTACCTAACAGGCACTTGTTGGGCGATCGGTTTAATCAGGCTGTTGCTAAAGCAAATCGAAATCATGAAATGTTAGCAGTTTGTTTTTTAGATCTGGATGACTTCAAACCAGTTAACGATACATATGGTCACAACATCGGAGATCAGCTTCTGGTCGAATTGTCCGATAGAATAAAATCCCTGCTTAGACAGGAAGATACGATATCAAGATATGGTGGTGATGAATTTGTCATTTTACTGAGTGAAATTCACAGCCGATCGGATTGTGATGGAATACTTCAAAAAATATTACATACGCTGAGTCAACCCTATGATCTTGTTGAAGGACACAAAATTATCATAGGGGCATCTATTGGTTATACGCTCTATCCTTTTGATAAAGGGTCTCTGGATTCCCTGATTGAACACGCGGATCAAACACTTTATCAAATTAAAAATGCAGGTAAATCAGCATTTTTAATGTATGGAGATACCGAAAAAGTAAAAGAAGTCTCAAAAAGTTCATTCAGTCATGTTGAAGTCTTATCGGCAATACACGATAAGCAGTTGCGATTGTTCTTTCAGCCTAAAATAGATATGACATCCGGCGAAATAATTGGTTTTGAAGCGTTGGTTCGTTGGCAGCATCCTTCAAGAGGGCTTTTATCGCCAATTGAGTTCTTGCCTTCAATAAATGAGTCGGATGTGGAGGTTTTGCTGGGACAGTTTGTAATAAAGGAAGCTTTGAAATGTCTTGAAAACTGGCACAAGTATGGATTAAAACTTCGTGTAAGTATCAATCTGTCTGCTTATCATCTTGCAAGAAGCTCATTTATAAAAAGTCTGGAGAAAATATGTAATGAATTTCCCGGACTTGATTTGAGTTTTTTTCAAATTGAAATACTGGAGAGCCATGCGCTTGATGAATTATCTTCAATACAGACTGTTATTGCTGAATGTAAGGAAAAATTCGATATCTCAATGGCTTTGGATGATTTTGGAACAGGATATTCTTCGCTTAGCCACATCAGAACACTTCCCATAAAAACTATCAAGATAGATCAATCTTTTGTTCGGAATATGCTCAACGATGCAGATGACTATAAGATTGTCGAAAGTGTTATATCTCTTGCCAACTCATTTAACATCGAAGTTATTGCTGAAGGCGTTGAGTCTGTTAAACACGCCCAAATTCTTTTATGCATGGGGTGCAAAATTGCACAGGGTTATGCTATTGCGCGACCAATGCCAGCAGCAAGTGTATTGGAATGGGCTTGCAATTTTTATATACCCGAACTGATTGCTATTGAAAATGACCAAAATGATTGCTTAAAAACCTCTCAACTCAGATTATTAATACATTTTCTCGAAATAGAATATGAATTTTTAAAAAACAATATCCAATCTAAAACCAATAGTAATGTTCCATTAATCGCCTCAACGCATAGTCATTGCGGATTTTGGTTGAAAAAAGCAAAGAGCACTCAATTTATCGAAGCACACCAGCAGGAGCAACTGGAAAACCACTATTCAACGCTATTAAACTCAATCGCTAATACACATGTTCTGCATCAGTGCGGTGACATAACGTCGGCAATGATTGGATTCGAAGAGATTGAAGAAGGATATAAAAACCTGATTAATTTAGTAAATAATTTATTTTAGAGATAATCTTCTCTAAATAACTGCTGTAAATTTATATGATAGTTATCATGCAAGGGAAAAGTTTGTTGCCCAGCATACCGTTGGCTAGAGTAATCAAGTTCGTATAATTGAACAGCCAAGCATAATTCCAGGGTCAACCTGTGGTGCGAAGGGAAAATGTCAGTCACTCAAAGCAGATGATGTCGCATTTGCACGATACTTTGACCGGGAATTAGTTAAAACGGGTGATGTTAAAGGCGAAATTATCTCAAATTTCGCTAAGTTTAATTGGATTTACCTCCACACTCTTTAAACTTCATGAGCACAGACTATGAGTGCTGAAATGAGACGCCCATTGGGTTTTCTGAAGCTACAGATACAATAAGAACTTGGTAGGAAGAGAAGGAAAATCTCAAATGCCGAAAACAAATAAAAAAGCCTCCGAAGTTAAAAACTTCTGAGGCTTTGATATATATGGAGCCGGAGATAGGACTTGAACCTACGACCCACTGATTACAAATCAGTTGCTCTACCAACTGAGCTACACCGGCAACAAGAGGCGCATTATACAAACAGTGTGGGGGGCATGCAAGCCTGAATCACCTGTAAAAAAATAATGCTGAATCGGTTATTTACTTTTCGATATTTTGATGTAAATAGTCGATGTCAAAAAAATGGGGTGAGTGATGGGGCTCGAACCCACGACAACCGGAATCACAATCCGGGACTCTACCAACTGAGCTACACTCACCACAGAAATCTATTCAGAAAATCACTCGAAAGAAGCTGGGTGACCTTCAGGAAGTCGACAATTGTACTGCCTTTATTTTTCTGGTCAAGGGAAATGAGACCTTAGGGCCTGTTTATCTTTCAGAGCCACCACTGCTGGAAGCTGTTTTTCCGTCCAACAAGGCAGAAATGATTCGATGTAGTTGTTCTACATAAATCATTTCCAACACAGGAGGGCGGAAAAATAGTCCCAGCCCTACGGGTTGAGGCTGAAAATGCACCACTCTGCGTTACTCGTAGTTTTATTTAGAGTGACTACAAAAACGTCCGGAACGTTTTTGAGCGTAAGCCCCTTAGGGGTGAGATACATGG
>TARA_R100000789_G_scaffold100501_2_pt1 | contig 14983 bp, 11 predicted proteins | sample TARA_R100000789 | Tara Oceans TARA_R100000789 (sample SAMEA2623403) | marine metagenome | biome: marine biome (ENVO:00000447); feature: mesopelagic zone (ENVO:00000213); material: "saline water (ENVO:00002010), including plankton (ENVO:xxxxxxxx)" | depth 450 m
CCTATCGGCTTCAGCCGATAGTAATTCAGTTATTCCACTGATATCAGTTAAGAACCACAGATGAACGCAGATAAACGCAGAAATTTGCATCCGTGTTTATCTGCGGTTCAATTATCGAAGTCTAGCGATTTTAGATTTCTTCAATGCAATTGAGGGAATCTTACCAGAGATTTCTCTGTAGTAACCTGTTCCAATTTAAGATTCGGGTTGAGTGCCACTGGCTTCGCCAGTGCAAGTCGTGACTAACCCTGAAGCTACAATGCACTGGTAAAGCCAGTGCCACCCAAATATTTAATTGGAAAAGACCTGCAGGCTTTTCTTTCGGGTTTTGCTGAGTATTATCGCCAGTTATGAAACTACGACTGACTAATGTGGAATTGCCGGTTCTGGAAGGCGAAGAGGCTCTGCCTGAGCAGATTTGTGCGCGCTTGAATATTCCAGATTCGGATCTGGGGCCCTGGCGGATTCTGCGGAAAAGTCTGGATGCTCGGAATCGTTACAGCCTGCAGTTTGTGTATTCGGTAGCCGTTGAGCTCAGGAGTGATCGGGTTCCCGAAAAACTGATTCAGCTGCCAGGCGTTGCAGCCTATGAGCCGAAGGATTTCGATGATCCTCCTCCCGGGAATCAGTCATTGGAGAATCGTCCGGTTGTTGTGGGATCTGGGCCGGCTGGTTTGCTGGCGGCTTATTATCTGGCGAAACGTGGTTATCGTCCACTAGTTGTTGAACGTGGACAACCCGTCAAAGAGCGAGTTCCTGCCATTCGGGATTTCGATCGCGGTGGAAAATTTCAGGAGCAGAATAATTACCTCTTCGGTGAAGGGGGAGCAGGTTGTTTCAGTGATGGGAAGTTGACCTGCCGTATTACCGGGGCTGATGTCGACTGGGTTCTGGAATCCTTTGTCGATTGTGGCGGAAAGGATTCAATTCTCTACGAACAGCGTCCCCATTTGGGGAGCAATAAACTGCCGATGATCTGTCGGAATTTCCGCCGCAAGATTGAAGCTGCGGGGGGAGAATATCTGTTTGATTGTTGCGTGGAAGGTTTGATTGTTCGTGATGGGCAAATCGTCGGGCTGCAAACTTCTTCCGGAGAAATCGCGACGCATCATGTCATTCTTGGCATCGGGCATAGTGCACGCGATACTTACGAGATGCTGCATGAACTCGGCGTGCCGATGATTCAGAAGCCTTTTCAATTGGGACTGCGAATCGAACAACCTCAGGAACAGATTAATGCTCACAAATATGGTCACTCCGAGTACGAGCAGATCCTCGGGGCAGCCGATTATACAATCGTAGCGAAAGGGCAGCGGGATCTGTATTCCTTCTGCATGTGTGCGGGGGGATTTGTTATCCCGTCGGTTTCGGAACCTGGTATGTTCTGTACGAATGGCATGAGTCGTTCCCGACACGATACGCCTTATGCGAACAGCGGCTTAATGGTCACGCTTGAGCCTCATGAGTTCGGCAGTCCTCATCCACTGGCGGGAATGGAATTGCAGCGGAAGTTTGAACGAGTCGCTTATGAATTAGGGAGGGCGGATTACCTTTGTCCGATTCAATCCGCTGAAAGTTTTCTGAATCCAGGATCCTCCCCATCCGTATCACTTCCCTCCTCTTATGAACGCGGCGTTGTGCTGGCGGATTTGCACGCGGTGTTGCCTGAAGCGGTTTCGAAAGCGATTGAGGTCGGCTTACCACTGATGGATCAAAAATGGCGAGGCGATTTTCTGAAGAACGCGACTCTGGTGGGACCTGAAATGCGAGGGAGTGCTCCCGTGCGGATTGATCGAGATTTGTCATCGCGACAAACTCAGGGATTCCGAGGCTTATATCCTGTTGGAGAGGGAGCCGGCTATGCGGGGGGAATCATTACAGCAGCAGTAGATGGATTGCGATCTGCGCGGGAAATCGTTCGCGAATTTGCGGCAATTGGTCCGTAAGAACTGAATCACGACTTGTTCTTCATGGTTTCCAGTGCAAAAATATCTTGAGTGAACGCAATCATATACAGAGATTTCAGCAGACTGTCACAAATATCATGTCAAAATCCAGCTTGTGGGTCTGGCCGTTTGAACTGATTGAAAAAATCGGGGAAGGCGGAATGGGGGTTGTCTACCGGGCAAGGTACGTCAAAGATGATCGTATGTTTGCCGTGAAGCTGATTCCCGAAGAAATCACCAATCCGACTCTGCTGGCTCGATTTGAACGCGAAATTCAGGTTCTTAAAAACTTACGACATCCGAATATCGTCCGTGCTTTTGGTGGTGTCTGCGAAGATAAGCAGCGCTTCTACGCGATGGAACTTGTCGAAGGAGGAACCCTTTGGGACAAGATTCAAAAAGCGGGCTATCTCGACTGGCAGAAAATTACCGATTACGGCCAGCAGATGTGTGCCGCACTGGCTTATGCTCACGATAAGAAAATCGTCCATCGGGATATTAAGCCGAACAATTTTCTGATCAACAAAGCCGGACAGGTCAAGCTGAGCGATTTTGGTCTGGTCAGCGTGATGTCCGAAGCCAAACTGACCGCTGATGGTCGAACCATGGGTACCGTCCAGTATATGTCACCTGAGCAGATTCGGGGAAAACCTCCGCTGACGCACGCAAGCGACTTATATTCCCTCGGCTGCGTCTTTTATGAAATGCTGACGGGGCAGCCACCGTTTACAGGTGAGAGTCCTGGTCAGATTTTACATGCCCATTTGACCGAGCCCGTTCAGCCGATTTCTAAAATCAATCGGGAATGTCCAGCCTCGCTGGAACGACTGGTGCTGCAACTTTTAGAAAAAGAGATTCAGCATCGGCCTGGATCTGCGATGGAAGTGGCTGAAGAGCTTTCACGAATTCGAATTTCCCCTCAACTTGTTGATACCAAATTGTCATCCGGTTCAGGAACGAAAATCGCAGCCAAGCTGGAAAAGTTTGAAACCAGTGAAGAACTGAAGTCGACTTATCGGATCTTCGAACAATCATTGAAAGTTTTCTGGATCGCTGTATGTGCCTCGATATTATTGTTGGCTGCCGTCTGGGCGGTCTCTTTGTTTCAGTCTGACCCGGGAACAGAACTGTGGATTGAAGCCTTGCAAACTGCACCGAACGAAGATGTTCAAATCGCAGCGGCTCATTCCCTGGCTCGTTTATCTGAAGACGACAGTAGCCTGCTGGACTACCTGATTCAAACCGCAGAGAACGTGAACGCAACACCGAAATCCCGAGCGGCTTCGCTGGACGCATTAGCCACACAGCCTGAACAGGCTAATCAATTTCGTTCGCGAATCAATAAACTCGCCAAGTCGGATCCCAGCCAGAAAATTCGACTGGCTGCGATTGAATGCCTCAAAGTGCTTGAGTGAGTAGAGTCAGCACGATAAGCACGAATGCACCTAACAATTTTATAAACCTCAGGAAGATAAGTTTTGAATTTCTTTGCTCATGGAATTGCCTTTCTCGATAATCCTTATTTTGTAGCTGGGACTGCGACTCCTGATTGGCTCAGCGTGGCAGATCGACCAGTCCGAATTCGAGCACGGCTAATTGATCGCTACAACGAAGATCAGAACAACTCGTCTTCGATAGCAGTCGCGACTGCTGAAGAAACTTCGTTTATCAGCGGAGCCCGTCAGCATCTGATTGATGATGACTGGTTTCACAATCAGCGGGCGTTTCTGGAAATCAGTATGCAGTTGGGAAAAATGTTTCGGGAAGCTCTCGGGCCGGATGATAATTTTCGAGCCGGCTTTCTTGGCCACATTGTAACCGAGATGTTGCTGGATCGTGTGCTGATCGAGCAGCGTCCACAACTTCTTGATCGTTACTATGATGCGCTGACCGAACTGGATTACGATTTTGTTCAGGAGACGGTCTGTAAAATTGCTACTCGTCCCACCGATCGTCTCTCTGTATTGCTGCCGCGATTTGTACAGGAGGGGTTCCTGTACGATTACCTCAGCGAAAAGAAACTTCTGTTTCGCTTGAATCAAGTGATGAGACGCGTCAAACTTCCCTTGTTATCTGACGATTTCGAGAATGTGCTCGCTCGGTCCTATCGCATCGTTGAACAACGACATCGCGAAATGCTGCCAGTGCACGTCCTCGTTACACTCGATTCCAATTCTCCTGATGAGTCCGTCTGACTTAGATTGCCTCTTCTTTTTGAAGTTGGTCTCAGGAGATTCTCTTTTGATTCTACGCAATTATTCAACCTAACTCTGAGGACGACACCATGAAATATGGCATGAACCTACTCCTGTGGACTGCCGGAGTAACCGAAGACCATTTCTCGCTACTCGATGATATCAAGAGCTGGGGCTACGATGGCGTTGAACTACCGATGTTCGATTTCGATTTGGGGATGAATCAGAAAATTGGTGAAAAACTGAAATCAACTGGTCTGGGAGCAACGGCTGTTACGGTTTGCACTCCCGAAGAAAATCCAATCTCTCCCGATGTTGCCATTCGTCAGGCTGGTCTGGAACGGCTTAAACGAGCTATTGATGCCTGTCAGGCAGCAGGTGCAGAAAAACTTTGCGGCCCAATTCACTCGGCTCTTGGAGAGTTTACCGGTTCTGGTCGTACAGAAGACGAATGGAAATGGGCTCAGGAAATTCTGACTCAAGCTGCAGACCATGCCAAACAGGCAGATGTGACATTGGTTTGTGAATACCTGAACCGGTTCGAGTGTTACTTTCTTAACTGTGCAGAAGATTGCTCACGCTTCACCCGCGAAATCAATCATCCGAATCTGAAAATGATGTACGATACTTTCCATGCGAACATCGAAGAGAAATCAATCACCGGAGCTGTCGAAGCCTGCCAGGATCAAATGGTGCATGTGCACATTTCCGAGAATGATCGCTCCACTCCTGGAGAAGGGGGCGTAAACTGGGATGAATCATTCGCTGCATTGAAGAAAGTCAATTACGACGGCTGGTTCGTCATCGAAGCCTTCGGCCTGGCATTGCCGGAACTGGCAGCCGCAACTCGCATCTGGCGTCGCATGTATCCGAGCGAAGAACATCTGGCCAAAGAAGGCCTCGCCTTCATGAAGAGCCGTTGGGAAAATAGCTGAATGATGAGACAAATGTAGGTTGGGTTATCGCAGCGTAACCCAACAAATTCCAGAGTCGAGCAGTCCAGCGAAAGTTGGCTGCTTCTTTTTTTGTCTGCGAATATGACGGCCTCAGTATTATTGAGTCTTTTTCTGAGATGTCGATTTCCAACCCGAGGAAGCCCAATCGAATTCCGGCTTTGATTCCCGCCATGTGATGATTTTAGGAGATGCTGTTTTCGCTTCAGTCTCCGTATTGAGCAGAACCTCTGGAGCAGTCTCTGAGTTTTCAGTCTTCGCAATCACTTCAGCGGAGACTTGGATAATTTCTGGAACTGGGAATTTATTTTCAGGTTCAGGAAACTCTTGTGCAATTGATGTTTTTGCGGTGAGCAAAAGAGGTGCAGGTGCGTCTTCTCCAATAATTCGGGTAGGAGTCATATTGGCTGCAAGTTCGACTGATTTTTTATGTTCTGGCAGACTGGCGTCTGCGGTCATCATGGCTGGTTTGGAACGGAGAGCCAGAATTCGTTGCTCTGCAAGTGTTGCGTGTTCTGAATATGGGTACGCTTTTTTCAAGTCTTCGTAGGCGATCCGAGCGCGGTTATTATCCCCTTGCTTCTCAAGATTTTCAGCCGTAAGCAACATTTGTCTCATGGAAGGTGTTGCTGCAATCTCGGTTGAGAGTGAGGACGACACTACGGAATGAGAATTCGTAGCCGCACAACCTATTGCCAATGGTAACAGGATCATGCCTGATAGAAATGAGATTTTTAGCGGATACGGCATCGTACAACTGCCTTAAACGAAAATAGGTCGTAACCAGTTCCTCCCGTGTAAGAACGGACTCTCTACGAATTAATTCGACTTTAACGATCAGGCAGGTTGAGTCGGATTTAACAGTTTTGTAATCACTGCCAGAAATATAACTGTTCATACATTCCCTGCGACTGATTGTTAACTCTCGATTGTCGTCATTAATAACTATTAAACGCAAAAAGGCCGGTTGGACATAATGTCCTTCCGGCTTCGCAAGACAGATGTTGTCTCGATTGGATTATCGGCAACCTCCACCGCGACATGAACGGCAGCTGTTACAGCTACGGCATGAGCGACAACTGCGGCATGAACGGCATGAGCTGCAGCAGCGTCCCTGTGGAGCTTGCTTGGCAGATCGCAATTTGCTGACTTCTTTGACCAGTTTCATTCCCGTTGTGCTTGTAAGAGTGTTCATCGTCCTGCTCGCTTTCATATTGAAAAGTTATGTTTTTTGACATTCAGTTATGTCTCATACTCTTACAGCGAAAGCCGAGCGGTTCAGGGGACACGGAAACGGGAAAGCCGAAGGCGGAAAGAGGAAAGCCGGAAGATTTCATAACTGGGTAGCTGGGGTCGGAGCGCAGTGAAGCCCCCAGAGCGTCGAATCATCTGGGGAATTTTTTAGAATCCTAAACCTATCCCATTGAGTTCTGCTGTTTTTACCGTGCCATCTGTGATGTTGAACATTCCCGGATATTTCTCAGCCCATTCGGCATTTGGAGCAGGGCAGTACTGGCGGCCGTTTCCTTCGATGGCCGCTATCCCGGGAATTCGAGCTGCCAGCGTTGCTGAGTGCAGAAAGCTGTAACCGGGGCAGGTCAAATCCTGGACGCACAAAAACATCCCTTTCTTTTGAGCGGCGGCTGCCAGCAATAACGTTTCGGTTTGACCTTTGCAGGCTTTAAAGGCGACACCCGTATAACCGAGTTCCTCGGCTGCATATAGCGATTCCAGACTCACGAGCGATTCATCAATCACCACAGGTTTAATTGCTGCTGCCCGGTGCATTTTGTTTTCTGGATGTTTGTGCAAATCACGATGTGTCGGCTGCTCAATATACTGTGCCCGATCAAAAGCCTCAGCAGCTTTCGCGCGAATCCCATCCAGAAAACTGAGAACGTATTCGACATCTTTACACTTCTCGTTGAAATCGAGTGAATAGAACCATTCTGCGCAGCCTCTTTGTTTCTGAGCTTCCGTGGCGATGGCATCAATAGCAACGACACGATCGATATCCCACTGCAGATCATCCCCGTTCAGTTTAATTTTCAAATGCGTCAAACCATCGGCCAGAATCCACTCGGATAACGTTTCCGGAAGTCCATCATCGATGCGTTTAGGAATATCTGCATCGGTCAGTGGATCGACGGCTCCTACGAGATGATAAAGCGGCATCGTCGCTTTCGGTTCCCGGCTCGTGTACTGATCGAGATATTCGCCTTCGAACCCTTTCCCAAGATAGTGCGATAAATCGTGGTTCATGTATTCGGATGAGAGGACGTTGTAAGAACTCTTCTCATGCAGACGCCCATACGCATCATGAACGGCTGCATCGAGCGGGCTGTTGGCAACGAGTTGTGCCAGCACAGGAATCGGCTCGTGAAGTGAGAATTCTTCCATCACGTGAGCGGCGATTGCGTCGTAGTCCTCGATGAGGATTTCCATTAAATCGAGCGGATGTCCCCATTCTTTAAGATTGGTCGCAACAGCACATGTATCCTCAGCCAGTTTTTTCATTGCGGTTTGAGCTTCGGGCGGCTCAACACGCGATGATGGCCAGGCCCACACATTCCCGACCGGCATGCTGCCATGCCCGATCGCTCGCTTTCCGTTTCGTCCTTCCAGTTCGACAGTCACGTTGATCAAGTCGGTTTGAGTGACGGTTCTCCCACCGAATTTCAAAGGGGCGCGAAAGGGCACGGGCTGAAAGGTGACTTCGGCTTCTACGATACGGGCGTCATTAGGGTTGGACATATTGGGGTGTCTTTCGAATTGTTGTCGATTTCGTTGTGCAGTTATGTTTTGGTAGGACAGGCATCTTGCCTGTCTAATTTGTATAACAAAGTTCGCATGTTGCGAACAGACAATGGTTAACCCGGATAGCTCCGCTATTTGGGGGGGACGAAGTCCACAAGAGGTATTCAATTGAAAGATGGAAATTTTAACAAAGGCTTCTTGCGGCTGCCCCGCCCCGAAAGAATCTTTCGGGGCTAACCTGATATCGTACTGATTAATGGTCAATTGGAGGAAGGTGCGTCAGGACGCACCCTACTAATTCTTCCGGGGTCTTCCGCTAAAGCGGAGCGTCCCCGCCACCCCAAATCAACTTTGACAAATTCAGTTTAATCAGGCAATCTTTAATACCACTGTGCTCGTAGTATCGTTCGATCTTCGAATACAAACAAGCCGACAGGTTCAATAGGATGTGAGTCCACTCGGGTGACTGCGACATCCGAAGTGGCGGCCCATTTGAGTTCGCCATCTTCATCTAGCCGGTAGACATGCTTTTCGACGGTCGATGCAAATGCCTGCTTGCCCGTATACGAGACAGAAATTTTATTGACGGTCCCTTCGAGAATCAGCGAGGCTTCGGAGTCGCCACTGCCATCGTAAACCTGAATGCCCTGATTGGATGCCGCGAGGCAAATTCGAGCCGTCTTCTGGATCAATGCCAGATCCCCGACATTTGACCAGAGGGTTTTCTCCCAGATTTTTTTCCCACTGAGAGCATATGCCCCCATCAAACCATGACTGGCAGCGGCGATCACGACAGGTTCTTCCACCATGAAATGGATGTAGGAGAGCGGACGCATCGTTTCGAAGGTCGCGGCTTTTTTGCCGAGGTCGTCAATGACAATCGCTCCCCCTTCTGAGGAGGCGACGAATGTGAAGATGCCGTAGGGATCGATTGCGATTGCAGAGCAGGTGAAGGGGATCTCAATCGTCCAGATGACTTTGAGCTTGGCATCAAGCCGCACGAGCGTGCTATTCCCAAGTAGTGCAGAGCCGAATTCGCCGGTGTCGCTCCACGAGAGTTGACGGGCAGGCTCCTGAAGTCGTGTCAGTAATTTGACATTCAGGAGAGGGTCCAAGCGGTAAAGCGTGCCAATTTCATCAGCGACGACGTAATCTTCGGCTTCACGCATACTGTCGAAGCCCGTGATGCCAGCTTCGGCTCGGAAGGAAAAAAGTAAATCAGGGGGCTGTCCGGCCCCCTGATTCATCCACGTCGGCGTTTCAATTTTCATAGTGCTCAGAGATCAGCGGCTCGAATGTTTTAAGGATTACGAGTCAGCTGGGTCTCCTGTAACATTTCGATCGCTTTGAGGACGTCGGCATCTGTTGCCAACGATTTCTCAGTCACTCGAAGATATTCCTGACTCTCACGCGGAACCACAACGTCCGGCTCGATGCCAATCTTACTGTGATTGTGTCCGTTTGGCGAGTAGAACTTCGCAGTCGTCAATCGCAATCCACAATTCTGACTGACCGGGAAGATACTCTGGACCGACCATTTTCCATAAGACTTGCGTCCCACAATCATACCCCGGTTATGATCCCGAATTGCTCCGGCAACAATTTCGCTCGCAGATGCACTGTTTCCGTCAATCAGAAGGACAATTGGCAGTTTCCAGGTGCTGGCTGAGTGAGCCGAGTATTTCCAGTTCTGATCCGAAGTCCGTCCCTTTGTCGAGACGAGGACACCGTGATCAATCAAGCGATCCAGAACTTCGACAGCAGCTGTGAGTAATCCGCCAGGATTTCCACGAACATCCCAGATCAGTGAAGTCATTCCCTGACGATTCAACTGATTGAGAGCCGCATCGAATTCCTCAGCTGTTGTCCGTTGGAAACCGGCCAGTCGCAGATATCCAATTCCGTTGCGCTCATCAATGATCTTCGCAATCGGCACACTTTTCACTTTAACAGCTCGTCGTGTGAAATATCCTTCACGATGCTGGCCATCCGCAGTGATCCAGTTCAGATGAACCCGGCTGCCACTCTTACCAGTAATCAGATTGGCTGATTCATCGGTAGGCTTGTTGAGAACATCAATTCCATCGATTTTTGTGATGTAGTCGCCACCCTCCAGGCCGCCTGCTTCTGCCGGGCTGTCGGGAAGAATTTCGATAAGGTGAATTCCCTTGCCTTCTTCGGATTTCATTTCGATTCCGAGGCCGACGAATTCGCCTTCAATGTTGTTATATAAGTCAGCCAGTTTCCCCGGAGTGAGGTAGCTGCTGTAATCATCGAGGGCATTGCAGCCACCGAAGACATATTCGAGAATGACAGGTACTTTAGGGATGCCGAGATCACGTTCGAGACGATTCGCAACATCAAGAACAATTTTGCGACCGGCATCAGGGCCGGACACGGGTTTGTTCCAGTACTCTTCAAACAACATCCGGCGAGCCTGTTTCAACTCGGGCGTATCGGTATTGAAGATTTGATGACTGTCGAGAAACGCTTCATTGTTCAGGGCGAGATAAACACTCTCGGTGCCGTGAGCAATGAAGAAGGTCGACGAAAGGGAATCGACATAGTGACTGTGAATTTTATACAGCACTTCATCGAGCAGTTCGGTCGCTTCTCTCTCCGACAACTTCAATAACGATTTGTCATAGCTGGCATCTGCATAACGACGATCGATCTGCATGTGGAATTTGGCGCGACGAAGACCGTATTGAAGTTCTTCGTTTTCTGGCCAGATTTCCAACGCATCGCGATAATGGACGATTGCATCGGACCATTTGCGAGATCGTTCGAATTCTGCTCCGCTGACAACTGCCTGACGTACCTCATCGCCGACAGAATCGGAACCGGGTGCACCGGTCACGACTAAGACTTGAGACAAAACGAGCGCCGTACCGAGTACGCCACTACACAATAGACAAGATTTCCTGAACCAGGACATGCAGCATTTCCCCCTCTAAGTAGCTGCAAGTCGCCGCTTGTGATTCCTCCTGAGGTTTTCGCCAACAATGGCAACAACAAAAAACGAGTTGAAAAGGGACACACGATTGAAGCATCGCTTCGGATCGATTTTCCATTCCAGTTTCAAATCGCTGCGAGAATTCCATTCTCAATTAGCCCACAAGCGTGGGCGACGATGATTGTAATTTCACAGCACTGCCGTTGACTCCGAACAACAACACTGTTGCTTTCAGCATACGTCACAATATTCGAAGGGTCAATTTTTTCCAGAGCGATTTCAGCCGAATAACCCCTATCGCAGTAATCTATTCCTGATTCGATACTGAATAGAGCGAATATCATTAAAGAAACGGATTCTGATTCATGCGAAATTTGGGTAAGCCTGCAAAATTTTTCCGGCAGAATTGACTTGTTATATCACCTGGGTGGCTGGGGTCGAACGAAGTGAGTCCCTGGTAGGTTCGAGGCTCTGGGGGCTGCGACAGGCTCCAGTCACCCGGGTATGAAAATGTTCGGCTTTCGCTTTCCACCTTCGGCTTTCCTTATTTTACATCATTTGGTCATCTGCAGAAGGACCATACATGCCAGGGACCGGGATTTCGTTCACGCGATAGTAAACCGTCATGATGCCGCGATGGTGAATGATGTGATTGATGACCCAGGTTCGAATCACGGCTAACTTCGGCAAGGTGAATATTTCCTGGCCGTTGTAGAGGAAACGCCAGTTTTTCATGATGGTCTGGTCATCCACATTTTCCAGTGCATCACGAGCCTCGGCTACATTCTTGTCGAACGTTTTCAAATAGGCTTCCCGGGAATGAGTGATCTCGGGTTTTTCAGCTTTACCTTCGTCCCATTCATCCTGATGAATCGTGGCCATGGTCCAGCCGGGGATATCAGAAAGATGGTTTGCCAGCCAGCCGATGGTGTTCGACTTTTCGTGAATTTTCCAATCGAGTTTGTCATCAGGAACGAGTTCGAGAATTTTACGGGTGTTTGCCATTTCCTGATCAAATTCCGGTAACAGCATTTGTCCTAGAGTCATGTTCCTTCTCCTGATTTTCCGGATCTTAAATGATGATTGAGCAGTCAATTAAGTAGTTGTCGGTTTACTGACGGCTGGGATTTTCAGGTTCGATTTATTGTTTTCTTTTTGCTGTCTGGTCAATTCGGTTAATTCTTCATTGAAGATGCGAATGATCGCATACAGGCAACAGGCGATGACGGGAGCAATAAATACACCCCACAGTCCCATCACTTGTAACCCGCCGAGTACGCTGACAAAAGCGAGGAGCGGGTGCAATTTTGCGTCGGAATGCAGGACGTAGGCACGGATGAAGTTATCGAGCATACCGACAAAGGCGAAGCCGTAAATGGTTAAGAGTAAAGCCCAGCCCCAATTCCCGTCATAGGCCAGATAAATAGCACAGGGAACCCACACCAGCCAGGTTCCCGCTAAAGGAATAATGGCAGCGAATGTGCCAACGATTGTGAACAGGAAAAAGTGATTGAACCCCAGGAACCAGAGCGCGACCGAAGTGGCCAGTCCCTGAGCGACAGCTGCCAATAGTGTAGCCGTAACGACTGCTCGTATCGCTTTTCCGAACTCCTCGAACAAGGTATTCTGATGTACAGAATTCACCGGTATCAGTTCGATGGCATGTTCAATTAACACAGGACCTTCGAAAAAGAAATAATACAGAGCGATAATGAATGTCAGCAGGCTCATTAATGTCCAGCCGAATTTGCCGATGATGTCAACCGTCGTAAACGCAGTTCCTGGACTGATGGTGGTGATGGCGACCCGTTTGATCGCATTTTGCGTGCTCACCCGCAGTTCTTCTGCACGATCCTGCAGCATTTTGGTTCGAAGCTCTACAATTTCTTCTTCAGTATGTTCCTCGCCATCATCTGTCTGGATCGGAAAAATACTTTCTAACTGAACAGCGACATTCTCGTAAATGTCTCCCTCTTTCACGGCTGCGATTGCATTTTTCACCGAATCGTCGCTGAGTATTCGTTCCGCGACATCGAACATCTGCAAGGCTCCGATTGTCACGCCCACGAAAATCGGAATGACGATTGCCGCGACCAATGCAGCCGTCGACAAACCGGCAGCCACGCGGGGGCGATTTTTGGTCCTCATCAAAAAATACTGATAGACCGGATTGGCAATTAATGCGACGACCGCTGCCAGAAAAAGCGGCAATAGGAAGGGGACGATCACACGAATGAACGTAAATCCCAGACCGGCCAGTAAGAGGAGCAGAATTGCAAGTGAAACATAGCGAGTTAACACGTTGTCTAACTTTCCAAGGAAAATATGGAGACCCGGAGAATTTTTAAATCAAATTCAATGGGTGAAAGGAAGTTTGATATCTAACTCAATAATTTATAACAGGTTAGGGAGGCTGAGTGACAGATTCAAAGCCTGAATCTTCAATCACGAATTAAGAATAACTCAATTAAATATTGCAAAACAAATATGGATTTATGTCCATTGGTGTTTTCCGGGATTGATTCTGGATGCCCAATTCAGAAAGATATTGACGTTCTTCTATGAGTTGTTAACGTGTAATCAAATTCAAAGTTCATTTTAAACCATCTGCTGCATTTCAGATCAGTCATCGTTGCAATACTTGTCCCTGAATTTAAGGATTTTCAGGGGGAATTTCTGTAATTCACGACGTTGGATTTCTGATCGTTAATCAACTAATGGACACGCTTTGCTTGATTCTTATCTGCCGCATAAGTGTAAATGAACTGTGATTCGGTACAGGAATTGCCAATCAGGTAAGGGTATCGAAATTTTCAGGATATGGAGAGAGACATGGGTGTCAGTTATTTTATCACCATTACATCTCAGAATCATTCGGGTGTTTTGACAGCTGTCACCACTGCACTGGGCGAACTTGGCGGAGACATGCATCATGCTTCTCAGTCGATTGTCCATGGACTCTTCACCATGACCATCGCGGCTCAATTTCCCGAGCATCGAACCATTGAAGTCATTAAAGAGCACCTGCTTCAGGTCGGTCGTAATTATGAAATGGCTGTGCTGATTCGGGAGCTTCTGGAAGACGAAGCCGACGTGATTTCTACAGATTCGACCTATTATTTGACAGTGAATGGCCAGGATGCACCAGGAGTGGTACGGGTCATCAGCGGAATGCTGGCTCAGATGCTGATCACGATTGAATCACTCTCTGCCCGTCCCAGTTCTGCCAGTACGTTCTCGATGGTCATGCGACTGTCGATTTCAGATACGACTGATTTGCAGGAACTGATTGACGAACTCGATATTTTCAGCACGCTCAACAGTCTGGAGATTTCTCTTTTGACGGAAGAGGATTATTTCCGCAGCGAACTTCCGGCTGATGTCACCTTACACAATATGCTTCGAGGATAAATTGTTCTATAAAGAGTGGGGCGTGGATGTCATCTCTTATCAAGACTGCACAGTTAACATCCTTAGCCCTGCGAGATTTTCTTTTTCCTGCTGAGTGCTGTCTGTGCGGTATCGCTTTACTGGACGCTTCCTCCAGGATGAGTCCCTGCTGCCTGCTTTGTCAGGAGGAGTTCCCCAAGCCAATCGAGCACGCCTGCTGCAAATGTGGGGCAGAAGTCGGAGCTTATGTCGATACCTCGTCCGGTTGTCATTATTGCAAAACGGATTCATTTTCATTCCGCTCAGCCATTGCCTACGGCACCTATACAGCGGAATTGAAGCAGCTTTGTCAGATTTGCAAGAATCCTGCTTCTCAGGATGTGGCATGGCTACTGGGGGAGAAATTCTGGCAGGCTCGTGGAGATGAGCTCGGCCAACTGCAGATTGATTGTCTGACCACTGTTCCAATGCACTGGACAAACCGCCTGATTCGCCGGATTCATCCCAACGAGGTTCTGGCAAAATGCCTTGCAAAACAGCTGAAAGTTCCCTGTTTGCAACGGTGTTTAATTCAGCGATTACGCACGGAGCGTCAATCCTCTTTGAGTCCCTCACTTCGCCGCAAAAACGTGCGCGATGTGTACCGGGTAAGACCGACTCAAAAACTGCAGGGCAAAACCGTTTTACTGGTGGATGACATTCTTACCACTGGTGCGACCGCAAATGCCTGCTCTCGTCTCTTATTAGCAGCCGGTTGTGCAGCAGTCTATGTGGCGGTCGTGGCTC
>TARA_R100000789_G_scaffold45743_2_pt1 | contig 14888 bp, 12 predicted proteins | sample TARA_R100000789 | Tara Oceans TARA_R100000789 (sample SAMEA2623403) | marine metagenome | biome: marine biome (ENVO:00000447); feature: mesopelagic zone (ENVO:00000213); material: "saline water (ENVO:00002010), including plankton (ENVO:xxxxxxxx)" | depth 450 m
CCATAGGCCGGCCCGCCGCACCAACTGCTCATTGGCGATGACCGCCTCACCCGCCGCGACCCTGTCCCATGCGTCCGGCAGCGCATCGACAAACGCCCAGTTCTCAACATAAGCCGGGCCAACCCGCGCGCCCATCAGTTCAGACGGCACGCTGGCCAGCCTTGTGTCGACGGACAGCAGCGGCAGAACATCATACCCGCGGGCGGTCAGATACGCCTCGATTGCGGGCATCTGATCCCCGTCGACACCGCGCACATAGGCATCCGCAAACAGCCGCTGATCAAGGAAATCGACAAAGGTCAGCCGAAAGCTCGACACCATGGTCGACACCCCCACATTCGCCGCCATCGCCAACAGCAAGGCCATCAGCGCAAGGCTCAACCCCGGCAATTGCTGCCGCGTGTCCGCCCAGAACCAGCCCGAAATCACCCCGCGTGCCCGCCTCTGTCCCAGCGCAAGCACCACCCCCAGCAGCAAAGGCAGCGCCAGCGCCGCGCCAACCATCAGGCAACCGAGCAGGACAAAGCTGGCCAGCAGGCCCAGATCCAGCGCCCCGATCAACGCCGCCGATGCCAACAGGATCGCCGCCACGACGCCCTGCACCTGCCGTCCGCGCCCCGCTACCATCGCCCAAGCACGGGGCCGCGCGCTGGCCAGTATCGGCATCCGCGCGATCCGCCACAGCGCCCCCGCCCCGGCCAGACCCGCGCCAAGTACCGCAATCCCCAATCCCGACAGCCACCAGATCGGGCGCAGTTGCAGCCCGCCCGCCACCTGCGCGCCGTAGAGCCCCTCCAGCGTTGCGGCCACATCCGGCAGCAGCAGGGCAGCCACGATATAGCCCAGCACCACGCCAATCATCCCGGCCACCAGCGACAGCGCCAGCAGTTCCGCCGCCATCAGTGCCATCAGCCGCCGCAACGGCACGCCCAGCGTGCGCAGCGTCCGCACCATGCCGCGCCGTTGTTCGAACACCAGACCAATGGTGCCGTGCACGATGAAAATACCAACGGCAAAACTCAGCAGCCCAAAAGCGGTCAGGTTCAGGTGGAAACTATCCGTCAACTGTCCCACATCACTGGAACTTTGCGCCGCAATGCGCATCAGCTCCGGCGCAACATTGTCCAGCGGCGGCAGGTCCATCGGCTGCCCTGTCGCCACGATCAGACGACTTAGCCGGTCGGGCCGGTCCAGCAATCGCTGCGCCACGCCCACATCCGTCAGTACCGTGTCCGGTGCGACAGTGGCATCCACCACCACCTGTTGCGGCAGGTCCGCCAAGCGCGCCGCCGTCGCCGCATTGGCGAACAGCACGCCGACCGTCAGAAAGGCGTTCAGATCAATGTCCCGCGTCCCCGCCACCGGGCTGAGCGCGCCGGGCGTTGTCAGCGGGTCCAGACCGATCACCCGCACCGCGCCACCGTCCAGCTGCAAACGGCCTTCCACCACCGGCGACACCTGCCATCCGGCGCGGCGCAGCGCGATATAGGTGTCCTGCGCAAACCCCTCGCCCGCCTTGGGCAGCAACTGGTCAAACCGCCCCTCGCCCAGCGTGGCCGCCGCCGCATCATAGCTGGCCCGCGCCTCGGCGTTGATCGCCTGCACGCCCGACCACAGCGCCGTCGCCAGCGCCAGACCGGCCAAAAAGGTGAACAACTGCAACGGATTGCGCCGCCAATGCGACCACAGCGCCTGCAAACAGGCCCGTGTCATGCCAACCGCCCGGCGCGCAGGTGCAACTGCCGATCCATCCGCGCCGCCACGGCGGGCGAATGCGTGACCACCATCAGCGCCGCGCCGGTGTCCGCCACCAGCGACAGCATTTCGTCCAGCACATCCGCCGCCGTCGCCTCATCCAGATTGCCGGTCGGTTCATCCGCCAAAATCAGCCGGGGCCGCACCGCCAGCGCCCGCGCGATGGCGACCCGCTGTTGCTGACCGCCCGACAGTTGTTCGGGGTATTTGCGCGCGTGCGGGCCAAGGCCCAGCACCTCGATCAGATGCGCAACCCCTGCCGGGTCTTCACGCTCTGCAAGTCGCGCCTGAAAGCGGATGTTTTCCGTCACATCCAGCGAAGGGATCAGGTTGAACTGCTGAAAGATCACGCCAACCTCGGAACGGCGCAGCGCAGCCCGCCCGCCCTCGTCCAAGGCCGCGATGTCACGCCCGTCAAACAGGATCTCACCACTGTCCGCCGTGTCCAGCGCGCCAACGATATGCATCAAGGTGCTTTTGCCCGACCCGGATTCGCCCTGCAACGACAGCGTCTGCCCAAGGTCCAGCGCCATATCCACGCCCGCCAGAACCGGCACCGGCCCATCCGCCCCGGCAAAGCTTTTGGTCACGTTCCTGACGTCGAGCAACATTCCTCTTCCTCCGTCGGGCATAGCTAGGTCTGCAATTCAGTTAGCAAACCTGCCCGCCCGGCAACAGATGGCCCGATCAAGACCCGCAACATATCAACCATCCTGCCCGCTTATGCCGCACCGGAGTCGATCTGTGCTTTGTCAAAAGAAACGGCCCCGGCCTTTTGGACCGGGGCCGCGTCATTCAGATCAGCAAGGGCTCAGCCCGGCAGGACCTCACCCACCGCCTGCGCCACCTTGCCTGCAATCTCATCCGCCTCGGCGCGGGTCAGGCAGAAGGGCGGCGCAAAGCCAAGGATGTCGCCCTGCGGCATCGCCCGCGCAATCACCCCCTTGGACAGCAGCGCCGCAGAGATGCGCGGCCCCACCTTGTCGCCCGCGTCAAAGAACGTGCGCGTGTCACGGTCGGCGACAAATTCCACCGCCGCCATTAGCCCCTCGCCACGCACTTCGCCGACATTGGCATGATCGCCCAGCGCATCGCGCAGTGCGCCTTGCAGATAGGCACCCACGTCCCCGGCGTTCTGGATCAGGTTCAGATCGTCCAGCAGCTTGAGGTTGGCCACACCCGCCGCCGCCCCGATAGGATGCGCCGAATAGGTCCAGCCGTGGCCGATGGGGCCGTTCTCATCCGTCCCCTGCTCCAGCACCTTCCACATGCGGTCGCCGACGATGGACCCGGACAAGGGCGCATAGGCCGATGTCAGACCCTTGGCGATGGTGATCAGATCCGGCGTCATGCCATAGTGATCGGACCCGAACATGCTGCCCAGACGGCCAAAGCCAGTGACGACCTCATCCGCAACCAACAGGATGTCATGCTTGCGCAGCACCTCCTGAATGGCGGCCCAATAGCCCGGCGGCGGCGGCACGATGCCCCCGGTGCCCAGCACCGGCTCACCGATAAAGGCGGCGATGGTGTCCGCGCCCTCCCGCGCAATCAGCGCCTCCAGTTCGGCCACGCAATGCGCGGTGAACTGCTCCGGCGTCTGGTCCAGATTATCGCGGCGATAGTAATACGGCGCCTCGGTGTGGACCACCTGCGCCAGCGGCAGATCGAACTTCTTGTGAAACAGCTCCAATCCCGTCAGCGAGCCTGTCACCAAACCGGACCCGTGATACCCCCGCCAGCGAGAGATGATCTTCTTCTTCTCGGGCCGCCCAAGGATGTTGTTGTAATACCAGATCAACTTGACGTTGGTCTCATTCGCGTCCGACCCGGACTGGCCGAAATAGACCTTGGACATGCCCGCAGGCGCGCGGTCGAGGATCATCTTGGACAGGGTGATCGACGCTTCTGTTCCGTGGCCCACATAGGCGTGGTAATAGGCCAGTTCCCGCGCCTGTTCGGCAATCGCCTCGGCGATCTCTTGGCGACCGTAGCCCACGTTCACGCAGTACAGCCCGGCAAAGGCATCCAACAGCCGGGTGCCGTCGCGGTCGGTGATATGACAGCCCTCTCCGGTCTTGATCACGCGGGTCGGCGTTTCGCCGCGCGCGTGCTGCGCCAGATGGGTCGAGGGGTGAAAGAAATTCTCGCGGTCCCATTCCGCCAGTTGGTCATTGGTCTTCATCCATGGCTCCTGTGTCGCGGCAGCGCGCCGCTGTTGTCTGGAAAGGAAGCCCCGGGTCACGCGCGGATCGGGTGCCAGAGGCTCCTCGCTCCCCGGCAGCAGCGCGCAATGCCTTTATTGCAGGGGGTACGCCCTGCCTAACGGATTCCCGACGCCGCGACCAGTGGTCAAGGCAACGACAAAGCGTCGTTTTCCGCCGCTTGCCTGCCGGGAATCTCTCTGCACGAAAATCTTGCGCCGCGTAAAAGCTCAACCTGTTCCACTCCGAAATCTCTTGAAGTCCCCGCCCCCCCGCACCTAGGGCTGGTGGGATGAACACACAGGCACCAGACCCATGACCGCACCGCATCTCCCGTTTACGATGGCCGAATATGACCGCCGGTTGGCCTTGGTAGAGGCGCGGATGCAGACCCTCGGGCTGGACGCGCTTTATGTGCAGGACCCGTCCAACATGGCGTGGCTGACCGGCTATGACGGCTGGTCGTTTTACGTCCATCAGGGGGTGATCGTCATCCCCGGTGAGCCGCCGCTATGGTGGGGCCGCGCGATGGACGCCAATGGCGCGCTGCGCACCGTATGGATGGAACCGGAGCGCGTGCTGGGCTACGCCGACGACTTTGTCCAATCGACAGAGGTGCATCCGATGCAGGACCTCGCAGCCCACCTGCGTGCGCGCGGCGTCGGCACGGGCCGCATCGGCGTCGAGATGGACAATTACTACTATTCCGCCCGCGCGCACCAAACCCTGATGACCGAACTGCCCGACGCCACTTTCCACGACGCGACGGCGCTGGTGAACTGGCTGCGCGCGGTCAAATCCGGTGAGGAAATCACCTTTATGCGCCGCGCCGCGCGGATCTCGGAAAAGATGGTCGATGGCATTCTGGAGCGGGTTGAACCGGGCCTGCCCAAAAACGAACTGGTGGCCGAAATCCTGGGCGACGCAGTACGCGGCGCGGATGGCCACTGGGGCGACTATGCCGCCATCGTGCCGCTGCTGCCCTCGGGCGTCGACGCCTCTGCCCCGCACCTCACATGGGACGGCCGCCCGTTTGAGACCGGAGAGGCGACCTTCTTCGAACTCGCAGGCTGCTACCGCCGCTATCACACGCCGTTTTGCCGGACCGTCTTTCTAGGCAAACCGCCGCAATACCTGCTGGACGCGGAAAAGGCGCTGGTTGAGGGGCTCGAGGACGGGTTGCAGGCCGCCCGCGCGGGCAACACAGCTGGCGACGTGGCCCGCGCGCTTTATGCGGCGCTCGCCAAGGGCGGCATCCAGCGCACCGGGCGCTGTGGCTATTCCATCGGTCTCAGCTATCCGCCCGACTGGGGTGAACGCACCATGTCGATCCGCACCAGTGACGACACGATCCTGCAACCGGGCATGTGTTTCCACTTCATGCCCGGCCTCTGGATGGACGACTGGGGGCTGGAGATCACCGAATCCATCCTGATCAAGGACGACGGACCCGCCGAATGCCTCTGTGATCGGCCCCGCAAGATGTTCGTGAAGGACTGATATGGAACTGCTCTACCGGACCGAGGGCCTGCTGGGCGAGTTGATCGGCTTTCCCACCGTCTCGGCGGACGGCAACCTTGACCTGATCGGCTGGGCGTCCAACTACCTCAAGGGGCTGGGCGCGGCCTGTGACGTCTCGCTGGACGAATCCGGGACCAAGGCCAACCTCTTTGCCAGTTTCGGGCCAGAGGGCGACGGCGGGCTGGTGCTGTCGGGCCATTCCGACGTGGTGCCGGTCGCCGATCAGGACTGGTCCTCAGACCCCTTTGTCATGGAGGACCGGGAGGGGCGTCTCTACGGTCGCGGGGCCTGTGACATGAAGGGGTTCATCGCCTGCGTTCTGGCCCTCGCCCCCGAGATCGCGCAATGGTCGCTGAAACGTCCCGTCCATATCGTGCTGACCTACGATGAGGAAGTCGGCTGTTTCGGCGCCCGCGCCCTCGTCGAGGAATTGCGCGCCCGCGAACTGCGCCCCGCCACGGCAATCCTGGGGGAGCCGACAATGATGCGCGTCATCGATGGGCATAAGGGCTGTTTCGAATACACCACCCATATCACCGGCTGCGCGGGCCACGGCTCTGCCCCCGATCAGGGGGTCAACGCCGCCGTCTGCGCCACGCGTTACGCCGGTCGCCTGATGGAGTTGGAACAGGATCTCCGCCGCCGCGCGCCCGTGGACAGCCCGTTTACCCCGCCGTGGACCACGCTCAACATTGGCCGCATTCAGTCGGGCCACGCGCACAACGTGATCCCCGACCATGCCGAGATCGACTGGGAAATGCGCCCGGTGCAACAGTCCGACGCCGACCATGTGCTGGGCGAAATCGACCGCTACGCCGCCACCCTGCTGCCCGGAATGCGCGCCGTCCATCCCGAGGTGACCATCACCCGCGAGGTGATCGGAGAGGTCGCAGGCCTGCACCCGGTCCCGCACAACGCAATTGCCAAAATCGTGTCGGAACTCACCGGCGCCAACGGCGCGGATGTGGTGGCCTTCGGTACAGAGGCGGGGCTGTTCCAGTCGCTGGGCATGGATTGCGTGGTCTGCGGACCCGGCTCTATCGAGCAGGCCCACAAACCCGACGAATACGTCAGCCGCGACCAGCTTGCCGCCTGTCTGGAGATGCTCAAGGGGTTGGAACGGCACCTGACCTGAGCGCCCCGCCGGTTTCCCGATTTTCGGAACGGCTTAACAACGTTTAACACCCGCTTCAGGACCGCACCGGCCCCTGCGTGACAGGATCAATCCAACGATCCCCTCACCCGCAGGAGCAGACAATGGCCTTCCTTCAGATCCAGACCCGCACACCCCTCGCCGCCCGCCCCCCACTTGCGGGCCTTGCCGGACTGATCCGCGCCATCCTGACCCGTCAAACCAACCGCGATACCAACCGCCCACACAAATCGCCCGAACAGATAATCGCCGCCCAGACACGCCGCGCCGAGGCCCGCGCCGCCGTCGACCACCTGCTGCGCTAGGGGGGAAAGCCGTTGCCCGCCAGCGCGACAACAACCGCCTCGATGTAGGTGGAATTGTCCTGTGGCCGGTTCTTGCGAAAACCGGAAATCGTCGTGTCCGGTGCCTTGCGGCGCAGGATCTCTGCCATCCGGGCCGACTCTTCTTTGCGGCCCAGCGCCCAGTAGATCGCCATCAGACCCAGATGAATGGTCGCAAACTCGGGGTATTCGCTCAACGCCTGTTCGTACTGCGCCGCCGCCTCGTCAATCTTGCCCATCTGGAACAACGCATTGCCGATGCCCGCCGAAATGACCCCGATATCCGGATGCAGCGGGCTGATCCGGCGGGCCCGGCGCAGTTCCGCAATCGCCGCCTCGTTTTCGCTGAGATAGTTGTGAACCCAACCCAGCAGCATCGCCACCGTCGCTGAATTGGGGTTCAGCACCTTGGCCCGCTGCAATGCCGTCAACCCGCGCCGCGTCTCGCCGCCCACATAGGCGATGTAATGCCCGCAATAGGCCAGTGCCAGCGGGTCTTCAGGGTTGGTGTCCAGCACCTCTCGCGCCAGCGGCAGCGCGGCCCGCGCCTGCTCAAACGTCCACCAGCGTGTCGCCACCGCCCCGGTATGGGCGTAACAAATCAGTGCCTTGGCCTGCAAATACGCCGGGTCCAGCGCCAGCGCCTGCCGCAGCAGGTCCAGCCCCTCGGCTAAGCTGTCCAGCGTGTTCTGCCGGTACACCAACGGCGCGGCACGCAGGCAAAGATCATAGGCGGCAAGGCTGGCGGTGGGCTTGGCCTGCGCCCGCGCCGCTTCGGCCCAGATCAGCCGCGGTTCCAGCGCGGCGGCGACATGTTCCGCCACCCGGTCCTGCAACTCGAATATCTCACTGGCCTGCCCGTCGAACCGGTCCCGCCACAGCGTATGCCCGGTTTCCGCCTCGACCAATTGGGTAAAGATGCGCATCTGGTCGCCCGCCTGCTGGATGCTGCCCTCCAGCACATAGCGCACGCCCAGCTCGCGTCCGACCTCTGACAGGTCGATACTGCGCCCCTTGTAGTTGAAACTCGACGTGCTGGAGATCACGAAAAAGCCCGACACCCGCGACAGTGCCATGATGACCTCGTTCACGATTCCATCGACAAGGTAGTCGCGGTCCTCCGATCCGGTCAGATTGGCAAAGGGCAGCACCGCCAGCGACGGAATGTCCGGCACCGGCAGCGCATTGACTGGCTCAGGGGCAGCCCCTGCCGGTCCGGTGTCGGGACGGGTAAAGCGGTATCCGATCCCCGGCACCGTCTTGATCGTTTCACGGCCCAGCGCCTTGCGCAGCCCGGCGATCTGCACGGTCAGGTTGCTTTCCTCCACCATCAGCCCGGCCCAGACCGCATCCAGCAGTTCGGCCTTGGACACCACCCTGTCGGCGTGTTCGACCAGATACGCCAGCACGTCAAAGGCCCGCGCGCCCAGCGTGATCTCCTCTCCGTCCAACAGGACGACCCGCTGATCGTGCAGAATGCTCAGTGTCACCGGATCAACCACCTTTGTCCGGGTCTGTCCCGGCTGGAGTTCCGGATGACTATGGGTCAACACCGGCCTGTCTCGCAAGTCCGCGCCAAGCCCCTTTTGTGACGGCAAAAGTTAAGAGTCCGTAAAAACGTCCTTGTAACCCCTTGATCTGGCATTCCCCCTAACCTGTCCACGCGTGGACACCCCCCTCGACAACACCCCGCCCCGGCCCCATCATGACCGCCAGACTTGCGGGAGGAGCCCACATGAAAACCATCGTCGCCCACGGCGCGCATGACCTCAGGATCGAAGAGCAAGACATGCCCACGCCCGGCCCCGGTCAGGTCCTGATCCGGCTCGAATCCGGGGGCATCTGCGGCTCTGACCTGCATTATTATCACCAAGGCGGCTTCGGCCCGGTCCGCCTGAAAGAGCCGATGATCCTCGGCCACGAAGTCGCGGGCAAGATCGATGCGCTAGGCCCGGATGTCACCTCGCTGGCCCCCGGCCAACGCGTCGCCATCTCCCCCTCGCGCCCCTGCCATGCCTGCCGCTTTTGCCACGCAGGCCAACCCAATCACTGCCTCAACATGCGCTTTTACGGCTCGGCCATGCTCTTCCCCCACATACAAGGGGCCTTTCGCGAATACCTCGTCGCCGACGTATCCCAATGCGCCCCAGCAGACGACCTGACCGCCGGAGAGGCCGCGATGGCAGAGCCCCTGTCGGTGGTCCTCCACGCCGCCAAAAGGGCGGGTGATCTGCTGGGCAAACGCGTCCTTGTGACAGGCTGCGGCCCCATCGGCGCGCTGGCCGTGCTGGTCGCCCGCGCCGCCGGTGCCGCCGAGATCGTGGCGACAGATCTCACCGATTTCACGCTCCAGATGGCCGCGCAGGTCGGCGCGGACCGCACGGTGAACATGGGGACAGACCCGGACGGGCTGTCCGCCTATACCGCCGACAAAGGCCAGATCGACGTGTTGTTCGAATGCTCCGGCGCGGCACCAGCCTTGATCGCGGCGATCCCCGCGATGCGCCCCGGCGGGATCATCATGCAACTGGGTCTGGGCGGCGACATGACCCTGCCGGTGCAGGCGCTCACCGCCAAGGAATTGCAACTACGCGGCTCTTTCCGCTTTCACGAAGAGTTCTTTACCGCCGTGGATCTGATGCGTTCAGGGCGGATCGACGTGAAACCGCTGATCACCCATGAGGTGGCACTGGATCAAGCCGAAGAGGGCTTCAAACTGGCTTCGGACCGGACGCGGGCGATGAAGGCTCAGATCCGGTTCTCATGACAGGTGAAGGTCCTGGGGCAAGCCCGGGACGGGCATCCTGACTACAGCTTCAGCTTCTTGAACACAGCTTCGGGGATGTTGCGGATGATCGCCATGACCAGCCACCAGATACGGCGCACGTAGATCACGTTGCGCCCCTTCTCTACCGCCTTCAGCACCGCCGCGCCCACCTCTGACGGCTCGGCGGTCAGTTTCTCGGGCAGGTCCAGCTCTTCGGTCATGGAGGTGTTCACAAACCCCGGCAGCACCGTGACCACATGGACGCCCTTTTTCGCCAATCGGTTGCGCAACCCCGACAGAAAGGCGGTGAACCCCGCCTTTGCGGACCCATAGACATAATTCGTGGCCCGCCCCCGATCCCCGGCGACAGAGCTGACCCCGACCAGTGAACCCGATCCGCGCGCCTCAAACCGATTGGCCAGCAGGGCAAGGATACCGGCGGGCCCCTCATAGTTGGTGCGCATGACGAGGGCTGCCTGATCCAGGTTCTGTTCGTTCACGTCTTGCTTTCCCATGTATCCCACAACACTGACCGCAACGCCGGGCAACGCGGGCAAGCCGTCAAGGAAACCATCGAACCCATCGCTATCAAGGACATCGAAATCATGCAGGGTGACCGCCACCCCGTGGCGGAGGGCAAGATCGGTCTGCACGGTTTCTAGCTGTGCAGCGCCGCGCGCGGCCAGTTGGATCGGATGACCTGCAGCGGCAAAGGCATGGGCGATGGCCTGCCCCATGTCCGAACGGGCACCAAGGATGAGGACGGGGAGTGCGGTCAAAGCGATAGCCTTTCGGATTGGGCAGAGGCAAAATGATCCTTGAGGCCGCGCGCCTCGCGCAGCGCCTCAAATTCAGCGGCGCGGCTGTCGGCCTCGCGCAGGGTATCGGGGCGCATCCGGCTGTCCTTGGCCAGATAGAACCGTCCGCCATGGGCGACGGCGATGGCATCCAGCAAATCCAGCAGGTCCAGCGTATGCGGCTTCATCGGGAAGTCGAGCGCCAGCGTATACCCCTCCATCGGGAAGGAAAATGCGCTGTCCTGCGGGCCAAATCGTTTCAGGACGGCCAAAAAGGAGCCTGCCCCGGCCTCGGCAATCGCCTCCAGCAACTCCGTCAGTCCGGCGCGGGCGGTGTCCAGCGGCAGGACACATTGGAACTGAGCAAAGCCCCGTCGGCCATAGATGCGGTTCCACTTCAGAACGGCGTCCAGCGGGTAGAAATAGGTATCCCAATCCACCAGCGCCTTGGTCGGTTTCCATGCGCCGACACGGTAGTACAGCTCATTGAAGGCGCGCACCGTCCAACGGTTCAGCGCGACACCGGGAAAATCGAACGGGACCGAAAGCGCGCCCTTATGGCCGGCTTCCAGCGGCGTCCGAGCTTTCTTGGCGTCCAGATCGGCGCGCTTTGCGTGGTCCCCCAGAATTACCAGTGAGCGGCCAAGATGCGCGCCCCGGCTCATGCAGTCGATCCAGGCCACCGAATAGGGCACATGGGCGTGTTGTTCGAACAGATCCATCGCCGCACCCAGATCCGAGGCGGGCAACGTCGTCTGGTTGATCCAGGCTGTTTCGACCGGGCGCAGACGGATGGCCGTGCGGATGATCACCCCGGTCAGCCCCATGCCACCCAGCGTGTGAAGGAACAGTTCGGCGTCAGTGTCACGAGAGACGCGGCTGATCTGCCCGTCCTGCCCCATCAGGTCGATCCAGTCGACCCAGGTCCCGAAACTGCCGTCGACATGGTGGTTTTTGCCGTGCACATCCGCCGCAATCGCCCCGCCCAGCGTGACAAACTTTGTGCCCGGTGTGACCATCGGGAACCAGCCGCGCGGCAAGAAGGCGTCGATCACATCCCCCAACAGCACGCCGGCCTCTGCCTCCAGCACGCCGGTTTCATCGTCGAAAGACAGCATGTGGTTGAAATGGCGCATATCCAGCGTGGTATGCGTGCCGACAGCACTGTCGCCATAGGATCGCCCGTTGCCGCGCGCAATTACCGGGTTGCCGTCGGTCACCAACGCCTTCAACGCCGCGACATCGCGCGGCGCGCGCAGCTGTGTTTCGACAACGGGAAAGCGGCCCCATCCGGACAGTTTCATGGCGTGGCTCCTAGACGCGCGTTCGTAAAGACAAACCGCCGGTCCAGATTGTACTTGATGACGTAACCGACCATGAGGCCAATCACCGCGCCTGTCTCCCGCATGGCATCGGTGTGCCAGATCAGCCAAAAGGCGGTCTCTGTTCCCCAGAAGATCGCCGTCGTGACGATGCCCATGACAGTATATAGCGTGAACTTGCGTCCATGCGCCCGCAGGCCGGTGGCGTCATCGAAAAAGATCCACCGCTTGTCGAGGACGTATTTCACCACCAAACCGGCCAGCGTGCCCGCGCCGATGGCCATTGCGAAAACAATGCCACTGTCACCACCCAACAGGACTAGGCGTTGCACGCCCAGATTTGCCAAGGTCGCCAGAACGGCAAACCCGGCGTAGCGCAGGATCAGGGCCTGTCGTGACATGTTACATTGTCCCCGCCATGGCGAACCCCAGGCTAAGCACCATGCAAATCTGGCTGGTCCGGTCACGGGCCGCATAGACAAGCGGGTCATCGTGCATGTGGCCCCGGTGCGCCGTCATGACGGTCCGGGTGATCCAGTACAACAGCACCGGACCGATGCCCCACAGCATGATCGGCGCCTTGTACAGCACGATGACATCCGGCGAGTCGAGATAAAGCACCAGCACCAGGATCGAGACATATCCGGCGGCAATGGCAATCATGGTGATGATCGGCAGATCGCCCACGTTGTAGCCGCGACCGCGCGCACGCAGCGTACCTCGGCGGGCGCTGTCGACCAGTTCGGCCTGTCGTTTGACCGCCGCCAGCGACAGGAAGAAAAAGATGGCAAAGGCCAGCATCCAGACCGACAGCGGGATGCCGGTCGCCACCGCGCCTGCGACGATGCGCATGGTATACAGCCCCGCCAAAACGCAGATGTCGATCACCATCTTGCGTTTCAGGTGCAGCGAATAGGCTGTTGTCAGGACAAAGTAGCCGCAGACCACGGCAAAAAACGACAAGCCCACAGATAGTGATACTATGGCCCCCAACAGAAACAGCGCCGCCGCCATGATCATCCCATGTGACAGCGGTACCGCACCAGAAGCAAAGGGGCGCTTTCGTTTGCGCGGGTGGGCCCGATCCGCGTTCAGGTCGGTCATGTCGTTGACCACATAGACGCTGGAGGCAATCAGGCTGTAGGCGATAAAGGCCGCAACCGCGAACGCCAGCGTCGCCGCATTGAACTGATGTCCCGCCAACATAGGCAGAAAGACTAGGATGTTCTTGAGCCACTGATGCGGGCGCAACGCCTTGACGTAAGGCCGTATACTCTGCGGCACGGTGGTCAGATGTTCGACCTCTGTCGAGACGGCCTCTGCCGCGACGCGCAGGCGGGCGGAGGCGTTGACGGTGACGGCCTTTGCGGCCTGCTGCCAGACCGGCAGGTCTGCGGCGCTGTCGCCCATGTAGACATACCCGCCCGCCCCGAAACGCCCGGTCAGAAAGTCGGCCTTGGTCTGCCCCTTAAGATTGCGGTTGCCGTCAGAGCCATGGACCTCGTCAAACACCTTGAGGTGATCGGCAATCACCTCTGCCAGCGATTGGTCCGAGGCGGTGACAAGGGCTGTGCGGCCACCTTTGGCGCGCCACGCCTCAATATAGCACAACACCTGCTGGTCAAACGGCAGAGTCGCGGGTTCCAGTCGGGCGGTTTCGGCGAGCCGCTGCTTGAGCGCCGCCCGACCATGACCCAGCGTCCGGACAGCCGTCAACGCGACGGTCCAGTCGCGTCCAAACGCGGTCCAAAAACTTTCGTACAGCATGTCGCTGCGCAACAGAGTGCCGTCAAGATCGACAACAAGGGTCGGCAAGTCTTGGGCATGATCCGGGACGTCCCCCGCCCGGTCGGACTCTTCGTCCGGACCGCCTGCTGTCTCTTGCGTTAACATACTGCTGCCTGCTCAGGTGTCTGTTTTGCCGACAGTCTAAAAGAGCGGGTCTGTGCCGTCGAGGTAGGAATGCGGCGCTCTTGAGATGTGTCCGACGCGCCACAGACCCGCGTAGGTCAGGCCCGGCCCCCTATCGTTTGCATCCAGTCCAGCGATGCCTCTGTCGCCCCCTGAGGAATATACTCGGCGCCTATCGGGTGCGGCCAGCCCATTCGGTCGATGGCCTCAAATACCTCGGAGTAGGCGATTTCCCCGTGATCCGGCGCCCCCCGGTCCGGAACGGCAGCAAACTGGATATGGCCGATGATCGGCCAGAGATCGGTTAATCGCGTCAGCAGATCGCCTTCGGTCCGCGCCACATGGTAGCAATCGAACATCAACGCTGCGTTGGGCGCGCCCAACGTGGTCAGGATGTCCTGCGCCTGCCCGGTGTCGCGCAGGAAATACCCCGGCGCATCGTAACGGTTCAACGGCTCTATCAGAACGGTGCGGTCAGTTTGGGCGCAGGCATAGGCCAACGTTTCCAAATACGCCTCATGCGCCGCCGGACCTTGGGCCACCCCCGCCATGACATGTATCGCCCGCGCATTTGTCGCCTCGGCATAGGCGATGGCCTCATCGACAGAGGCCCGCGCGCGCGTCCCCTGCCCGGGCAGCGCAGAAAGCCCAAACTCGCCCTCTCGTCCGCGGCTGGTGTTCACCCCCAGCATCGGCAGCCCCGTGTCGGACAACACAGCCAGCACGTCAGCCACAGGGACCTCGTACGGCCAATGGCATTCGACCGCGTCAAATCCGGCGCGCGCTGCTGCGCGGATCGCGTCTGGCAACGGAAGTTCTTGCCACAAGAACCCAAGATTGGCCGAAAAACGGGGCATCGTCACCTCCTATAACGCGCCGCAAACTCAGACGCCCGCCGGCATATAGTCATGGCATGCGCGCAATGAACAGCCGCCCGCACTGCATCGGCGCGATCGCCTTGACGTCACATGCACACGCGCCCCAAACTCCGCCCGATGAGGACGGAGTGGCGTCACCGAAAAATCGGCGGCGTGGGGGAGACAAACATGATCAGCCAAGAACTTAACGACCAATTGACCCGCGTGAACCCGGGCCAGCCGGCAGGGGAGGTGCTGCGCCGTTATTGGCAGCCCGC
>TARA_R100000789_G_scaffold97460_4_pt1 | contig 14853 bp, 6 predicted proteins | sample TARA_R100000789 | Tara Oceans TARA_R100000789 (sample SAMEA2623403) | marine metagenome | biome: marine biome (ENVO:00000447); feature: mesopelagic zone (ENVO:00000213); material: "saline water (ENVO:00002010), including plankton (ENVO:xxxxxxxx)" | depth 450 m
ACTCGAATTCCATTATTGGATCAACAATTGGCGTTAATGAAAATTGTCGCGGAACACACAGCTAGAAATCGTCCCGATGCCGATAGTGTTTCATTGATTTTAGAAGCTGCGGCGACTGGAACTCCTGAAGCGGCACACAGCCTTGTGGAAGGTCTTCTGGCAGGTTGGCCGAGAGATCACAACATTCAACTTTCGGAAACATCCTCACAGAAACTCCTGCAACTCCTGGATTTGATGCCGAGCGATCGCAAATTGCCTGTGATTCGATTGGCACAAACCTGGGGAAGTGATGCGTTTAAGAGCCGAGTTTCAGAACTGATCACGACACTCCTAAAACAGGTCAAAAATTCCAAGGCCAGTGATACCGATCGAATTGAATCGGCTAGAAACATCATCAGTTTTGCCCCTGAAAACGAAGATGTTGTTGACACTATCGCCGCTGTAATGACACCAAACGTCTCCCAGAAACTAGCCGAAGGCTTGATTACTGCTCTCGGAAAAAGCGATGCGAAATCCAGCGGTGCAACCTTGATCGATTTGCTCTCCTCGGTCACGCCTTCACTACGAAGCAATATCGTGCAGACTTTACTCGGCCGACCTGTAACGACTCAACTAATGTTGACCATGATCGAAAAGGGAGAACTTCAGGTTGCCGACTTGTCAATCATTCAGCAACAGTCATTGACAGAGCATCCGAATCCTGAAATTCGTAAACGCGCCAATGAAGTCTTCGCGGCTCATGGGGCGACGATCGATCCCAATCGAGCCTCCCTGATCACTGCAAAGCTGTCGTTAATCAAGCAGCAGGGGAATATTGAAAATGGCAAAGTTGTCTTCACAAAGAACTGCGCTGTTTGTCACAAATTTCAGACAGAAGGGAAAGACGTCGGTCCGAATCTGACAGGTATGGTCGTACATCCTAAAGCCGAACTGCTGACTCATGTCCTCGATCCGAATCGAAGTGTTGAGTCGAATTATCGGATGTATACAGTCCTGACAATTGATGGCATCGTCGTGAACGGGTTGCTGGCAGCGGAGTCGCGAACCACAATTGAAGTTGTTGATGTCGAAGGCAAACGTCACACAATACTCAGAGAGGAAATCGAAGATCTGCGAGCATCTCGAAAATCGTTGATGCCGGAAGGTCTGGAAAAGAATATCGATGATCAAGGTCTGATTGATTTACTGGAATATCTGACAGCAGCAGGGGATTATGTCCCTCTTCCTCTTGATCGCGTCGCCACAACGATGAGTACACAGGGAATGTTCTATAACCGGGACAACATGGCTGAAACGCTGGACTTCAAGGACTGGTCACCCAAGGAATTCAAAGGGATTCCTTTTCTGTTGACGGATCCAGAAAATAACACGCGCAATAATGTGATCATGCTTAATGGGAGTATCGGACCGTTCGCTCCAAACTTACCCAAATCGGTCCGTCTTCCCTGTAACACGCCTGCCAAAGCGATTCATATGCTGGGCGGTGTGGGAGGATGGTCTGCCCGTTCGGCTGGTGAGCAAGGTCTCTCTGTGATTGTGAGACTGCACTATGCGGATGGCGAAACCGAAGATCATCAACTCATCAACGGGCAACATTTTGCCGATTACAACGGACCATTCGATGTTCCCAAATCTGAACTTGCATTTCGCCTTGGGCGAAGTCAGATAAGATATCTCTCGGTCGAACCTGAGCGTCAGGAGCATATCGAATCAATCGAATTGATTAAAGGAACCGATCATACCGCTCCCCTGTTTTTCGCAATCACCGTCGAGCCGATAAAGTCCCGATAACGTCATTGCCCGAGTGAACGAGATCCCTGAGGACTGCCGCCAATTAATTTTCCCAGCGGCAAAGGTCGGGCAGCGATCCGGTATCCTTCAGCTTGAGCGATGCGAACGAGTGAACTGTAGAGTTCAAAACTGTCTGGATAGACCCAGAAGGTTATTGTGTCTTCACGAGAGATGCGTTGCAGTTCGGTGCGGAACATCGAGCCCAGTATCTGAGCCTGCTCCAGTGTTTCCCGATTGTTCAGGGTCGAAGGGACCAGTTCCCATTTCTGGAGGCTGATTCTCATCTGAGAACGTCCGAAGGTCAATTCATCCGTTATCGTTCTTTGATCAGGACCTGCCAGGAAACGAACCGAATAGCCAGCTACGGGACCCACAACACCTTCATAATCGCCATATTGGGCGATCCACTGCAGCCGCTGACGCACGCGGTTCATCACTTGCTCGATCAACTCATCGAGGGGAATGTAGGAAATTCGGTTCTCGCGCAATTCAAAATGCCACTCTTTGCCATCCACGACTCGCGTGACAGGCACGACTTGATGTTCGAGGGTCTGCCGCTCAGTTGGTGCCTCTTCCAGGCGAGCGAGTTGCCCCTGAAGTTGTAGGAATGATTGTTGATCGTTCTTTTGTGAGTTTTCCAGTTCAGAAATCTGATTATCAATTTGTCGGGTTTGTTGTTCCAGTAAATCTGCGGTTTTGGTTAACTGATTGAGTTGATTGAGTTTCATCGCAGCTGTGACACTCAATTCTCTATTTTTGAGCTCTTCCGCGTTCAATAAGCTTTGCAACTGATCAAATTCAGAATTGTTCTGGGGAAGTTCAGCGATCGGCTGCTTATCAGGTCTCAATGGAAATTCCTCAGACTCACCCAGGCGAGCAATAATCGGAATTGACTTAGCGACTGAGTCCGATTTCACTTCAGAAATTTCGGGAATGCTGACACGATCATTTGGAACTGGAGGCAGGATCAACGGCTGTGGAGGCGTATCTTCTTCGATACTCTCCACCACTTCAATCGGGCTCGGAGGTGCTTGAGTCATGCGTACACCAGCAATCACAATCAGAATGATCAGGATCCCGACGATATTGGCGACAATATCGAGAAAGGAATCCGACCCTGCTTCGAGGGTATCCGAATTGTTACGCTTACGAGACATGATCTTTTTATTACCACAAAAGCAAAATAAATTTAGAACTAATATTCAATGCTAATTTAATAGGAAAGTTGGTTAATCTATCGTTTGAATAATTCGTCCAGCTGTTGACTCATTTGATATCGTGTTTTTGAGGGATACTGGAGTTGATCGGTAATTGATTCCAGCCGAATCGCCAGCTGATTTCCGCCCGGCTCAACACGATACTCAATCGCCGGAACCCAGTGCATTCCCTCAGGAGGAGCATCCCAATTGGCCAGTTCCTTCAGGATTTCAGCATCGAATTGCTTGAGAAGTTCGCGGTGTTGCAGAGAAGAATCGAGTTCAACTTTATTCCGCTTGCCGACCTTGACACCAGTCAAATCGACTTGAACAACAAGAGTGCGTTCTAATCCGATTGTCGTAAACATCGGAGGAGCTGATGAATCGGAATTAGATGCACTCCCTCCGGATGCTCCCTGATTTGCAACCTGTGGAGCGAAAGGATTCGGGCGTGATTCATTTTCACCCATTGATTTGGGAGGAGGATCATATTCCGGGAAACGAGCATTGGGTGATTGCTGTGATGCTGTTTGCGAAGGAGAACTCTGAGGGTTTTGCATTTCTGGAGCAGAGCCAGCACTGGAGCTCAACTGCTGTTGAGTAACTGGAGATCTCTCTCCTGTCATTAAATCAGGTAGCTTGGCAGGCTCCTTTCGATTGTTTACGAATTGATCTGCAGATTGCTTGCTGCCTGTAAATTTATCTCCAGTCGAGACTTCAGCATCCCGCTGTGCCTTACCAGCAGCAATACTATCGAGAATTTCATCAAGTGCCTGTTTGCGTGCGAAACCTTTTGAGGGCAGCATTGCCTGCTGTGGTCGTTTTTCGATTTGTGGCTGTTGACAGGCGACTTCAAAGGCCTGCTGAAACTTATTGCTGGCGTTTTGATGTTCGTCGCCATAGTAGAATTTCTGATCGGAATCGACCAGCTCATACCCAAACTCAATATTGTTCGCTTTGAGCAATTGCCCCACTGTATAAAATTCATCAATTCCTTCAGGGCGAACAACTAACAATGCATAAGGAGCTGAGCTCGATTTTGTATCACGACCAAGTTGTTCAGCATAGGCCTGCAACGCGACGGCCAGTGGATTATTCGTTGGTGAATACGATGTCAGAAATTCGGTTTCCGCTTCACCAATCCCTGGCTGAACGCGAACTTTTCCCGGTAGACATTCAATAAATATTGGTCTTCGCTTTTGACCACTCACTGCATCGAATGCGACAATCTGCATGCGTTCATCTTGTTTTGGTTTTGTGGACTGTTTGAGTTGAATACTATCTTTCGTGCGGAGAATCGAGTTATTGAGTGCTGATGAGGCGGCTTGTTTTTCCTGCAGTGTTTTTTGCAGACTCATTAACTCCAGTTGACGCGAACTGAGCAGTTTCGTCTTCTGCTCAATCGTATCATGAGTCATTTCCGCTGAAGAAGTCAATTCTTCATTCTTCTGCATCGTATCCTTCAATGCGGCCTTTAATTCCGTTAATTGTTTCTGTTGCAGATCTTTCAGCACTCGCTCACGCATGAGGCGATCTTTAGTAATGGCATCAGCATCGGTCAGAGGATTGTATTGAGGTGCAATTGGAAATTGGGAATGATCTTCATTAGTTTTCTGAAATTTTGACCAGCGAGCGGAGCCGATTTCTGAGGTTGCAAAGGCTTCGCTGAGATCACTGGGTGCAAACGATTTCTCAAGAAGATTATCACTGAAAACAGTCAGAACTGAGATTTCATTTTCAACGGGTTCTGCCGGGACCACACTTGCCTGATGATAGCTCGGATGCAGATGCCGGGTGATGATCAGCAGGAGCAGAATAAGACTTCCCATCGCGCAGACCAGAACCGCCAGAAATGGAAACAACGAAACCGTTGTGCCAGATTGTGCTGTTCGACGGGGCATGGCATGTTTATAATCATGTAGGTCAGGCTGTGCCTGACAGAATTCAAGGTCGTCTGTTATTTGCGTCAGGTACAGCCTGACCTACGAGCTTTATCAAGCTGCACGACTAGAAGAGTTCACGCGAGCATTCAGAAGTTGAATCGCTGCTGTCAAACTATTGAGAGTTTGATCTAATGTTTCGGTAATCCGATGAGCATCGATCGATTCATCCAGTTTCTGCTGCAAGGTTGTCAGCGTCTGCTGTTTTTCGACCATATTATGTAGAAGAATCGTTTGCGAACGCTGCTCTTCAATTTGTGATCGCAATCCCCCGCTGACTTCACTCAAGGTAAAGTTCCAATCGGTGAGGGTCGTTTCCAGATGAGAGAGCAACTCGTTCGTTCGTTCCGATTCCCGCGAGCGAACAGCAGAGAGATAGTTATGCTGGGACTCCAGCGAACTGGAAAAACCTTGTTCAATCATGCTAAGGAAGCTCTGCTGTTCTGACTCGAGCGTTAACAGTAGTCGACCCTGCAACTGATTGAGTGTATCTCGCCAGGCTGCTGTCGCCTCAGTGACAATTCTTTCGGAAGCTTCCATCAGTTGCTGAGAAATTACAAGCTGATCGTCGACAATATTGTTTGATGAGCCGGAATGAAACAGAATCGTCAAAGGCTGATCAATTCCCGCTTCGATTTCATTCAGCAATTCTTCCTGACGACTGCGAATCCGAAATGTCGCAAAGACCAGCACCAAAGAGAGTGAAAGTGAGAGAGCCGTCGTATCGAAAGCAACTCCCAGTCCGCTCGTGACCTCTGACAAAGACTGATCGAGCTGCTCGGGCGAGACGTTAGCAATGGCGATCGTAATCCCCATGACAGTTCCGAGAAAACCAACAATCGGAATTGCCCAGCTGATCGTATTGACCAGTCCAAGACGTTGCTGAGAGCGATCGAGTTCCAGATCTGCACAGTGTCTTAAATGGCTCTCGAGATGTTCGCTGGAGTTCGTCTTCTTGAAATAATTGGCAGCCTCAAGTAACCGTTGCCCCGCGATCGATCCAGAAATTTTGTCTCGTAACACTCGTGTTTTTTCTAGAATGGATATCGCCAGATCAAAACCTGTCGTCTTTTCCTGCTCCACTTCCTGTAGAATGCTCCGGGCAGTCTTCACGGACTCTGCTTCCAGGTGGAGTTCCCTCCAGCGGAAGATTAAAGTCGACATACCAAAGAAAAATAAGCCGATCGTGATGTATTCAAGCGGATGCGAACAGCAGTAACGAGTCAGTAATTCCTGTTGAAATGGGATGTATGGCAAAGACAGGTAAAAGAGGATACAGGCCACAGACCCCCAAAGCAGGGGATGCGAGCCCAGGCCAGCGGCTTTATTTTTTCGTCCACTTTCGAGTGGTGCGAGTGTCACTTGAGAAGATTTCATAGCGTCCTGCATTTCCTGACAGCTGAGATGTGACCGAGTGTTCAGACGACAATTTCGTCGACGCAATCGTAGCGCACATAACTTCTATCGGAACTTCAGGCGTTACAACCTGAATGACAACTCCAGTTCTTAATATCCCCCCAGATTAACAGGGCCTTAATTCTGCTATGATACTGGTCATTGATGAAGTTACATTTATATTTCACTATCTGACCTTATTTATTACTTCAAACTTAACCCTCGCATCCCTCTCATCAATTTCATCCAGGGCAATCCATTGAATTTTACTAACCTTGCTGTTGCAACTCATCTTCTCATTGAAGCGATTCTTATCATTCGTGTGCTCACACGCCCGCATCGCGAACCAGCTTCACGCGTCGCCTGGATTGCAGTGATCGCCTCATTACCATTTCTGGGGATGCTGATTTACCTACTCTTCGGTGAAACCAATATTGGACGTCGTCGCATTGAACGCTTGAAACAAGTGATCCGGGAGATGCCTCCAGTTTCTGACGACAATTTATCAGGTGAGTCAATAGCTCCGGCCAACGTCCCCGAACGGTATCAGCATCTATTTCATACAGGACGATCTATCAATCGATATGAAGTTATCGGAGGAAACTCCGCTCGATTGATGGCGGACTCGAATGCCTCCATTGATTCCATGGTCGAAGACATCGATGCCGCGATCGATCATGTGCATCTACTCTTTTACATCTGGCTACCTGACAACAATGGGCTGAAGGTTGTCGACGCACTCAAACGAGCGGCTGCCAGAGGCGTGACATGCCGGGCCATGGCTGACGACCTGGGTTCGCGGACCATGATTCACTCGCAACATTGGACCGACATGCAAAATGCAGGAGTTCGTACTGCCCGAGCATTGCCAATCGGTAATCCCATTTTGCGATTATTCAAAGGACGAATTGACCTGAGAAATCATCGCAAAATTCTGGTCATCGACGGCAAAATCACCTATTGCGGCAGTCAAAATTGTGCAGATCCTGAATTTCTTGTCAAAGCAAAATATGCTCCCTGGGTGGATGCTGTCATGCGATTTGAAGGGCCGATGGTACGTCAGAATCAGCATCTTTTCGCAAGCGACTGGATGTGCTATTCCGATGAAGAGGATTCCGCCATTGGTGAATTGTTAAGGACTCCAAATGAGGCTCCCCAATCGGGCTTTCCTGCTCAGGTGATTGGCACAGGACCGACGGTAAGATATTCAGCAATGCCTGACGTTTTTGAATCGTTGTTTCATGCTGCCCGCCACGAACTCACGATTTCAACGCCGTATTATGTTCCCGATGAATCGATGCAAAATTCACTTTGTGCCGCTGCCTGGCGCGGGGTGAAAACAACTATAATCTTTCCGGCCAGAAATGATTCGTGGATCGTTGGAGGAGCCAGTCGCAGTTACTATGCAAGCTTGCTGGAAGCGGGAGTCGAGATCTATGAATTCGAAGGTGGGCTTTTACACACGAAATCGTTGACGCTCGATGGAGAGGTCACACTGATTGGTTCAGCCAATATGGATCGTCGAAGTTTTGATCTCAATTACGAAAACAATATTCTGTTTTACGATCCCGAAATGACAAAACAGATGAGAGCACGCCAGGAACAATACCTGTCGAACTCACATCAGGTCACACTGGAAATGGTTGAGAACTGGTCGCTTGCTCATCGTTTGTGCAATAACACACTCGCGACGTTAGGGCCTATTCTATAAGGATATTTTGTTTATTCATTCTTATTACGTGGCAAAGAAATCGCCTCAGCATAAGCTAACTTTCCAGTCCGTCCCTCATAATATTGGAAGATAACTTGTGGATGCGGATAGGCGACTAGCCGTTTGCCGCCGACTTTTTGCGGCATATTGAAGACGTTGTTAACTTGAACGACGCAGTAATAAGGATAGAGTCGTTCCAGACGTGGCAGGTCGGGGAGGACGTAGCTGGACCAGCGGATGTTGCAGGCGCGGGGGCCGGACTGGAAATGGCCGGTGATTGGTCGGTCGGCTTCATCGAGTTCGGGCACGTGATTCACTGAGTTGTGTGGACCGCAGCAGAACTCCCAGACATTATCGGTCACCTGAATTGCGAAGCTGTTGTGCAAATCACCCGTCATCACGAAGACTGGTTTGCCGATTTCGTCCCAGGTATCGATCAGCATTTCCCGTTCATCGAGAAACACCACCCAGGCTTCTTCTTTGTTGAGGGCATCAAACTCAAAACCGCCGGCTCCGCTGTGCGGAATCATGAACGGGACACTCGAAACCACAAAGAAAAACTCGGCATCACTGGTTCGCATTTCTTTCAGCAACCATTCCCGCTGATCTTTCCCCAGCATGGTCAGCCCGGGTTTGTCAGGTTGTTTCACATCGTGCATTTCTCGATAAGTCTTAGTATCGAGTAGAAAAAACTGACAATTGGAGACACGAAAAGTGCCATAGCTGCGGCGCCCAATGGAATAAGAGGCTTCGCCATCGGCGACCGCTGCATGAGAAAGTTCGAGAGTGTGCTTGTCGACAACGCGAACAATGTCGTAAACACGAGCATTCGGATTTCCGCTGTCATCGTCGTAAATGATGTCGTTCACTCCAGCATTCGGTGTGCCCCAGTGGACATGCAGATTGGCCATCTGATCGAGAGGTAAAGCGGTAAAGTCGGCTTGGGAATCTTTGAGAAGCTTGCTCTCTTTGGTGAATTGGGCGGTTCCGAAATGAGCAGATTGATCGGAGACTGTTGGATTGGCCCAGCCGAGATAATCGAACCAGGCTTGAATGCCGATGTCGCGGAAGACAGTTCGGCGATGTCTTCTGCCAGCGGTGCCGCAGCCCCAGATATCGTTGACGAGTTCGTGATCATCGAACGTGAACACACTCGGCACCTGCCGATGCCACTGAGCCAGAGGCACGCCGCGTGACTGATAGAGTTTATAATTCTCCCAAACTCCGACAATAGAAGGAGCATTGTTGACGATATCTGGCGTTTCTTCCTCAGACAAGCGATTCTTAGCGGTCCAGGTTTCGACGGGGGTATCCCGAAGTTCCTCATAGAGCCAGTCTCCATTCATGATGCCGAAATGAATGTCATCTGCCAGCTCGCGCAACATAGTCTGATAGAGTGGAAGGGAATGGCCGATGCCGTGGAGTGGATTCTGGTTGGCACACGACCCTGCTTCAAACCGAAAATTGAATAAGCCTTTCGGATTGTATTTCACATTCCGAGAACCTGCGACAGAGGGGAGTGTCAGGAAAGAATTAATACTTCCCTGAGGAGAATCTTCAATGTAGACCTGATAGTAATAGCGGGAATCTGCTTCCAGATCCTGCAACTCAGCGACGCCTGTCAAATCATGAGTATATTCGGTTTTTGGAGATTCAGCAGTATTTGTCAGATCCTCTTTCGATAAACCATAATGGACAGAAAAGGGAGTCGGATGCGAAGTTCTGGCCCAGACTTTCATCGAATAATCACTCGGCTGACCGAGCATGGGGCCATGCGTCATTGTAGGAGGGTCTGCTGCATAAGCACTGGTATATACAGCGAGCAAAAAAATTAACGATAACGTTTTCATCCATGATTGATATGATACATGCATCTGAGAAATCCTTCGAGCGGCGTTTCATTTGTTGTTCAGAGTCTCAAGCTAGCCAGTTGAATGGAAATTGTCCACAATTCAGTTTTCTTCCCTCAGTAAACCAATTCAGACCAATGTGGAATTCCAGTTTGAATATGGCTTACAATTTGAGGGCCTGATTTTGTTTCAGTTCTATTCTTCTCCTTATACTTACGCAGCATCATGACCAAATCTTCTGACAATCAGGAAACGAAGCTGGACGTCAATCAGGTGATTGATCGGCTTTGTGATCAGTTTGAAGAGCAATGGCAGGCGGGAAGTGATCCCCGGATCGAAAAGTATCTGGAGAATCTGGCCTCTGAAAATCATTCGCAGGTACTGTGGGAACTTCTGGCGCTGGAGTTGGAACTTCGTCAGCAGCAGGGAGAAATTCCAGAACGCTCTGAATATGCGAATCGATTTCAGAACTTTACCAAAGTTGTTCACGACGTTTTTCGCGAGCAGGAAACCGCTGTCGCGAACAGCATGCACAGTTTGACGCAGAGTCCTGAAGTCGTCGACAACCAGCCGAAAGATTTTGCGGGGACAGAGCGGTTTCAGATTCTCAAAAAACTGGGGCAGGGGGGCTTTGGTCAGGTTTATGCAGTGCACGACCGATTTTATCTCGAAGACTGTGCTCTGAAATTACTGACACTGCCTGAAGGGGGGTCGCTGTATCGATTCAAACGTGAGTTTCGCACACTGGCCAGTTTGAATCATCCGAATCTGATCAAATTGAAAGAGTTGATCGCGGATGAAGATTACTGGTTCTTCACGATGGAACTGATCAAGGGAGTTCCTCTGAATCAGGCATTGCCGAAAATCAAAACGAACTCATTCGAACCGAAATTGAGTGAGCGGATTCCGCTGCTGTTTGGTCAGTTGCTCGATGGCCTCGAAGCGATGCATGAGAACGGCTTTGTGCATCGAGATCTCAAGCCGGGCAATGTGATGGTTACGCCGGAGAACCGTGTCGTTGTGCTCGACTTGGGACTGGTTTCGACCATCCAGTCTGAATTCCCGGAATGGCAGCAGAGTGTAGAACTGGGAGTAGCTGGCACAATTTCGTATATGGCTCCTGAACAGGCAAGAGAACAGTTCAGCCCGGCCAGCGATTGTTATGCGATTGGTGTGATGCTGTTCGAGACACTCACTGGAATGCGTCCTTTTCAGGGATCGCCACTGGCAATTCTGCAAGCCAAACAGACTTTTAGTGCCCCTGAACCCAGAGAATACATTGATGGGATTCCCGAGAATCTCAATCGACTTTGTTGCGATCTGCTCGAACGAATTCCTGAAGATCGGCCAACAATCTCTGAGATTCGCGAACGGCTGGCAATTACTCCGGTTTCGCATGTCAAGCCGACGGCAAGTCCACAGTCTCGCCATGAACTGATTGGTCGTGAAGCGGAAATCGAGACTCTGCATCGGGCAGCCCTTCGATTGAGTGAGAATGTACCTGCACTCGTTTATGTGGATGGACTTTCCGGGGTAGGGAAAACTTCGCTGGTCGATGAGTTTCTCCATCAGTATTCGGCCTCGAAGGCAGATGTCATTGTATTGAACAGTCGCTGTTATGAACGTGAGTCGGTTCCTTATAAAGCGTTCGACGGGATCATCGATTCGCTGAGTCGGCATTTGAATAAAATGAAAACCGAGGAAGCGTCGCTGCTGCTGCCTCGACATATTGGCGATCTGGCAAGATTGTTTCCTGTATTGCAACGCGTGCAGATCGTCGCTGATGAGGTCAAGCGATATCGGCCACCTTCTGACTTTCAGGAATCGAGACGCCGGGCGATTCAATCGCTGAAAGAATTGTTGTCGGCGATGGCAGATCGGCAGAATGTCGTCTTAACAATTGATGATTTGCAATGGGGAGATCGCGACAGTGCACGCCTGCTGCAGGAATTGTTTTACACCGAGGATGCTCCTGCTGTTCTCTTGATCGCAACTTACCGCAGTAACGAACGCGAACGAAGTTCCTGCTTGAGACAGTTGCTGGATTCGGAGACGCGCAGCGAGCAAAGCACGGAACTCATCACAGAAATTGCATTGTCTGAATTGACGGAAGAAGATGCACGCCAGTTGGCACGAAGTCTGTTAAGTGAACATCAACAGAATGATGAAACGATCAATCAAATTGCGGCAGAGGCGGGAGGAAGTCCTTACTTCATTCGGGAGTTGATCCGGCATACAGAATCGCTTGGGGGACAGTTTACGACACTCGATGAAGTCATCGTTAAACGTGTTCATAAATTGAATGAAGACTTGCGGCGTGTTCTGGAATTCATAGCCATTAGTGGTCAACCACTGACAATTCTCGAAATACTTGAAATTGCCAATGTCACTCGTGCAGAACTCGATCAACTTCGAAATGAAAATCTGATTCGTTCCAGCGGAACGTCTCAGGATGATTTTGTCGAGTGCTATCACGACAGGATCCGGGAATCGGTCACTGCCGATGTTACCTTTGAGCGTAGACAGCAGATTCATCAAGTTCTCGTCAATGTGCTGGAGAACATCGGCCGCGCCGACTCGCAAACTCTGGGGCAGCATTTTGAGTCTGCTGGCATGTCGGTCGAAGCGATCAGTCATTATGAAAAGGCTGCTGAGGATGCATTGCAGCAATTGGCGTTTAACCAGGCGGCACATCTTTATGAAAGAATTCTTACACTCTCTGAAGTGACCAATCAGGTAGTACAGGCTCATTATCACTCTTTAATTGGTGAAGCTTATGCAAGTGATGGTCAGGGAGAACGAGCTGCCCGACATTACGAGTTAGCAGCAGATGCAAGTATGGAAGAGGAGCGGGCCTTCGAGTTATATCGGCTGGCAATGATGAGGCTGTTTCAGGTCGGACGTCTCAGCAAGGCTCATCAATTACTCGAAAATTTGCTCAAAGATGTGAAGCTGGCTTATCCGCATTCGATGGTGCAAGTGGTTCGCGGAATTGTCTGGGAACGAATTTTGCGGACAAAACCAATCCGCCCCTTGGCTTCCAGATTTCACCGACGCTCCACCAAGCTCGCAGAACAACGCATTAAAACCTGCTGGGCGGCTGCCCAGAGTTTGAGCATTCTCGATCCGGTTCGCGGTTGTTACTTCCAGCATATTGGAGAACGGGAAACGAATCTGGCACCTCATCTGATGGAGTCTTCCCTACTCATTGCTTATGGAGCCTGCCTGACAGCAGCGACGGGGCAACAAAAAGACATTCGAGCAGCGCGTCGGATTCTGGAAGAATTGCGAGCCTCTCCCAATTATCCGGGAACCTGCTACACCGATGCCTTTGTCGAGATGTGCGAAGGAGCGACCGATTATTTGACATCCGACTTTTCACGAGCGATTGAACGCTGCACCCAGGCGGCTGAGGGGTTTACGAATCATTGTCCGGAAGCGTGGTGGGAGGCCGATTTGAGCCGCATGTTCGCGCTGTTCTCCGCGAATTTTTCCGGCAACATCAATCGGATTCGAGAACTGACAACCATCGATGCAGCGACACGTTCGAAGCGTGATACGACCTATCACGATTTGATGATTCGGGGTGTCTCTGAAATTGTCCTCGATATGGCTCGCGATGATTTCTCGCAAACTCAATCACGCACAAAAGAGTTGGCGACTCTGCTCGATTTCAATGAATTCAACAACCTGCATTTCAATTACTACTTAAGACATTTATGGGAACTGCGATATCGCGATGAGAATGAAACGTGCTGGGAAACGATGGTCAAAATTGAAAAACCGTTTCGTTCGGCATTGTTACAGGGGCACCACTGGTCACGTCATGCATATAGTCTGCATCGAGCCTCGGCTGCAATTGCGACGATTGCCAATCATCAGCACGATTCAAACTTCGCTGAAGTGAAGAAAAAAGGATTGATCGCCGATGCCGAGAGGCATATCAGTAAGTTGCGAAAAGAATCGATTCGCAGTTGCTCAGCCGAGGCTGATTTATTGATGGCTGGCTTGTCAGTCACGATTGGCCGAAACGATGCAATGACTTATTTGCCTAAGGCGCTGGCTGGTTTTCGCTCGGAAAAACTGGTGATGTACGAAGCGATCTGCTACGACCGCCTGGCTCGGATGGGGAATGCTCAGGCCAGTCAGATTGGGTCCGAAGCCGCGAAGAAATATGTGAGCGAGCACGGGATTGTCGCTTCTGATAAATTCTTTCAGGTCTTTTCACCGGGGAATTGGCCTGCGATGTAAAACACAAGCAGCACCTGATCTATCCAGGTTATTCCAATTTTTCAAACAGAGAATCTTGGAGTGAATTGCATACCCAATTCAGGAATTTGGATATTCCCCAATTGAATACAATTAGCACAGTCAAAAGAAACAGGCCGAATGAACTGTAATATAGTGTGCTAAAGTTTAATACTAATGCGACAAGACTAAGCGGAAGTATGGCAATCAGAATTAAGCCATCAATAAAATGGAACTCATTTTCTGTCTGTCCGATGATGACGTAAAGTGGTATCCAAATCACAAGTATTGTGAATGGATAAGCAAAAATTTGCCCCAGAATAAACTTTAGTATTGATCTGCCTTTCTGGCTTTGCATTGATTTCGCTTAATGAATTTTGAAGCACAATTTGGTCCGCACTGCGGACCCTACGGGTTTTGATCGAATGATTTGTCGGCATGGGCGAGCCATTTTTCGCGGATTAAGGCTGCCTTGCGTTTAACCGTTCGGGTTGTTACGCCGAGTTTTTCTGCAATCTCTTCTGTCGAATACGATTCGAGTTTTAATCGGGCGACTTCACGGAGGACATCGTCATCGAGTTCGTCCATCAACTGGGCGTGTTGCTCATCGAGCGCGAGTAGAGTTTGTGGTGTTGGATCTTCTCCGAGAAATAAATCCCAGCCGGGGGCGGCTCCAGCATCGGCTCGATTCAGAAAGATTGATTCTCCACGAACATCTTTTC
>TARA_R100000789_G_scaffold82227_6_pt1 | contig 14850 bp, 11 predicted proteins | sample TARA_R100000789 | Tara Oceans TARA_R100000789 (sample SAMEA2623403) | marine metagenome | biome: marine biome (ENVO:00000447); feature: mesopelagic zone (ENVO:00000213); material: "saline water (ENVO:00002010), including plankton (ENVO:xxxxxxxx)" | depth 450 m
GCCCAACGAGATGCGGATAAACTCGCGCCCCGTGGCTTTGGCAACGGATTTCCCAAGCGAGGTCTTACCGACACCCGGAGGGCCGACAAGGCACAAGATCGGACCTTTGAGCTTTTTCGACCGCGCCTGAACGGCGAGATACTCGACCATCCGTTCCTTGACCTTCTCAAGGCTGTAGTGATCCTCATCAAGGATCTCCTGCGCCCGGTTCAGGTCTTTTTTCACACGGCTTTTCACGCCCCACGGAATGCTGAGCATCCAGTCAAGGTAGTTGCGGACCACGGTCGCCTCTGCGGACATGGGCGACATGTTCTTGAGCTTTTTCAGCTCGGCATCGGCCTTTTCGCGGGCTTCCTTGGACAGCTTGGTGGCAGAAATCTTTTCTTCCAGCTCGGCGATTTCGCCTTCGCCCTCTTCGCCGTCACCCAGCTCCTTCTGAATGGCCTTCATTTGCTCATTCAGATAATATTCGCGCTGGGTCTTCTCCATCTGGGTCTTGACGCGGGTCTTGATCTTTTTCTCGACCTGCAGGACCGACAGTTCGCCCTGCATCAGGCCATAGACCTTCTCCAGCCGCTCACTGATGGACAGCGTTTCCAGCAATTCCTGCTTTTGGTGGACTTCCACGCCCAAATGACCGGCGACAAGGTCAGCCAGTTGCGCAGGCTCGGTCGCCTCACCAACGGCAGACAGCGCTTCATCGGGGATGTTCTTTTTGATCTTCGAGTAACGCTCAAACTCTTCGGCGACCGTATGCACCAGCGCCTCGATGGCGGCGGTATCGCCGGGCATCTCTGTCAGGTACTCGGCCTTGGCCTCAAAGTAGTTGTCGTTTTCGATGTATTCTTCGATGCGCACACGCGTCTGGCCTTCGACAAGCACCTTGACGGTGCCATCGGGCAGCTTCAGCAGTTGCAGCACATTCGCCAGCACGCCGGCCTTAAAGATACCATCGGTGCCGGGATCATCGATGCTGGGATCGATCTGCGACGCCAGCAGGATCTGCTTGTCGTCGTTCATCACCTCTTCCAAGGCGCGCACAGATTTTTCGCGCCCTACAAAAAGCGGCACGATCATATGCGGGAACACCACGATGTCCCTGAGCGGCAACACCGGATAGGAAGGATTAAGAGGTTGTTTCATGCTCGTGTCCTGTTCTTGGCAAGACGTCCCTGCCCCGCTTCGCGGCAACATCTGGGTCGTCTCCGGTCATGGAGAACAAAAAGTGGGCCTTTTCTGTCCAATTTCAAGCGTCGACTGTTCGGGCTTGGCCCCTTCTATCCGGCAAACATGACGCGTGGCGCGCGGGCGTGCAAGCGGGGTTTTCCGGCAAATCCGATCGGCCCAAAAGATTGTCGGATCTGAGGCCGGGCACGCCCCGCTGACGGGACGCGCCTTTTTTACGGCGAAAGGCGTCAGGCGGCCTTGTCGCTCAGCGCCGGGTAGTCGGTATAGCCTTTGGCCCCGCCACCATACAGCGTGTCCGGGTCCAGATCGTTCAGTTCTGCGCCCAGTTCCAAACGGCGTTCCAGATCGGGGTTGGCGATATAGGGACGACCAAAAGCCACCAGATCGACCTGCCCGTTCGCCACGCGGGTCATGGCCATGTCGCGGTCGTAGCCGTTGTTGGCCATCCACGCGCCGTCGAACCGCGCCTTCAAACCGTCCAGATCGACACCTTCGGGCATATCGCGCGGACCGCCAGTCTGGCCCTCGATCATGTGCAGATAGGCCAGCCCCCGGCCCGACACGAAATCAACCAGAAACTCTGCAAGCGCTTTGGGATCGCTGTCCACGGCCCCGTTGGCCCCAGAGAACGGCGACAGGCGCAAACCCACATGGCCCGCCTCCCAAGCAGCGGAAACCGCATCCAGAACCTCGCCCAGCAGTCGGGCGCGGTTCTCAAACGATCCGCCATAGGCGTCATCCCGGAGGTTTGTGCCGTCCTTCAGAAACTGGTCCAGCAGATAGCCATTGGCGCCATGCACCTCGACCCCGTCAAAGCCCGCCGCCTTGGCGTTCAGCGTCGCCTTGCGGAAATCCTCGACGATGCGCGGCAGCTCATCCAGATCCAGCGCGCGCGGCTCGGACACATCGACCATCTGCGTGCCGTCAAAGGTCGGCACCCCTTCGGCCCGGATGGCAGAGGGCGCGACGGGCGCCTTGCCCCCCTCTTGGAGCGAGGTATGGCTGATCCGGCCGACGTGCCACAGCTGCAGGACGATCTTGCCGCCCTCGGCATGAACGGCGTCGGTCACTTTTTTCCAACCGGCCACCTGCGCGTCGCTATAGATACCCGGCGTCCAGGCATAGCCCTTGCCCTCGGGCGAGATCTGAGACGCCTCGGTGATGATCAGGCCGGCACCCGCGCGCTGACGATAATACTCGACGTGAATATCCATCGGCGCATCGCCTTCCAGCGCACGGTTGCGGGTCAGGGGTGCCATCACCACGCGGTTGCGCAAAGCGATAGCGCCAATGGTGATCGGATCGAAAAGACTGGTGGACATAGGGTGGCTCCTTGATCGACTTTTTCCAAGCCTGAGTGATTTCGGACTGAATGACCCTGTTAAGGTATTGATGCGTCGCCCGTCTCCAAGACCCGGACGCCCCGCATGAATGGACATGCACTGTGCGCGCACGCGCATTGAATGGCGGAACGCTTTCGCAAAAGCCGAAACACGATTTTTCAATGTATCAATTCCACCCAGACCCCATTGCACACAGGCAGTTTTTCGCCGAAATCGGTGAAAACCATTGCATCAATCTTTGCAAAACCTTCATTTTACTTCGCGGTCGGGGCAGCCTAGCTCCTTCGTCAGAATGGGGTGACACCCCCCGGACACAACCCAGAGGAGCACGCCCATGCGCATCGCAATCCTTGGCGGCGACGGTTTCGTCGGCTGGCCCACCTGCCTTCACCTCTCTGCGCAGGGCCATGAGATCCACATCCTCGACAACCTGTCGCGCCGCTGGATCGACACCGAACTGGGGGTGCAATCGCTGACCCCAATGGATTCGATTCAGGAACGCTGTCGCATCTGGAAGCAGACCAGCGGTGAGACGATCCATTTCCACCTGCTGGACCTTGCCAAGGAATTCGAGCGGCTCAAACAGTGGCTGACCGAAGTGCGCCCCGATGCGATCATCCATTTCGCCGAACAGCGCGCCGCGCCCTATTCGATGAAGACCGACCGCCACAAGGTCTACACCGTCAACAACAACGTCAGCGCCACGCATAACCTGCTGGCCGCGATGGTGGAATCCGGCTGCGACGCGCATCTGGTGCACCTTGGGACAATGGGCGTTTACGGCTATTCCTCAGTCGGCGCGCCGATCCCCGAGGGCTATCTGGACGTCACCATCGACACGCCCAACGGCCCAAAAGCGCAGGAAATCCTGTACCCGACGCGCCCCGGCTCGGTCTATCACATGACCAAATCGCTCGATCAGATCCTGTTTCAGTTCTACGCCCAGAACGACGGCGTGCGGATCACCGATCTGCATCAGGGCATCGTCTGGGGCACCCACACCGACCAGACACGCCGGCATGAACAGTTGATCAACCGGTTCGACTATGACGGCGACTATGGCACCGTTCTGAACCGCTTTCTCATTCAGGGGGCCATCGGCTATCCGCTGACGGTACATGGCACCGGTGGGCAGACGCGGGCGTTCATCCACATTCAGGACTCGGTGCGCTGCATCGAACTGGCACTGGCCGACGCGCCAGAGGCCGGTGAACGGGTGCGCATCTTTAACCAGATGACAGAAACGCACCGCGTCCGCGATCTGGCGGAAAAGGTATCGGACCTGACCGGCACCCCGGTGAAATACCTGCCCAACCCCCGCAAAGAAGCCGCCGAAAACGATCTGATCGTCAAGAACGACCAGTTCCTCGCGCTGGGCCTGAACCCGATCACGCTGGCAGAGGGCCTGCTGGCCGAGGTTGTCGATGTGGCCAAGAAATACAGCCACCGGATCGACCGCAGCCGCGTCGCCGCCGTGTCCGCATGGACCAAGGACATCGGCACCCGCGTCGACCACGACCCAGAGGGTAAGGCGCTGCGGTCAGTATCGTGAGCCGGGCCTATGTGACCTTGGTAACCAACGCGGATTTCGCGTTGGGTGCCAAGGCTTTGCTGCATTCTCTGAATGTAACGGGAACGCAGGCCGACCGGGTTGTTCTGCATACCGGCGGCGTGCCGGAAACGGCGCTTGCGCCGCTACGGACACTTGGCGCGCAGCTGACAAAGGTGGACCTGTTGCCCACCTCTGACGCTTTCAACACAGCCCACGCGAAACAGGCGCTGCACGGCAAGGCACCCTTCACCAAAGGCACCAAACCCGCCTTTCACACGCCGCTCGACAACTTCTGCAAGCTGCGCCTGTGGCAACTGCCTTATGAGCGCGTGATCTTTCTGGACGCTGACACGCTGGTATTGCGCAACATAGACAAGCTGTTCGACTACCCCGAATTTTGCGCCGCCCCCAATGTCTATGAAAGCCTTGCGGATTTTCACCGGATGAACTCCGGCGTCTTTACCGCGCGCCCCGCGCAGGCCACCTTTGACGCGATGATGGCGCGGCTTGATACGCCGGGTGCCTTCTGGCGGCGCACTGACCAGACCTTTTTGCAGGACTTCTTTCCCGACTGGAACGGGCTGCCGATCCGCTACAACACGTTGCAATACCTGTGGTTCAATCTGCCCGGCCTCTGGGATTGGGACAACATAAACGTCCTGCACTTCCAGTACGAAAAACCGTGGCAGGACCACGCCAAGGCAGATCGCCTGCGCCCTCTGATCGACCTTTGGCACGCCTATGCAGCGGGTGAGACACCCGACCTCGCTGCGCTGCCTCGCACACGATGATCGCCCTCACAGGCGCAACTGGCCTGCTGGGGCGTTTTCTGCTGGACGGGTTGCCCGGCCCGGTGATCACGCTGGGCCGCCGCCCGGTAACGGGCCACGCCCACCGTCCCTGGGATCTCACGGGCCCGGCCGCTGATCTGACTGGCGTCACAACGCTGATTCACGCCGCCTTTTCCCACGTTCCGGGCCGTTATCGCGGCGGTGAGGGCGACGACCCCGACGGCTTTCTCAACGCAAACCTCGACGGAACCCGCCGCCTGTTCGACGCCGCCGCCAAGGATGGGGTGCACAGGGTTCAGTTTCTCTCATCCCGCGCGGTGTTTGACGGCCATCCCAGTGGCCATGCCCTGACCGAACACACCCAGCCCAATGCCGCGTCCCTCTATGGACAGGTCAAGGCACGGGCAGAGGCGCATCTCACCGCCCTGCCCCTGATCGGCCAAAGCCTGCGCGCCACCGGCGTCTATGGCCCCGGCCCCACCCACAAATGGCAAGACCTCTTCGCCGACTACCTGTCAGGCAAACCGATCCCCCCGCGTCGCGGCACCGAAGTCCACGGCGCAGACCTCGCCCAAGCCTGCCGCCTGCTGCTCAACAGCGATCAGACCGGCGCGTTCCACATCTCCGATATTCTGCTCGACCGTCATGATTTGCTGACAGAGGTGCAAACCCGCACCGGATGCCCGCACAGGCCACCGCCCCGCAGTGATCGGCAGGTCGACGCCCTGATCTGCACCCGCTTGCCTGCCCTCGGCTGGCAACCGGGCGGCATGGACCTGTTGCGCGCCGACCTGCCGAAGATGCTAGAGCAATAGGATGTGCAAGACCGGTTTTCGGCATGCCCGCGGGCAAGGCTTGATCCTCTTTCTCGCGGTATCGTCCCGGCGAAAAGCTGAATCAAAGGTAAAACCGTCTCTGTAACCCATTGATTTCCAACACCCGTGAACGTGTCCACGCGTGGACAGCCTCACAAAGGCTCGATATCGCCTTCCGCCCGCATCGCATGAAACTCTGCCTCAAAGGCCTCAAACCGCCCGGCCGAGATCGCCTCTCGCATCCCCGCCATCAACTCCTGATAATAATGCAGGTTGTGCCAAGTCAGCAGCATGCCAGAGATCATCTCACCCGCCCGAAAAACATGGTGCAGATAGGCGCGCGAATAGCCCCGGCAGGCCGGACAGGTACACTGCTCATCCAAGGGGCGCGGATCATCCGCATGGCGGGCGTTCTTGATGTTCACCTGCCCGCGCCGGGTCCATGCCTGCCCGGTCCGACCCGACCGGGACGGCAGAACACAGTCCATCATGTCGATGCCACGCTTGACGGCGCCCACGATGTCGTCAGGCTTGCCCACACCCATCAGATAACGCGGGCGATCCTCGGGCAGCATGCCGGGCGCATAGTCCAGACAGCCGAACATCGCCTCCTGCCCCTCGCCCACGGCCAGCCCACCAACCGCGTAGCCGTCGAAGCCGATCCCCTTCAATGCCTCGGCGCTCTCGCCGCGCAGATCCTCTTCCAGCCCACCTTGCTGGATCCCGAACAGCATATGGCCGGGCCGATCACCAAAGGCCTCGCGCGAGCGCGCCGCCCATCGCATCGACAGCCGCATCGACTGTGCGATCCGGTCGCGATCCGCTGGCAAGGCCGGGCATTCGTCAAAGGCCATCACAATGTCCGAGCCCAACAGCTTCTGGATCTCCATCGACCGCTCGGGCGACAACATGTGCTTGGACCCGTCGATGTGGCTGCGAAAAGTCACGCCGTCCTCGGTCAGCTTGCGCAGCTCCGCCAGGCTCATCACCTGAAAGCCGCCCGAATCCGTCAAGATCGGCCCCGACCAGTTCATGAACGTGTGCAGCCCACCCAGCCGCGCCACCCGTTCGGCACCGGGGCGCAGCATCAGGTGATAGGTGTTGCCCAGCAGGATATCCGCGCCGGTTGCCGCCACGCTTTCGGGCATCATGCCCTTGACGGTGGCCGCCGTGCCCACGGGCATGAAGGCCGGTGTGCGGATCTCACCGCGCGGCGTGCGGATCACGCCTCGCCGTGCGCGCCCGTCACGGGCGATCAATTCAAAAGATGTCTGTGCCATGCGCGCCCCTCTACACCCTTCCCCCGCCGGAACAAAGCCGCAAAACGTGCCCCACGCCCCAACCCGAGGCAAGGCACCGCAGGGGCCACAGCCAAGGCACCCTGTGCGCGCTTGCGCGCTCAATCGGATCACCGCTTGCCCATTGCCGCGGACCCCGCCACTCTGCCGACATGAACAGGACACCCACTTACCCCGGCGGCATCGACGCCATCATCGCCCAGTATGAGGCCCGCCGCGCCCCGCTGCCACGCGACCACGGGTTGCCGCCTGTCAACGCCGATCTCACAGCCCTGGCAAACCAGATCGTCGACGACCCGGACAAGGGCCCTTTTGCCCCGCCCTTTGCCGACAATCTGCAGCGCAAGACCTATCAGCTGCGCAAGGAATTGCAGGGGCAGTCGGAACTGACCGTCCTGCACGGGCTGACCATCTCACACTTGCGCAAGCGCAGCTTTCCCGATCACGCGCCACTGCTGTTCCAGCGCTTGTGGGCCGACCAAGGCACGCACCTGCTGGACCAACTTGACGCGCGCTGGCTGGTCTCTGCGGTCACGACCTTTGGCGACCACGGCACCACCCCGGTGCAGCGCAGCACCGGCCTTGCCCTCACAACCCTCTTTGGGATGATGAAGCTCTACGAAAGCGAACGCCTCTACAGCGGCAAATCGCCCGACACCCCCTTTGCCGTCACCGATCGCCACCGTGCCAAACTGCCGCTTCAGATGGACGCCTATGCGCTGGTCGGCGGCGGGTTGGACGTCAACCTGATCGCGCGTCTGTGGCAAGAGGCCGAAGGCGATCCGGTGATCCAACCGCTGGCGCATCACCTGCTGGATCTGCTGATCCATGATCCGGCAGGGATTTTCCGCCGCCTGTCGATCATGTCCGCCCGCAAGGCCCGCCGCGACAAATCGCAGACCATGGCGGAAAACCCCGCCCCGGTCCCTGCCCGCCCGCGCAAAACGGCAGAGACCTTGCGCTGGGGCCTTGTCAGCACCATCAAGGCACCGCTGCCCCAGATCGCGCGCTTTGCCGCCCATCACCTCGACCTTGGGGCGCAGGATTTGCACCTCTACCTCGACCACCCCGATGTTGAGGCTGCGGCCTTTCTGTCACGCCATCCGCGCATCCACGTCACCCAGTGTGACGATGCCTATTGGCAGGCTGCGGGGCGCGCCCGGCCAGAAGCGCACCAGTTGCGACAAGCCTTCAACGCCACGCGCACCCTGCGCGCCTGCGCGGATACACTCGACTGGTTGGGCCATATCGACCACGACGAGTTCCTGATCCCGGCGCAGCCCCTGTCGCAGATCCTTGCCAGCATCGCCCCCGACATCGCGCTGGCCCGCGTTCCGCCGGCAGAGGCACTGGCGCGCGAGGACGGCCCGCCCCGGCATTTCAAGCTGACCCACAAACAGGCCGGGGTGAAGAAATCGCAGCTACAGGACATCTACCCCACCTTTGGCCTGCATTTGTTCGGCGGTTTCCTCAGTCACACAGGCGGCAAGGTCTTTGCCCGCCCCGGCATTCCCGACACCCGCCTTGGCATCCATACACTGAAATACAAAGGCGAGGACGCCACCAACCGCACCAAGCCCGACGGGCTGTTTCTGGCGCATTTCCACGCACCCGACTGGGCCCATTTTCACAGCCACCTGACGTTTCGCCGCGAAAAGGGATCTTACCGATCGAACGACGCTCGCCCCGAGATGGGACAGGGCGAACTGCTGGCCTACCTGGAACAAGAAGAGGGAGAGGCCGGTCTGCGCGCCTTCTTTGATGAGATCTGCGCCGATACGCCAGAACTGCGTGCCCGACTTGCGGCGCATGGCATGTTGCTGAGCCATGAGTTTGACTTTGACGCCTGCGTCCGGCGCGTGTTCGGGGTCTTGCCGTGACGCGATGGGGCACCGTCACGACAGTCAAGGCGCCGCTGAAGGCAATCCAAACCTTTGCCGCCTGGCACCTAGAACAGGGGGCGCACCGGATCTACATCTACCTTGATGAGGACGCGCCACAGACCTTTGCCACCCTCAAGGCCCATCCGAAAATCCGCGTCACGCAAACCGACGCCGCCTATTGGGCCAAGCGCAATGGCCGTCCGGACAAACATCAGGCCCGGCAGTCCGCCAACGCCCGTCACGCCAACAACCGCAAGCCAGAGGTCGACTGGTTGGCCCATATCGACGTGGACGAATTCCTGCTCAGCGACCGGGCGATTTCCGACCAACTGTCCGCCCTGCCCGCCGACGCGCTCTGCGCCCGCGTCCGGCCCGTAGAGGCGCTGGCCCCCGGCAACGCCACCGCCCCCGGAGAGACCGCCTTTAAGGCGTTTCATCTGGACCAAACCGCCCGCCAACAGGCGGCACAGGCTTGTTTCCCCACTTGGGGCCAGCACCTGTCAGGCGGTTTTCTCAGCCATGTGGCGGGCAAACTGTTCTTTCGCGCCGGTACCAAAGGCCTGCAAATCCGCATCCACAACGTGATCCTGAACGATGTACAAAATCCCGGTCAGGTGGCGCTGCCCGACATCGAACTGGGCCATTTCCATGCCGACAGTTGGGAGCATTTTTTGGATGCTTACCGCTTTCGTTTGGCGCGTGGGTCTTACCGGGCTGAATTGAAGCCGCAGGCGCGCGGCAAAAATGCCCTGACACTGCACGATCTGTTTCAACGCATCGAAGCGGCAGGCGGCGAACCCGCCCTGCGTCAATTCTACGACGAAGTCTGCGTCGCCAACTCCACGCTGTGTGACAAGCTAGCCGCCCATGAACTGCTGCGCCGCCACCATCTGCGGCTGGACAAAATCCGCGATTGTCACTTTCCTGTGATCAATCAGGCTTAAACTGAATCTAAATCCACGTTCTCGAACCAGTCAATCTGTGTCTTATCCGCCTTACAGCCACGTCCCGATTGACCTTTTGCCAAGATTTTAATAAGGCAAGCCTCACCAAGGGGATGAATGCACTGCTTATGGACCACGCGGGTCCGCTCCCCATCAGATGCGCGGGCCAGGTACAGTGTCCGCAAAACAATCGGACATCAATGACCAAATTTTCTGATCTGAACCTCAGCCCGAAAGTCCTGAAAGCCGTCGAAGAGGCTGGCTATGAAACGCCCACGCCGATTCAGGAAGGTGCCATTCCGCCCGCTCTGGAAGGCAAGGACGTTCTTGGCATCGCCCAGACGGGCACCGGCAAGACCGCCAGCTTTACCCTGCCGATGATCACCAAACTGGCCCGGGGCCGCGCACGCGCGCGGATGCCGCGCTCTTTGGTGCTGTGTCCAACGCGGGAACTGGCGGCGCAGGTGGCCGAAAACTTCGACACCTACTCCAAACACGTCAAACTGACCAAGGCGCTGTTGATCGGGGGCGTGTCGTTCAAGGAGCAAGACACCCTAATCGACAAGGGTGTGGATGTGCTGATCGCCACCCCCGGCCGCCTGCTGGACCACTTTGAGCGTGGCAAACTACTGCTCACCGGGATTGAGATCATGGTGGTGGATGAGGCAGACCGGATGCTGGACATGGGGTTCATCCCCGATATCGAACGCATCTTCAGCCTGACACCGTTCACCCGCCAGACTCTGTTCTTTTCCGCCACCATGGCGCCCGAGATCGAGCGGATCACAAACACCTTCCTGTCGGCCCCCGCCCGGATCGAGGTGGCCCGTCAGGCCAGCGCGTCCGAGACCATCGAACAGGCCGCCATGGTATTCCGCCCCTCACGCAAGGATCGCGAAGGTAGCGAAAAACGCCGCATGCTGCGCGACCTGATCGACGCCGAAGGTGCGACCTGCACCAACGCCATCATCTTTTGCAACCGCAAGGTTGACGTGGATGTCGTCGCCAAGTCGCTCAAGAAATACGGCTATGACGCCGCCCCGATCCATGGCGATCTGGACCAATCACAGCGCACCCGGACACTGGACGGCTTCCGTGACGGATCGTTGCGGTTCCTTGTGGCCTCTGACGTGGCCGCGCGTGGTCTGGACATTCCGTCGGTGAGCCATGTGTTCAACTTTGACGTGCCCAGCCACGCCGAGGACTATATCCACCGCATTGGCCGCACAGGCCGCGCCGGACGCTCTGGCAAAGCGATCACGATCTGTACGCCGAGAGATGAGAAATACTTCGACGCTGTCGAACGGCTGCTGCAAAAGGCAATCCCGCGCATTGCCAACCCAAAAGCATCGGAACCAGAGGCCGCACCGGTCCCTGCACCCAGCGCAGCTCCTGCACTCACCGCTGCTCCTGCGCCCGTCGCCGCGCCGGCTCCGGTCCGTGAATCTGCCGAAGAGCAGCCCCGCAGGTCGACAAGCCGTCGGTCGGAAAAGCCCGCACCGCGCAGCGAAAAACCTGCACAGCGCAACAATGAAAGCCGCGCGCCGCGCGACTCTAACCGTGGTTCTGATCGCCGCGGCGGTCGCGACAGCAATGTCGTCGGTCTTGGCGATCACCTGCCCGAGTTCATTGCGCTGAGCTTTGATGAGCGTCGGGCCAGCTAAACCTCCGGGACCACTGAACAAAAAAGGCCGGTCCCTAGGGACCGGCCTTTTGCGTTTTTACCCTGGCGGGATGATCAGCTCAACCGACTGACCACCACTGTCACCTCGGGCTTTTTGCCGATCTCGTTCAGTGAAGTCTGCCGCGCAACGCGCCGCAACCCTTCTTCCAGCTTGTCGTCATCGGTCCGCACCTTGTCCCCGGCTCGCCCCAGAAACTGCGACAGATCCTCTTCGAGCACGTCCACCAGCGGCGCATTGCTGCGCCCCTTTTCCGGCAGCCCCATCAGATCGCACCACGGCTCTCCCAACGGTTCATCCTGCTCATCTAGGATCACGGTCACCACCACATGACCGTTCAGCGCCATACGGATGCGGTCCCGCACGATCCCGTCCATCGCACCGATCTGCACAGAGCCATCCAGATAGGTGCGCCCGGTTTCGACATATTCGACCACGCGCGGCTCATTCCCGCTGAGATCGACCATCATGCCGTTGACCGCCAACACCCCGGCGCGGCGATTTTTTTCCGCCAGCCGGACGTGTTCACGCAAATGGCGATGCTCGCCGTGCATCGGGATCACAACCTGCGGGTTCACAATGTTCTGCACGGTTTCCAGATCGGGCCGGTTGGCATGGCCCGAAACGTGGTAATCGCCCATAGAGTCGTCAACAATATCGACGCCCTTTTCACTAAGCTGGTTCATGATGCGGATGACTTCGCGTTCATTGCCCGGGATCGTCTTGGAGGAGAAGAGGAACAGATCGCCCTCCTTCAACTCGATCCCGTTGTATTTGCCGCGCGACAGTTGCGCACTGGCGGCGCGCCGCTCGCCTTGACTGCCAGTCACCAACAGCATGACATTCTCACGCGGCAGGTGGCTGACGTCTTCGGGGCCGATCACCTTGGGAAAGCCGGTCAGGACACCGGTTTCCACCGAGGCCTCGATCATCCGGCGCATCGCGCGCCCCAACAGACAGATCGACCGACCGGCGCGGTCGCCCGCCTCTGCCAGTGTCTTGACCCGCGCCACATTCGACGCAAAGGTCGTGGCGACAACCATGTTCTTGGCCTCAGACACCAGCTTTTCCACCGCCGGGCCAACGGTCGTCTCTGACCGGCCCGCATGGGGGGAAAATACGTTGGTCGAGTCGCAGATCAACGCCTTGACCCCTGGCTTTGAAACCTCTTCCCACAATTTCGGATCCCACGCCTCACCCACCAAAGGTGTTGTATCCAGCTTGAAATCACCTGTGTGGATCACCCGTCCTGCGGGTGTGTCGATCACCAACGCACTTGATTCCGGAATCGAATGCGAAATCGGCAAAAAGCCAACCGTGAACGGCCCGGCATTGACCGTCTCGGGCCATTTCGAAACGGTCCTGACCGCCTTGCCCTCAACATTGTATTCCGCCAGCTTGCCGCGCGCGATATTGGCGGTGAAGGCACGCGCATAGATCGGCACGCCCAGCGTCTCAAAGGTATGTCCCACTGCGCCGACATGATCCTCATGCGCATGGGTGATGAACAGCGCTTCGATCCGGTTCCTGTTCTCTTTCAGCCAGGTGATATCTGCAAAGATGATGTCGACCCCCGGAGTCGTGTCCATGTCCGGAAAAGTGACACCCATGTCCACGACAATCAGGCGCTCTGCACCCGGCTTGCCATATCCATAGACATAACAGTTCATGCCGATCTCGCCGGCACCCCCAAGGGGAAGGTAGATTAATCTGTTTTCGCTCATGCGCGGGCCTCTAGTCTCTTGTTGTGATTATGGATGCGGACCAGCCCGTGCATGGTCAAAAATTCCTCGTAGGCATCGAACAACGGGTCTGCCTGCTGGAAGAGTGGCGCCAGCCCGCCTGTAGCGATAACCTTCATGGGACGGTCGCGTTCCGCCTGGATGCGGAGACAGATCTCACGCACCAGGCCGACATAGCCCCAAAAGATGCCGGATTGCATGCAGGCCACCGTATTGGTGCCCACAACGCGCTGCGGCTTGGTGATATCAACGTTCGGCAGGGCAGCAGCGGCCTGATGCAGCGCCTCGAGGCTCAGGTTCACCCCTGGCGCGATCGCACCGCCGACATAGGCCCCATCCGCATCGACAACGTCAAACGTAGTGGCGGTGCCGAAATCGACAACAATCAGATCGCCACCGAACAGGTCATACCCCGCCACCGTGTTGACCAGCCGGTCAGGACCGACTTGGGTGCCCTCGTCCACCCGCACATCCACCGGCAACGCACAGTCGGGTTTGCCCACGACCATGGGCCTCGTGCCGAAATAGCGGTCCGACAGGACACGCAGGTTGAACACCACGCGCGGCACCGTCGATGAGACAATTACATCGGTAATATCGGCGTCGATCTTCTGGAATTCCATCAGAGTGGACAGCCAGACATAATACTGATCGGCGGTACGCTGATGTTCCGTAGCCGTGCGCCATGTGGCGACGAATTCCGTGCCGTCCCAGATTGAGAAGACGGTATTTGTGTTGCCACAGTCAATGGCCAAAAGCATGCGTTGCCTATCCGAAAAAGATGTCCGCCGCCGCGACGGTCACGCGGCCCTTGGGGGTCTTTAGGACAAGTTGCCCCGTGGCGTCCACCGTCTCGAAGACCCCGGTCGCGGTATCGCGCGCCGTCCGGGCAGTGATCGTCTCGCCCAGACGGGCCGCGCGCTGCAACCAGAGACTGCGGATCGGCTCAAACCCATAAGTGACAAAGCGCGCCTCATGCGTGGCATAGGCCGAGGCCAGCGCACTGAGAAAAGCCTCCGGCGTGACCCGGACCCCGGTCTCCGGCAACAGCGCCACCGGCGACACCGCACGCTCTTCCACCTGAGACATCTCAGGGGCTGCCAGCAAATTGACCCCGATGCCGATGGCCAGATGCCCGCCCGGCCCACCGATGCTTTCCAGCAGGATCCCCGCCAGTTTGCCCCCGTTCAGCAAGACATCGTTGGGCCACTTTAGCGACAGGCCAATCGCCGTGCCGGTCACACGCTCCAGGGCATCGTATAGCGCCAGCGCTGCCACAAAACTGCGCAGCGCCACCCGATCTGGCGTCTCGGTCGGGCGCATCACCAATGTCGCGGCAAAATTCCCTGCAGGATTAACCCAGGCCCGGCCGCGCCGACCCCGCGCCGCCGTCTGCTGCAACCCAAGGATCCACTCTGGCCCGGCCAGCGTCCCAGCAACCCGCACCGCCTCGGCATTGGTGCTGTCCACTTCGGCCAGTACCCGTCGTCCATACCCTTGCGGCCAGTCCATGGCAGGCCCCCGTTTCTTCTGTCTGAAAATATCCCGGGGGAATCGACCGCAGGGAGACGGGGGCAGAGCCCCCAATCACCGCGCGCCCGCAGGGGCGCGC
>TARA_R100000789_G_scaffold83087_4_pt1 | contig 14834 bp, 12 predicted proteins | sample TARA_R100000789 | Tara Oceans TARA_R100000789 (sample SAMEA2623403) | marine metagenome | biome: marine biome (ENVO:00000447); feature: mesopelagic zone (ENVO:00000213); material: "saline water (ENVO:00002010), including plankton (ENVO:xxxxxxxx)" | depth 450 m
ATTTCGCCGGTGGCATCGACGATCCAGAGGACGAATGGGACCGGGTTTGGGAAGAGACCTTTCAGGTCAATGTCTTTGCCGCCTCCGCCCTGTTGCGTGCGACGGTGCGCCATTTCCGCGAACGCGGCGGTGGTGAGATCGTGGGCATATCCAGCTGGGCGGCGCAAAAGGGCGTCACCAACCCGCAGACCATCGGCTATGCCGCGTCCAAGGCGGCGTTCAAGGCGGCCTTGCAGACCGTGGCGACGGGCTATGCCCGCGACGGTATCCGCACCTACATCATCGCTCCGGGCGTTGTGGACACCAAGATGAGTCGCGATTTCGCCGAAAGCCAAGGAGGACGGCATGTGGTCGAGGATCGCCTGACGATGGGGGAGTTTGTGCCGCCCTCTGACATCGCGGCGCTGGCGGCCTTTTGCCTGTCGGGACGCTGCCGCCACCTGTCCGGCGCAACGCTGGACGTAAACGGGGCCAGCTATATCAGGTAACATGCGACGCGCATCGGCCGCCTGACCAGATCAGGTGGTCGATGCAACCGGCAAGCGGATCTCAAAGGCCGTGGTGCCGTCGGTACAGGTCACGCCGATATCGCCGTCATGCGCCTGTGCGATCGAGGCCGAGATATACAGACCAAGGCCAAGACCCAGGCTTTTGCCTTCGGTGTTGGAGCCGCGTCGAAAGGGGCTGAACAGGTCTGCGTGAAAATCATCGGGAATGGGTGCGCCCCGATTGGCCACGGTGATGGCGACCTCATTGCCCTCTGTTCTGCCGCGGACCTCTATCGGGTGCCCCTGCGTACCATGCCGCACCGCATTCGATACCAGATTGGACACGGCCTGTGCGATCCGGGCCGGATCGCACCGCACGGGTCCATCCAGCGCAAGGTCCAGCACAATCTCTCGATCCGGGGCGGTGACGCGGATTTCCTCGACCACATGGGCCATCGCCTCTGCCAGGGGCGCGTCAGGGACGGCGGCGATACGGATGCCACGCCCAAAACGCGACCGGGCGTGCAGCATGATGTTGTCGATCAGCTCATTCATCCGGTACAGCGACGATTTCATGAGCGGTATGATGACCTGCGCGCGCTCTGTCTGAGCTTCGCGTTCAAGTTGCCGCAGGCCCGCGCCGAAGGCAGCCACCGGGTTGCGCAGGTCATGACCCAGAACGGCGATGAATTCTTCCTGGATCTGGGTCATCTGTTGCTCATGCTCCAGATTGTGTTCCTGCGCTTCCAGCCGTTCGACGGTCTCAAGGCTTTGCCCGATGATGGAAGCAAACATTTCCAGCATGGCCACCGCGCGCGGATGTTTGACGTCGCGCGGTTCGCGATCAATGGCGCAAAGTGTGCCAAAAAAGCTGCCGTCGCTGCGGTAGATCGGCAGCGACGCATAGCTGGAAATGCCGAATTTCAAGGCGATCGGGTGGTTCGCGTAAACCTCATCGGTGGCGGAATTGTTGAACAGGACCTTTTGGGCCGTGTCGCGCACGGATTGGCAGAAGGTTGATCTGATTTCGATCTCATCCCCGGATTTCAGACCGAATTGCGTCTCATCCACGGTGCGGCAGGCGACCCAGCGATTGGCCGTCACGCGGGCGACTGCCGCGAAACGCATGCCGGTGGCCAACATGACGGTTTCCAGAATGGTCCCCACCAGTTCGCTGTTGGCAAGGATCTCGATGTCGGCCTGAAAATCGTGAACCTCCGCCAAATAGGCAGCATGGTCCTGCAGGGTCACATCGTCATGCGTTTCGTCTGTCATTGAATGTCCGATTTCCCGGGCCTTGTCCCCGTCACATTTGACGTATCATGCGGGTTTTGACGGGAACAAGGCAGATCGGGTTTTCCTACACTTTTAGACGGGGTCGGGCGCGAAGATCTGCGGATAGAGCGAGCGCATGGCGACCTCGTCAAACTCTGCCTTGAACTCGTGGTGATCCTTCAGCGCCTGCGCCCGCGCGGCGGCGGGACGGGCGTCGATGGATTTCATCAGGCGGTCAAGGTTGGGATACTTTGCCATGATGTTGTCATCGCCAAGCATGTAGCTGAGCCGTGAGCCCCAACCCCAAACGGCCATATCGACGATGGAATAGCTGTCGCCCATCATCCATTCGCCCTGCGCCAGCCGGTCGTCCACGATCTGCCAGTGGCGGCGCGCCTCAAAATCATAGCGTTTGACCGCGTAGGGCGGTTTGTCCGGTGCGAAGTTGCGGAAATGGACCGCCTGCCCTGAAAACGGGCCAACGCCCGAGGCCACGAACATCATCCACGACAGCAGTTGGCCGCGCTGGTTCGGCGTGCCCATGAACTGTCCGGTCTTTTCGCCAAGGTACAGCAGGATTGCGTTGCTGTCGAAAATCACCGTTTCATCGTCGGTCAGCACCGGCAACTTGGCGTTGGGGTTCAGCGCCTTGAAGGTGTCTGAATGCTGTTCTGCCTTGCGGGTGTCGATGGGGACGGGTTCATAGTCCAGCCCCGACTCCTCGAGAAACAGCGCCACCTTCATCGGGTTGGGCGCCATGTTGTAGAAAAACCGGATCATCGTTGGCTCCATGCACAATATGAAAGCGGCGCCCGGGTTGGGGGCGCCGCAGCGGGTTTCGAAATGGTCAGGACGCCAGTTTCAAGTAAAAGGCGTAAAGCTTTGGCAAGATCGAGGCCGGTTCCGGGTGCCCCAGTGCCTGCGCGGCGTGATAGGGCCATGCCGGATCTCGCAGCATCCCGCGCGCCAGCGCGACCAGATCGGCCTTGCCACTTGCCACGATCTCATTGGCCATTTCGGCCTCTGTGATCATGCCGACGGCAACGGTTGTCAAGCCGGTGTCCCGTTTGATGCGCTCGGCGAAAGGCACCTGAAACCCCGGTTCGGGTTTCTGCTGCGCCAGCCGCATGCCCGCCGGGATGCCGCCGCCTGAGGCGTCGATCATGTCGACCCCTTCGGCCTTGAGCGCATGGGACAGCACAACCGTGTCGTCCAGCGTCAGCCCGCCGCCCTCACCATCAACGCAGGAGGCGCGGTAGAGCAGGGGCATGTCGTCGGGCAGTACGGCGCGCACGGCGCGGGCCACCTCAACCGCCATCCGCATCCGGTTTTCCACTGGGCCGCCATAGTCATCCGTACGCTTGTTGGCATAGGGCGACATGAATTCATGCAGCAGGTAGCCATGCGCGCCGTGAATCTCGACCCCGTCAAAACCCGCCTCGATGGCGCGCTTGGCCGCATTGGCAAAATCCTGCACGATCTCGGCGATTTCCGCGACCGTCAGTGCCTGTGGCGTATGCCAACCGTCACGAGCAGGCACGGCAGAGGGGGCATAAGTCTGCCAGGGCGGCTCTGTGCTGTCCGGGTCCAGTGGCCCCATCCCGTCCCAAGGCCGCATGGTCGAGGATTTGGCCCCCGCATGGTTGATCTGGACAAAGACCGGGATGCCCTGCGCGCGGTAAAGATCGGTGATCTCGCGCCATGCGGCAACCTGTTCGTCATTATACAGACCCGTGCATCCTGGACTGATCCGACCCTCGGCGGAGATGCCCGTCGCCTCGACCACCACAGACCCCACGCCAGAGGTGGCGTAGCGCCCATGATGGGCGCGGTGCCAGTCGTTCGGGATGCCGTCGATGGCCTGATACTGGCACATCGGGGCCAGCATGATCCGGTTCGGAAAGGTGACACCGCGCAGTTTGAACGAGGTAAAAAGCGGGATCTCGGTCATGCGGCCTTGCTTTCCAGCTCATCCATCAGGCGGTCCAGCTCATCCATGATACCCTTGAGGCGGTCGGCCTTTGCCAGATCCTCGGCTCCGAGCGAGGCAAAGGTGGTCAGCGGTGGGCGCACGTCACCGACCGGATAGCCCGCCTTGGCAGCCAATACCTTGGAATAGCACTGATGCCCGTAGGTCGGGTGACCTTCGGCGATGACATGTTCAATTACGGTGATGTGGCGCTGGATGCGCTTGGCGTCCTCGATCCGGCCTGCCAGCAGCAGATCCCAGATCCCGGTAGAGGCGCGCGGGATGTAGTTGCCAAACGGGTTCACATAGCCAACAGCCCCGAGGAGAAAGCTTTCGACAATGCGCTCACCGGCAAAGACGTTCATCACGCCCTCGGTTTCTTCGATGATGTCGTACACACGGGCGACGTCCATCGACGCCTCTTTGATATAGCGCACCGTGTCGAATGCGCGGGTCAGACGACCGACCAGCTTGGCCGACATGTCCACGTTGGATGTGACCGGGTTGTTGTACAGCATGATCGGCAGACCGCAGGTCTTTGTGATCGTGTCGTAGTAGCCCATGATCTCATCTTCGGTGGGCGTGTAGTAATAGGGCGGAATGATCATCAGACCCTGTGCGCCCGCCTCTTCGGCCTCGCGCGCATAGCGGGCGGCGGTGGGGCTGTGTGCGTTGGCGGCCCCGACCAGCACATCGATGCGGCCGTTCACATGGGCCAGCGTGTCCTCGATGTAGCGGCGACGCTCATCATCGGTGACGGTCAGGAACTCACCCGAGGTGCCAAGGATGATCACCCCCGGCACGCCCTGCGAGATCTGCCAGTCGATAAAGCGGCGGTTGGCCGCCAGATCGATGTCGCCGCTATCCTCGGTAAAGGGGGTGACGTTAACGGAATAGCTTCCGCGGAATTGTTTCATGTCTGTCTCCAGGAGTCTTACAGCGCCGCCCAGCCGTGCTGGGCAAGAATGTCATGGCTGGCGCGAATGTCGCCTTCGGGGTCGGTGTCGGGCAGATTGGCGTCCGAGATCATCTCAAGCACGGTTACCTTGTCATAACCGATGTCCTTGAGCGCCTGCATCACCGGTGCGGGATCGACGATGCCGGTGCCTAGACGCTCATGTTTGAACACATCCGCCGGGCTGTCCGAGATGTGGACGTTTTCACACAGGTCACCCAACAGGCGGATCGCATCGCCCGCGTCTTCCTTTATGTAGACGCCGTTGCAGACGTCATAGTTGACGCCGATGTCGCCGATCATGCCGCACAGGTCTTTCATGTCCTGCGCCGAGGGGCGGTGCGTGAAGGGGACGTTTTCCAGCAGGATGCGCACGCCGGTGTCCTTGGCATGCTCGACCACCTTCTTGGCTGATTCGACAAACCAGTCGTCCAGCCATTGCTTGGGCGGGTCGATCAACCCGCCGTAGGCGCCGGGGATCATGACCACATAGGGGCAGTTCAGTTCCGCCGACATGTCAATCGCCTCGCGGTAGCGATCCAGCGTGTAGTCGCGCATGTGGCGGTCTGGGGAGTTGGGGTTATTGTCGATCAGCGGGTAGCAGAATGATGTGATCTGCGCGCCCTCGCCATCCAGCCAAGCCTTGTACTCCTTGATGTCGGCCTCTGACAGATCGGACGGCCAAGAGTGCGGCGGGAAGATCATGAGCTCAAACTTGCTGTAGCCCATGCCGTGTAGATGGCGCAGGGAATCCAGACCTGTCCGGGAGTAAAGATAAGGAAAGGTGCTGGCGGCGACCTCGAATGCGGCCATTGGGGAACCTCCGTGTCGGTGAATTCGTCGATCGAATTCTATATGTTCATTATGCGTACAAAAGTTAGTATAGCGAACACATAGAGCGGTTCAACGGGGTTTTTGCACGGATGCGATACGATCTTGCGATCATTGGCGGCGGGTTGGCGGGCACCGCCACCGCCTATTATGCCTGTCAGGCCGGGGCGCGGGTGATCCTGCTGGAACGGCGGGACGTCAATCTGGGTGCATCTGGGTCGAATGCCGGGTCAATCCATGCGCAGATTCCCTTTGATCCGTTCCGCAATCTGGGTGTGGATTGGGCGCGCCACTACTCCGAGGTTTTGCCGCTGTTCATCCGGTCCATCGGCCTGTGGGAGCGGTTGGAACAGGAGTTGGGCGGAGATCTTGGGTTTGTCGCCAAGGGCGGCCTGATGGTGGCCGGGTCGGACGATGAAATGTCCGCTCTGCGTATCAAGGCAGACATCGAACGCGCGCAGGGTCTGCGAATCGATCTGTGGGATGGCGATGATCTGGACCGTCACGCGCCCTTTCTGACCGGCGGGTTCCCCGGCGGTGCCTTTTGTCCGATTGAGGGCAAGGCCGATCCGTTCAAGGTTGCGCCGCTGTTCCTGCGGCGCGCGCGTGAGGCGGGGTTGACCCTGCGCCGCAACGCCCCGGTGACGGCTATTGCGCCAGAGCAGGGCGGCTTTGCCGTGACCACGGGCGAAGAGGTGATCCACGCGACCCGCGTCGTGAACGCCGCCGGGGCGGATGCCGCCGCCGTCGCGCAGATGGTCGGTGTCACTGTTCCGATTGAGGCGCACGCCATTCAGGTCAGCGTGACTGAAAAGCGCCCGGCCCTGCTGCCGTGGCTGCTGTATTTCACCTCTGAAAAGTTGACACTGAAACAGGCGGCAGAGGGCGGCTTTCTGATCGGCGGCGGCTGGCCCGCGCGGATGCGTGGCGGTCCGGTGGTCGATCATCGGTCGGTGTTGCGCAACCTTGCGCTGGCGCAGCGGCTCGTGCCCGGTCTGGGCGACGTCCAGATCGTGCGCAGCTGGGCCGCGTTGGTGAACGGTACGCCCGATTGGCGGCCCGTACTGGGAGAGGTGCCGCAGGTGCCGGGGTTCTTCCTCAACCTCTTTCCGTGGATGGGCTTTACCGCCGGTCCGGCCGTGTCCCGCGCCATTGCCGCACTGGCCTTGGGAGAGACGCCAGACGTCGATTTGGCCGCGTTCTCACTCTGACACCTGTTCGCCGTACGAACTTTTGTTGCCAGACTCTTGATTCGTGCGCTATACGAACAAAAGTACGAAAATAGGAGATGCAAATGTCGGAATTGCTGCGGCAGGCCAATTTGATTGGCGGAGAATGGGTCGGCGCGGATGATGGCGGCACGATCAACGTGACCGATCCGTCCAGCGGCGACGTGATCGGGCAGGTGCCGAACGCGGGTGCCGAAGAAACCCGACGGGCCATTGCGGCGGCGCATGACGCCTTCCCGGCCTATGCTGCCAAAACAGTGACTGAACGCGCCGCGCTGTTGCGTGCTCTGAGTGCCGAAATCATCGCCAACGCGGATGAACTGGCACGCATCCTGACACTGGAACAGGGCAAGCCGCTGACTGAGTCCAAGGGAGAGGTGATGTCCTCGGCCGCCTATGTGCAATGGTTCGCTGAGGAAATCCGCCGAGCGCGCGGCGAGGTCATCCCTTCGCCCTGGCCCAACCGGCGGCTGATGACAACAAAACACCCGGTCGGTGTCGTCGCTGCAATCACACCGTGGAATTTCCCGTCGTCGATGTTGGCGCGGAAACTTGGCCCGGCACTGGCGGCTGGCTGCCCGGTGGTGGTGAAACCGGCCACGGCCACCCCCTATAGCGGGATCGCTTGGGGTGTGTTGGCTGAACGGGTCGGCTTTCCCCCCGGCGTGGTCAACATTCTCACTGGCTCTGCCCGTGCCATCGGTGGCGAGATCATGGACAACCCCAAGGTGCGCAAGGTCACCTTTACCGGCTCGACCGAGATCGGCAAAGAACTGCTGCGCGGCGCGGCGGGGACGGTCAAGAAGGTCAGCATGGAGCTGGGCGGAAACGCGCCCTTCATCGTGTTTGACGACGCCGATCTGGACCGCGCGGTCGACGGCGCGATGATCGCCAAGTTCCGCAACGCCGGTCAGACCTGCATCTGTTCCAACCGGGTCTATGTGCAGGCGGGAATCTACGATGCCTTTGTCGAACGGCTGGCGGAACGCGCCCGTGCGCTGACCGTCGCCCCCGGTCTGGAAGAGGGCGCAGAACAAGGCCCGATGGTTGACGCGCCCGCGCTGGCCAAGATTTCCGAACTGGTACAGGACGCGGTAGACAAGGGCGGCAAGGTTCTGGCCGGTGGTGCGCCGCATGAACGTGGCGGGCTGTTCTACGCCCCGACCGTAATCGCCGATGCGACGCCCGAAATGCGCGTCACGCAGGAAGAGATCTTTGGCCCCGTTGCCCCGGTCTACCGGTTTGAGACCGAAGAAGAGGCCATCGCGATGGCCAATGACACGGTCTACGGTCTGGCCGCCTATGCCTACACCGGCGATCTGGGCCGAACCTTCCGGCTGCAGGACGGGCTGGAATACGGGCTGATCGGCATCAACGAAGTGCTGATCGTCACGCCGGAAATCCCGTTTGGCGGCCTCAAAGAGTCCGGCATGGGCAAGGAGGGCGGATGGCAGGGTCTCGATGATTACCTTGAGACTCGCTACACCTGCATTGGTGGATTCTGACGAACTAAAGTTCGCTGTGTGAAACTTCTGGACCGAATCGCAAAGCTGCGTTAAAAAAATTTTACAACAGTGAACGGATTTAACTGTTCCGATCCAAAGGCGCCGCAGTCTGCGGCGCCTTCACCCGACAAGGAGATAGTCCATGAAACAATGGATAACCGGCGCGTTGTGCGCCGCAATGATGACGGCTGCGCCCGTGGTGGCCGAAGAGGTGTTGACCATCGGCGTCCGGTCTGAGGCCAGTTCGCTTGATCCGCACTGGACCCAGTTGTCCGCCGACGTGCAGGTGCATGAGCATATTTTTGAAAAGCTGGTGGCGCTGGATTCCGCCTCGCAGCCGATCCCCGGCCTGGCTGTATCTTGGCAAGCGCTGGATGACACCACCTGGGAATTCAAGCTGCGCGAGGGCGTGAAATGGCACGACGGCGAGGATTTCACCGCCGATGACGTGCTGTTCACCTTTGACCGGCTGAAAGCTGGCATTTCCGGCGCGCCCGCGTCTCCGGCGTTCCAGCTGGACAAGGGCGGCAAGGTCTGGACCAAGGTCGATGACCTGACGATCCACATCACCACCGATGGCCCCTATCCCACTGTTGCCGAAGATCTTGCCATGCTGCCGATCCTTGCGGAACACGCGGCCAAGGGTGCTGTGGAATCCGTCGATTTCAACAGCGGCAAGGCCACTATCGGCACCGGCCCGTTCAAATATGACACCTTCACCCCCGGCGCTGGTGTCACCGTGGTCAAGAACCCCGACTGGTGGGGCGGCGACGTTGAATGGGACAAGGTTGTGTTTCGCCCGGTCACGCAGGATGCCTCGCGCCTTGCGGCGTTGCTGAACGGCGACGTGGACATCATTGACTATCCGCCCACAGTCGACCTGCCGCAATTGCAGGAAAACCCCGAGTTCACCGTGTCGACGATCCCGTCAGACCGGCTGATCTATCTCATGCCGGGATACAAACACGTCGAACGTTTCATCACCGACAATGACGGCAACGTCATGGTGCCGAACCCGATGCGTGACTGGCGCGTGCGCAAGGCGTTGAGCCTGGCCATCAACCGTGAGGCGATCCGCGACCGGATCATGGGAGGCGCATCCCTGCCAGCCAAGAACATCGTGCCGCCGGGCTTTTTCGGCTATGTCGAAGGGCTTGAGGCCGATGCCTACGATCCCGCTGTCGCGCAGGCGCTGTTGGCAGAGGCAGGCTATGCCGACGGATTCCGCCTGACGCTGCACGGCCCGAACGATCGCTACATCAACGATGGCCGCATCCTTGAAGCGGTGGCGCAGATGTGGACCCGTGTCGGCATCACGACCGAAGTCGACGCCATGCCGCGCAACATCTTCTTTTCGCGGCTGATCCGTGGCGATGAGCTGTCGATGCCCGGCTTCGACGTGCCCGAGTTTTCCATGTCGCTGACCGGCTGGGGCACCGTGGCGGGCGAGGCGACCTATACCGTCTCTGGCACGCTGGAAACCTACAACGCGGCGACGGGTGGCGGGAACGGCAACTTTGGCCGCTATTCCAACCCGGAAATTGACGCCCGGTCGGTGCTGGCCAAGCGTACTGTCGACTCGGAAAAGCGCCTTGCCCTCCTGCAAGAGGCGATCCGCATCGGCATGGACGACTACGCCTACATTCCCCTGCACTTTCAGGTGAACAACTGGGCCATGCGTGCCGGGTTGACCCATCAGCCACGTACAAATGAGCGCACGCTGGCCACCGAAATCAGTCGCGTCGACTGATCCTGAAATCCGGACGAGGCGCAGAGAAAATGACCGAATACATCATCCGACGCGTGCTACAGGCATTGCTTGTCCTGATGGTCATGACGCTGCTGGTCTTCTTTGGCGTCAACGTGATTGGAAACCCGGTCTATATCTTCGCCTCGTCCGAATGCGATCAGGCCTGCCTGACCGCGATCATCAAGGATCTGGGGCTGGATCAACCGATCTGGCGCCAGTACCTGACCTTTGTCGGCAACCTGATTCAAGGCGACATGGGCAAAAGCTTTACCCACGGTGTGCCCGCGCTACACCTGATCTTTGAACGGTTGCCCGCGACGCTGGAACTGGCGTTCTGTGCGCTGCTGATGGCGCTTGTGATCGGCCTGCCACTGGGCATCTACGCCGGGCTGAAACCGCAGACATGGGCGGCCAAACTGATCATGTCGTTTTCCACCGTGGCCTTTTCGCTGCCCGTCTTCTGGATCGGGATCATCATGATCCTGACCTTTTCGGTGCAACTTGGCTGGATGCCCTCTGTCGGACGTGGCGATACGGTCGCGCTGGGGAGGGTTCATCTCAGCCTGTTCACGCTTGACGGCCTTCACCATTTGGCGATGCCCGCCTTTACCCTGTCGCTGATCATGATGGCCATGGTGATCCGGCTGGCCCGCGCAGGCATGCGTGAGGTCATGTTCACCGACTATATCAAATTCGCCCGCGCCAGCGGCGTGCCAGAGCGGCGCATCCTTGGCGTTCACGCGCTTAAGAATATCCTGATCCCAATTGTCACGGTGTTGGGGATGGAGTTCGGCGGCGTGATCGCCTTTGCCGTGGTGGTCGAGTCGATCTTTTCCTGGCCCGGTGTGGGCAAGATGTTGATCGACGCGATCGGCGTGCTCGACCGGCCCTTGATTGTTGCCTATCTGATATGCGTGGTCTTCATGTTCGTGACCCTGAACCTGCTCATCGACATTCTTTATTCCCTGCTTGATCCCCGCATCCGGCTGGGTGGGGGCCGGGCATGAGCGTTCCCACCATAACCGCGTTATCCGCCCCCGCTGCAGGATCAATCCGCGATCTGACCCGCCGGTTCCTGTCGGACCCCGGCGCGGTGCTGGCGCTGATCGTCTTTGTCGGCTTTTGCATCGCCGGGTTTGGCGCGCCGCTGATCGCACCGCAAAACCCCTATGACCTGCGGCAAGTCGACATCATGGACAGCCTGATGGCCCCCGGCAGCGAGAGCTTTACCGGCATGACATATTGGCTGGGCACTGACGGGCAGGGGCGCGACATGCTGTCGGCTATGCTTTACGGTATCCGCATCTCTTTGGTTGTCGGGCTGGCCTCGGGTCTGTTGGCGCTGGTGTTCGGCACGCTGGTCGGGCTGGTCGCCGCCTTTCGGCGCGGCTGGGTCGATACGGTACTGATGCGGATCGTGGACCTGCAACTCAGCTTTCCCACGATCCTTGTGGCGCTGATCCTGCTGGTGATCCTTGGGCGCGGTGTGGACAAGATCATCTTTGCGCTGGTTGTGGTGCAATGGGCCTATTTCGCGCGCACCGTGCGCGGCGTCGCGCTGGTCGAAGGGGCACGCGACTATGTCGAGGCGGCGCGCGGGCTGCGGCTGGGTGGTTTGCGCATCCTGTTGGGGCATATCCTGCCCAACTGCCTGCCCACCATGCTGGTCGTGGCCACCATGCAGGTCGCCATGGCCATCTCGCTGGAGGCGACGCTATCGTTCCTTGGTCTTGGCCTGCCGCCGACCCGGCCCTCACTGGGGCTGCTGATCGCCAACGGCTTCGATTATCTGCAATCGGGCCGCTACTGGATCAGCGTGCTGCCCGGTCTGGTCCTTCTGGCCATCATCATCAGCGTAAACGTGCTGGGCGACCGCCTGCGCGATGTCCTGAACCCCAGATTGTGAGGCCCACCATGACCCCCGTTCTGGAATTGCGCGATCTGCGCACAAGTTTCGTCACCCCGAAAGAAACGATCCACGCCCTGCAAGACCTGTCGCTCAGCGTCGCGCGCGGAGAGATCCTTGGCCTTGTCGGCGAAAGCGGATCAGGCAAGTCGCTGACTGGCTTTTCCATCAACCGTCTGATCAGCCCGCCGGGGCAGGTGACAGCCGGAGAGGTGCGCCTGCACGGTGAAAACATCTTGCCGCTGAAGGAAAAGCAGATGCGCCGCCTGCGCGGTCAGAAGATCGCGATGATCTTTCAGGATCCGATGATGACGCTGAACCCCGTGCTGCGCATCGGGACACAGATCCGCGATGCCCTGCTGGCGCATCAGCGGCTGAACCGCGCGCAGGTCCGCGCCCGCGCGGTGGCCGCACTGGACGAGGTCGGCATCCCGTCCCCCGAGGACCGGCTGAACACCTATCCGCACCAACTGTCCGGCGGGATGCGGCAGCGGGTGGCGATTGCCATTGCGCTCTTGCACCAGCCCGACCTGATCATCGCGGACGAACCCACCACGGCGCTGGACGTGACCATTCAGGGGCAGATCCTTGCGCTGGTGCAACAGCTTTGCCGCGACCGGGGCACGGCGCTGATCTGGATCAGTCACGACTTGGCCGTGGTCGCCGGACTGGCTGACCGGATTGCCGTCATGTACGCCGGGCGCATCGTCGAACAAGGTCCGGTGAACGATGTTCTGGACAACCCGGCGCATCCCTACACCCGCGGGCTGATTGCCTCTGTTCCGGTGCCGGGACAGCGTGGCGGCCGGTTGCAACAGATCCCCGGACGAATGCCCGCGCTGTCCGATCTGCCGCCGGGCTGTGCCTTTGCGCCTCGATGTGACCGGGCAACCGCCGCCTGCGGGTCCATGCCCGCGCTGGCACCCGTCAACGACAGTCGCGCGGTGCGCTGTGTTCATCCGATCACCGGAGGCCAAGAGACATGAGCGAGACCGTACTTTCCGTCCGCGACCTTGGCCGGCGCTTTGGCTCCGAAGGGGATTTCGTCACGAGGGCTTTGCGCCGCGTCGGGCTGGCTCCGCCGCCTGCCGTGGTGCATGCTGTCGAGGATGTCAGCTTTGACCTGAAAGCGGGCGAAGTGCTGGGCGTGGTTGGGGAATCCGGCTGCGGCAAGTCCACGCTGGGCCGCATGGTTGCGGGCCTGCTGGAACCGACTTCCGGCACTATAGACCGACCCGAGGCCAAGGGCGCGGTCCTGCCGATGCAGATGATCTTTCAGGATCCGTTTTCCTCGCTGAACCCGCGCAAGCGCGTGAAAAGCCTGATCGGCGAGGCGCCGCGCGTTCACCGCCTGACGACCCCGACCGAGGCTGATACCTATGTCGCCGACCTGATGGAGCGTTGCGGCATCGATCCCAGCTATGGCGACCGGTTTCCGCACGCTTTCTCCGGCGGCCAGCGCCAGCGCGTCGGCATCGCCCGCGCCCTAGCCGTACAACCCGAGGTCCTGGTCTGCGACGAGGCGGTCAGCGCGCTGGACGTGTCCATCCAAGCGCAAATCGTCAACCTGTTCATGGATCTTCGGGACGAACTGGGACTGACCTATCTGTTCATCAGCCACGATCTGGGCATTGTCGAACATATCTCTGACCGGGTGCTGGTGATGTATCTGGGCCGTGTGGTCGAGATGGGTCCGGTGGACCGCATCTTCGATGCCCCCGCACATCCCTATACCCGCGCGCTGATCGACGGCGTGCCGCGGCTGGACCGCCGCCGCACCGTCTATGCGCCGATCAAGGGGGACATTCCGTCACCGTTGAATCCGCCGTCGGGCTGCGCCTTTCATCCGCGCTGTCCGCTGGCCACCGATCTGTGCCGCACTGAACGCCCCGCCTTGCGCGACATGGGCGACGGGCGGCAGGCCGCCTGCCACCACACCGAAACACCCACATAGACCAAAGAAGGAGAGCCCCCTTGGCCAGCTACTCAGACCGGATGACCCGGTTTTGCAACAGCATCGATGGTGCTGCCGACCTGATCTTTTTCCCGATCGGGACCGATCTGGACTATCTCACCGGCATTCACCGCGACATTCCAAATTATGGCCGCAACCTGCATCCCGGTCATTGGCTGGAAGGGATGTGGATCGCGCCGGGACACGACCCGATCCTGACCCTGCCGCGCATGACCGCCGAGTTTGGCAGCGCGGGAAAGATCACCGGCGTTGACCTGCGCGTTCTGGGCGATTGGGACGATCCCGTAGAGATGGTGCGCGGCATCCTCAAGGATCTGGGTGTCGGCGAAGGGGCCACTGTTGCGGTTTCCGAAGACGGCGAGGCCGAGGCGCTGATGGAACTGCAAAAGCTGCTGCCGGGCGTGAAATTCGCCAATGGCACCAAACTGCTGCGCCCCATTCGTGTGATCAAGGACCAGGATGAAATCGACCTGCTGGCACGCGCCGGGGTGATCACCGAACAGGCCTTTGCCGCCACGGTGAAGAACCTGAAAATGGGCATGACCGAGCTCGAGATCAGCTCGGAGATCGACTATCAGATGCGAGCGCATGGCTCTCTTGGGCCGTCGTTCACCACCTCGCTGTACAACTCCGGGCCAGATCATGCGCTGCGCTTTGGCGACAAGCTGGGCACATGGCCGCGCAAGCTGGACACGCCGGTGTCGGTCAATTTCGACTTTGGCGCGGTTCTGGACGGCATGTGCTATGACTTTGGCCGCACCGTGGCCTTTGGCGCCCCGACAGAGGAACAGCGACTGGTGCACAAGCTGGTCATGGAAAGTCAGGCAGCGGGCATCGCGGCGCTGAAGGCGGGCGAAGTCACCTGTGAGCAGGTCGACAAGGCCGCGCGTGACGTGATCGAAAACGCGGGCTACGGCAAGGATTTCCGTCACCGGCTGGGCCACGGCATTG
>TARA_R100000789_G_scaffold66112_3_pt1 | contig 14824 bp, 8 predicted proteins | sample TARA_R100000789 | Tara Oceans TARA_R100000789 (sample SAMEA2623403) | marine metagenome | biome: marine biome (ENVO:00000447); feature: mesopelagic zone (ENVO:00000213); material: "saline water (ENVO:00002010), including plankton (ENVO:xxxxxxxx)" | depth 450 m
TGATGACCACCCTCTCCTTCGTCGCCGGCCTGATCCCACTGCTCATCGCCACCGGCCCCGGAGCCGAAGAACGCCGATCCATCGCCGTCCTCGCCGTCGGCGGCCAAACCCTGTCACTCCTGTTGACCCTGCTGGCGATACCTGTACTGTATACATTCTTTGATGATATCTCGCAGTGGTTTGTGAAGCAACCGGTGCCGGTTGAGAAGTCGGTTAGTAAGCCGATTGAGACGCCGGAGTTGGTTTCGTAGTTGATAGATTAAGCGGTAGAATTGAAATGCAATCCTTGAATCGGCTTCATTCTTAAAAGGATGCGTTCCCTATACACAATGCCTAACTCAGTTCGGAATTTATGACGACATGAAAATCCCTATAATCAAAGGCATAATCGACCGTCGCATTCTCGCCAATTACCGAATTGACCCCGATGTCATCAAAAGAATCATTCCCTCTCCATTCCGACCAAAACTCGTTGCCGGATGTGGTATGGGCGGGATTTGTTTAATTCGAATCTCTGGCTTGCGACCTGTCAATTTCCCTTTACCTATTGGGATACGTGCGGAAAACTGTGCCCATCGTTTTGCTGTTGAATGGGACACATCCGAAGGGATTAAAGAAGGAGTTTACATTCCCAGGCGTGATACGTCATCCGTAATAAATGCTTTTGCTGGTGGTCGCATTTTTCCGGGAATCCAACATCGTGCAAAATTTGATATTCGAGAGGAAGACAATAGCTTCCATATTGCACTCCGCTCTCATGACGGGACAACTCATGTTGAAATTGATGCAAAGATAAATGCCGAGCTTCCCGACGATTCAGTTTTTAAAACTCTGGATGAAGCTTCTGCATTCTTCAAGGAGGGTTCAGTGGGCTTTTCGCCGATTGCTCGTTCCAAATCTTATGACTGCATAGAGCTTCGAACTAAAACCTGGGCAGTAAATTCTCTTGATGTCCAACACATACATTCGAGTTTTTTTGAGGAATCATTCAACTTCCCGAAAAATACAGCAGTGTTTGATCATGCTCTTCTAATGAGAAACATTGACCATGAGTGGCATGGTCACGATAAGCTGTATTGTTGATGTAGTTGAAACAAGTTGAAGCAAACCAGTTCTCTGTATTGCAGATACACATGAGGTTTACTGTCCATAATTAATTTAATTCTCGCGTTCCTGCAAAGATATTCTCTTTGTAAGATCTTTCGAAATGATTCCCCACCCTTCTGTGACGGCGCCACCCAGAGAACTCTGCGAGATTCTCTGGGCTACCCGCTTCCCGCTCACAGCACCTAACATGTGATCACATGAATACATTTAATCGTTATCAGCTAATAAAATTATCGTTAAGTCATAAGCATAGCTAATAATAAACCACTATTTCCCATAAATACCATTTCATAGGTTGACGTCCTTATCCCACCGTTCTAATGTAGTAATATTACCTACGCAGCATACCCACCATATTTGTTATTCATGCGGATCAGCTTGAAAGCTGAGATCTCCCCATTTTCATTTTCACGATTATTACAAGGAAAATCCAATGAATTTAAGGCAGCTTAGTAGAAGAAACGCGTTTACACTGATTGAACTACTAGTAGTGATCGCAATTATAGCTATCCTTGTGGCTTTGCTTCTGCCAGCTGTTCAGCAGGCTCGCGAAGCGGCCCGTCGCAGTTCATGTAAGAACAATCTAAAGCAAATTGGCCTGGCCTTCCATAATTATCATGATGTTTATCGTTGCCTGCCTTATCGTTCCGGTGGCACAGGATCCTGCACATCTGTCAGCACTTCAATTGGCTCTCGACGAAATGGAAACTGCTCACGCCTTAGTGGTTTTTATTCGATATTACCTTTCGTCGAACAAAATGCTCTGTTTGATGCCATTAGTGCTGGTGATCCCAGTATTCCGATTTCGCCGGGTGGTCCGGGAGGCTGGGAAGGTTGGTCAGTCTGGAGCAATGCGGTTATTCCAGGATATTTATGCCCTTCAGATCCTGGGTTTAACGTTAGCGCACCTCGCTCTAACAGCTATGCCTTCTGTGTGGGAGACAACGCCAGCGGTATCAATGGCAGCAATGTTCGGGGATTGTTCGGACGAAATTCGAAAGTCGCCTTCCGGGATATCACCGATGGCTTGAGCAATACCATCGCGATGGGTGAACATGTGAGAGCAGAAGCGGGCGAGACGACTACTGGAAACAGAAATCGGATTCGCCAGTCGATCGTCAATGGAGTGACGCCACTCACACCATCCAACTGTAAAGCGACTGTTGTGAATGGTCAATTTTCGGCTGGGCTTCCTGTCAAAGCCAAACATGGGAACTCTCTGTGGGACGGTCAGGCTGAGCGTTGTGCGTTCGGTACGATCCTGGCCCCAAACAATCCTTCCTGCTCCAACGGCACAAATGTAAACGCAGATAACGGGACTGCGATATTGACCGCTTCCAGCGAACATAAAGGGGGCGCTCAGTTCCTGTTGGCTGATGGTTCTGTCCGCTTCATCAGTGAAAACATTGATGCCGGGGACGCAAACGCCGCTCCTCCTGGAGGTGGCTCCGGTGTTCAGACTCCGTACGGAGTCTGGGGATCACTGGGTACCAAGCAGGGTGGTGAAGTTGTCGGAGAATTCTAAAGAATCCTGTTATAAAGCTTCATGATTGAGAACCCTGATCTGCCTAGTAGCCTGTGGCATTTCAGGGTTCTTTTCAATTCGCATCGAGCAGAATTAAGATGTAAAATTCGACGAAAGAGCAGGCCGTTTCGTCTCCGATTGAAATTTTCAACGTATCACTGACTGACTTCAATAAACTGCCGCAACTCCTTGAGTAATTCTTCCAGTTTCTCCATCAATTGAGTGATTTTCTCAGAGTCAATTGTGGGGTTATCCGCTTCACAATCGACTTCAATTCCTCGTGCAAGTCGCATGACTTCATCTCCTCCGAGACTCGCGCAAACTCCTTTGATAAGATGAGCTAATCGACGAACTGTTGAGAAGTCGCTGCACTCGGCAGCCGTCTCCAGATTCTTCTGATGGGTCGGACACTCGACCAGGAATGCTTCGATCACAATTTTCAGTAGATCGTGATCATCGGCTACTGTCTTCAATGCTTCTTCGGGACGAAAGTAGCGATAGGCCTGAGCTTCGTATTTGCCTTGCGGTGAAGCAATCTCTTGTGAGTTTTCTTCTGTAGTTTCGGTATTTGGGAAAAATTCGAATAAGACCTCATGCAGTTCAGCTGTTCTGATGGGTTTGGAAATGTAGGCATCCATGCCGGCATCCAGGCAGCGTTGTCGATCACCCTTCATGGCATGTGCGGTCATCGCAATTATTGGAATCGGATTGCGATTCAAATGCTTCAATTCTCCCTGTTTTTGACATTTACGGATTTCGGCAGTCGCTTCCAATCCATCCATTTCCGGCATCTGAACATCCATTAAAATCACATCGAATGATTCCGACTCCAGCATGTGCAATGCTTCTCGGCCATTACTGGCAATTTCAACGACATGATTCCATTTTTCCAATAAGCCTCGCGCCAGCATTTGATTGGCAAATGCGTCTTCGGCGACCAGAATTTTCAAAGAGGCCATTTTTGCAGGGGTAGCATTTGCGAGCGTAATTTTTTCATCCAGACGATTGATTCCAAAAGCGTTGCCGATAGCTTCAAGAAGTTCGGATTGTTTGACGGGTTTCAGGAGGTGAGCGGCTACGTCGAGTTTGGCAGATCGTGCGAAATCACCGGTGCGATCACCCGATGTGAGGACCATAATTACTGGCTGAATCAATTCTTCAGATTCACGAATGCGCTCAATCAGCATGAAGCCGTCGACATCAGGCATATTGACATCAGTCAACACGAGTGGAATGGGGGAACCGGCTTTTTGGGCATCCTTCATTGCCCAGTATGCCTCGGCGGCACTAGGAACAATAATCGGGGACATACCCCGGACTCGCAGCATCTCTTCCACAATTTTTCGATTGGTGGAATTGTCGTCGACAACGAGCACATTCATGCCGATCAGCTTTTCTGGCGTCACGGAAGCACTCCGAAATTCCATACCCTCGGCTTTGGGAAATTCGACTTCGAACGAAAATTTACTGCCATGATCGAGCTTACTTTCGACAGTAATTGTCCCTCCCATCAGATTGACGAGCCGCGAAGTGATTGCCAGCCCCAGGCCAGTGCCTCCAAAACGGCGTGTTGTGGATGTGTCGGCCTGTTCGAAGGCTTCGAAGATGAAATGACGCTTGTCTTCGGAGATGCCGATGCCTGTATCGCGAACAAGAAATTTGACCAGAGCCGCTTTTCCCCTGTCCTCGGCTGAAACTTCGACGACAACTTCACCCCGTTCCGTAAATTTAATTGCGTTACCAATCAGGTTGACCATAATTTGTCGGAGACGAGCAGGGTCTCCATAGATGCCGTGCGGCACTTCGGGGGCAATATGCAATGCCAGTTCGAGTTTCTTACGGTGAGCACGCACAGCAATCGATTTGGTGGTATCGCCTATCATTTCGTGAAGATCGAAAGGGATATGATCGAGCATGAATTTGCCGGCTTCGATTTTTGAGAAATCGAGAATGTCGTTAATCAACTCGAGGAGAACTTCTCCGGACTCGCGAACCATCCGCAGGTATTCCCGTTGAGATTCATTCAGTTTGGTATCTTCGAGGAGTTCTGTCATTCCGATGACGGCATTCATCGGCGTGCGGATTTCGTGGCTCATATTGGCCAGGAAATCGCTTTTCGCACGATTGGCGGCATCGGCCTGATCGCGTGCAATGGTCAACTCGCGTTGAGCCATTTTAAGGCTGGTAATATCCCGACCGATCCCCACCAGGCCGACCACTTCCCCTTCGGAATTACGAATCGGGACTTTCGTTGTTAGAAAATAAGTGACGTTGCCATGGCTATCTTCATTCACTTCTTCCCGGGCAATTAATTTATCGCCGCTCCGCATGACCCGTTGATCGTCTTCTTCAAAGCAGGCCGCCAGTTCGGGAGGCGTGAAATCATAATCGGTCTTGCCGATCAATTGATCGGGATGCTCCAATCCAAAGTATTCGGCCAGCGCCTGATTGCCCATCGTGAAATGCCCCTGACGATCTTTATAAAAGATCACATCAGGCAAACCATTCATTAAAGCCTGGGAGAGATCCCGTTCGCGTTCGAGTGCCTGTTCGATCTCGATAAGATTGGTGATATCCCGGGAAATACCGAATGTCCCGATGATATTTCCCTGATGATCTTTAAGTGGCATTTTTGTGGTTGAACACCAGGTATCAGATCGGTCTTCCCAGGTTTCACGTTCGACACAGTTCACAAGGGGTTCGCCAGTTTCGAGGATTCTGAGTTCATCGTTTCGTGCCTGACTGGCATGTTCCGATGTGAAAAAGTCGTTATCCGTTTTCCCCAAAGCTTCTTCCGGGGAGGCCAGATTGAACTTCTCAGCCATACTTTTATTGATGCGAATAAAGCGACTTTCACGATCCTTGAAATAAATAGAATCGGGAATGTTACTCAACAGAGCATGCATCAAAGCCGACTCCTGCTCATAAGCCGCTTCTGTGGTTTTTCTCTTCGTGATATCCCACAGCATTAACTGGACACCAGTAATCTCCCCATTTTCTGAGTAGATGGGAGCCTTAATCCGTTCGGTCCAGCAAGTTACACCTTCCCCATTTTTGATCTCTTCGGCATCGGTCAGCACGACTCCCGTCTCAAGAACTTTACGGTCGTCTGCTTCGTATTTTTGGGCAAGTTCTTCTGGAAATAAATCCCGATCCGTTTTCCCAAGTACTTCTTCCAGAGTCAGTTTTCTTAACTCGAGATACTTACGATTTGCAAACGTACGACGTCCCTGCCGATCTTTTAACAACAGGCAGACTGGCAAGTGATCAAAAACGGAGCCGTGTTTGTCAGAATTTCGAGAAGAATCTTTGAGCTGTTGCCTGAGAATGGTGGCAACAGAATAAAAGACTGCACGATCCGCATCCTGAGACAATGTCCGTTGCTCGCAGACTTCCAGAACAACGTTCGTTGAAGATAAAATCTGATAGGAAAACGGCTTCTGCAAATCCGATCGATAATATTGGGCAAAGCGATCGGCATCTTCTGGATGAACAATCCTCTGCCACCAGTCGGAGTTATTATGCAATTCTTCCCAGGTGTAGCCCCAGTGGAATAGTGTCTGATCGCTGGCTTCGAGTAAGTTTCCGGATTGTTGATCACTGGCCCAGACAAGAATGCCAGGGTGGCTGGCATATCCTTTCAAACTTTGCAGCAAAGATGGTGATCGAGACATGAGATTTCCTCGATGAGGTGCCTGCGGCTGAATATATCAACAAATAACCATACCATATTTCATTGGAAAAATGATAACTGAATTTTACGGAATTCGGATTTCCGCTACTTAGAGCCGTTTCCCGGAATGTGTAGCGGGTGGTAGACTGAAATATAGGCCTCAAATCATCAAAAAGCCGCTAAAGATATCTGCATACCGCAGTAGGATCACAGAACCAGTTAGAAAGTCGTTGACGCCTCCTCTCAAGCAAGATATAACCAATGATAGATTAACTTGCATTGATGTATGGAGCTCACTATGACTTCAATTCTGGTAGTTGATGACTCCCTGTTTGATCTGAAACGGGCTCAACACCTTCTTCAAAAACAAATTCCGGATTCACAGATTCTCACCGCCAGCGATGGCGTGAGTGCGTTGGAGATCATTGCGGAATCAAATCCCCAAGTCGTGGTCACCGATTTGCAGATGCCCAATATGAATGGGCTGGAACTGGTGATGGAAGCTCAGGAACGTTTTCCTTTAATTCCTATTGTGCTTATGACGGCTGCGGGCAGTGAAAAAATAGCCGCGGAAGCATTGACGAAGGGAGCCGCGAGTTATGTTCCGAAAAGCCAGCTGGCAGTCGATCTGGCCGCTGTCGTTTCTCGCCTGCTGGGTCTGGCACGCGAGAAAAATCATCAGCAACGATTGCTCAATTCGCTCTCCGAAGCAACGTTTGTCATGGAAAATGATCGGAATCTCCATTCCACGTTCGTCCATGAATTTCGTCATGCACTCGAAATGAGGAAAATGTTTTCCGAGAACGACTGTTTTCGCATCACCACAGCTATCGATGAAGCCCTCTCCAATGCCTATTTTCATGGCAATCTGGAAGTCAGTTCCAAACTACGCGAGCAGGATTTGCATTCCTTTGAGGCACTGGCTCATAAACGGCAGTCTCAGGAACCGTATTGCGATCGACAAATTCGAGTGCATATTCGGTTCGATGCGGGCTTAACGGTGACCATCAGTGATGAAGGTCCAGGGTTTGATCCCGGAAGTCTTCCTGATCCATTTTCTGATGGTTTCGCAGAACGCCCTTGCGGTCGCGGCGTTTTGCTGATGAAATCGTTTATGGATGATGTACAATTTAACAAGCGAGGCAATCAGGTTATACTTTTCAAAAACAGCAGTTCTCTTACGGGTGTCTCCTCATGAGTCAGCAATCTCACTATACAATTTCGCGAGACCAGCAGACACTTATCTTCAATGTTTGTGAATTGGCTCGATTCGAGACTTCAGATTATCGAAAAAAAATCGAGAATGATTTGCATTGCCCGGAATTCCAGGATTGCCAGAATGCAATCGTCGACTGTGCCGGGCTCAACTATGCGAATTCTCTCTTTCTGGAATCGCTGCTCTACATTGCAGCCGATATTAAACGACGGGGTGGTAAATTCTGCGTCTGTGGTGTCGAACCCTTCGTTCACGAATTAATTCAGATCACACATCTTAATCAACGCTGGCCAATCTACGCAAATTTGGAAGAAGCCAAAGCTGCGATCCAATAACAGATCATCAAATTCTGTTTGCTGGATTGCTATTGTCTTTCATCGAAGACCAGTTTCTCCTTCTTATTGCAACTGTCAGGATCCCATGTTTTCACGATCGATGAGCGTCTGTCTGTTGCTTCTGTCTTTCGTTGCGATGATTTCAACACAAGAAACCTTCGCCGAACCTCCTCCTCAGATGCAAATTGAAGGCATCCGGGAACCGTGGCGGAAAATTACGTTTCAGTTTACTGGGCCAACTTGCTCTGAATTGTCAAAAGAGCCCAACCCGTTTCTGGATTATCGGCTGACGATGATTTTTCGGCATGAGCAATCTGGCAAAACATATTTTGTACCAGGTCATTTTGCTGCTGATGGAAATGCAGGCGAAACCTCTGCAACAGAAGGCTCCATTTGGCGAACTTATTTTTGCCCGAATCAGCCCGGGCTGTGGACCTGGAAGGTTGAGTTTGTCGAATGCAAAGATGTAGTCGTCATGGATGAACTCGATGCAATTGCTCTCTCTCGTCCCGTGAAGCCATTTGATCAATGGCAGGGTGAACTGGAAATTAAACCTGCTCCTGATGTCGCTCCGCTGACATATCAACGAGGTCGCCTGAGCCACCTTAAGGGACGTTATCTCACCTACGAGGGAAATCACGAAACCTACTGGAAAATGGGGCCAGACTCTCCAGAGACTTATCTCGCCTATTCAGGATTTGACGATACCGTTTCCCGGATTAAAAAAGGCCCACTGCTCACCTGGAAGCCTCATGAGCAGGACTGGCGAGAAGGTGATCCGCTCTGGAAGGGGAATCAAGGAAAAGGGATAATTGGTTCGTTGAACTACTTAAGTCACGCTGGCTGCAATGTCATCTCATTCCTCACCTACAATGCCGGAGGCGATGGCGATAACGTCTGGCCTTACGTATCCCGAGATGAAAAATTCCATTTCGATTGCTCCAAGCTCGATCAATGGGGCATCGTGTTTGATCATGCTCAGGAAAGAAATCTCCTGTTGCATATCAAACTTCAGGAGACAGAGAACGATGACAATCGGCATGGTGGTAAACGTGAGATCAAATCGACACCAACGGCACTCGATGCCGGGGATACTGAACGGGAACGCAAAGTCTATCTTCGTGAATTGGTCAGCAGATTTGGATATTTGCTAGCACTGGAATGGAATCTGGGGGAAGAGAATACGCAGACATTCGCACAACAGTTGGCGATGGCAAAATATCTGGAGGAAATTGATCCCTACGATCATCCCGTTGTCCTGCATACCTATCCCAACGAGCAAGACAAATCTTACGATCCCTATCTGAAAATTGATTCCCCATTGGCTGGACTCTCATTGCAGAATTCCTGGTCAGCGGTTTACGACCGTACCCTGTATTGGGTTAAACAGTCTCAGAAACATCACAAGCACTGGGTGATCTGCAACGACGAACAAGGGCCTGCGAGTCTGGGTGTACCTCCCGATCCAGGCTACGACGGATTCGATGGCATCGTTCAGGACAACGGCAAGGGTTACGACCTGCACGATATTCGTAGCGAAACGCTTTGGGGGAATCTGATGGCTGGCGGAGCCGGGGTGCAGTATTACTTTGGGTACAAACTGGCTGAGAATGATCTCGTTTGTGAGGATTTTCGCAGTCGGGAATTGTCCTGGAAATATGGCAAAGCGGCTCTGCAGATTCTGAAGAATTCAAAGTTTCCTTTAAGGAATTCTCAGCCCAATGATTCACTATTGAAAGGGAATTCGAAACAGGATCACTGCCTGGCGGCTTCCGGTCAACACTGGTTGATTTATCTTTCCAGAGGTTCCAGCCAGATCGAGCTGAGTGTTCATAATTCCGGGGGAAACTATGATGTGACTTGGTTTAATCCGATCAATAGCGAACAACTTCCAATTCAGTCAATAACTACATCCGCTGAGAAGCAGGTTGTACTGAAGAAACCCTTAGAGCCTTCTCAGCAGGACTGGATTGTGCTCGTTCGATCGAAATCGTAGAGAATCTCGTCAAGTCAACATATTTAGACAACGGTTTCAGTTGGTAAGTTGGATTCAATCCTGAATTCTCAATAAGATGATCTGGGCAATACGTCCTTTTGTCCGAATCATTTCTGCTTGAGCCCATTGATTGAATTGAAATAATGAATTATCGCGTGATTTCTCGGATGGTATTCCTTGTCTTGCTTTCATTCGCAGTTCAAACTGCTGATGCATTTCAAAAGACTGCTCCCCGCTGCTACAAAATGGAGATTCAACCAGAGTGGAGTGAGGACGGCACTCAATTCTGGTATCAGAATCATCTGGGAGTCGATTCCTGGGAAATTATCTTCGTTGATGCAAAAAGGGGATTGCGGAAATCGCTGGTCAACACTTCAGAAATGAAATCGCATCTTCAAAGAATTCAAATGGGATTTGATGAAGCACAATCATGTAAATTTTACGGTTTCAGTTACGACTTTGATCAACAGGTCTGTTCTTTCACATTTCAACAGCAATCCTACGTATTTGATGTTGAAATGAATGAGTTGAAAGTTTCCGAGCCCAGCGATACTGAAAGGGCGAAGAACGATTCAGGACGTCTCGACGATGACAATGCCCGCAGCGAAAATTCCGGCGAGCATACGGAAATCACTTTCGTGAATCGAACAAAACTCCTGCTGACATACAGTTGGATAAACAGTTCGGGACAAAGTGTCGCTTATGGCAGCATTAAGCCGGAAGCCCGAAATTCCCAGCACACTTTCTCGGGGCATGTCTGGGAAATCACAGACTCAGAAGGTGGGTATTATGGTCGATTTCGCGGACACCCCTCGCCATTACCGATTGAAATTCATGAGCGAGTTGAGCGAAAACAGCGACAGGCTTCGAGAACTCCACGGGTCTCCTATCAGAATTCCCCAGACGGAAAGTGGCAGATCCAGCACGATGCTGGCAATCTCATACTTCGAAGTGCACAGGGAAATGAAACCCGGTCACTTACCAAAGATGGCCATCCTGAGAATCCGTATCAGTTTTCAGGCTGGTCACCGGATAGTCAGTCTTTGATTGCCACTAAAGTCTTTCCAGTTGAATATGAGAATGTTTACACCTTGGAATCGGCTGCTCGACAAGGCTATCGCGGGAAACTGCACGAACATCGTTATGCCTTGCCGGGCGATGAGATGACTCAGTACGAATGGCATCTGTTCAACATTGAAACAGAAGATCAACATCGACTCGATCTTCCAATCATCGATTTCGGCAGGCCGGTAATTCATTGGACCAGCGATCAGACTTTTGTCGTTCCGAAAACAGATCGTGGTCATCAGCGATTTCGGTTGATCGAGTGCGACACAAGGACTCGGAAGACAAGAACAATTATCGATGAAAAGACTGATACCTTTCTCTGGTCTGCTCATGGCCCGAGTATTCCAAAGACCAATTTTCTGAAGTTATCCAAGGAACTGATATACGTTTCCGAACAAAGCGGCTGGCGGCATTTGTATCTGGTTAATCTCGAGGAGCCGGGTTCGATGCAGCCGATCACATCTGGAGAATGGGTGGTTCGCAAAATCGAATCGGTTGACGAAGAAACCCGTCAGATCATATTCGCGGCCAGCGGCCGACATCCCGACCAGGATCCTTATTTTCTGCATCATTACCGCGTCAATTTTGATGGTACCGACCTGATCGAATTGACCGAAGGAAATGGCAGCCATTCGATTGAATTCTCTCCAGACCAGCGTTATCTGATTGACACTTACTCCCGCGTCGATCTTCCACATGTTCATAATTTGCGCAATGCGATTAACGGAGAACTGATCTGTCCTTTGGAAGAAGCAGACAATCAGGAATTGATTGAAGCTGGCTGGAAAACTCCGACCGCTTTTCACACAACTGGTCGAGATGGTCAAACCGAAATCTGGGGAGTGATTTGTTTTCCGGACAATTACGACGAATCGAAATCCTATCCGATTCTGGAAGACATTTATGCCGGACCACACAATTATCATGTGCCTAAAACGTTTCGGCAGTCACGCTGGTATGAGCAGGAAACCGAGGCTGGGTTTATCGTAGTCAAAATCGATGGGATGGGTACTGCTCATCGTTCAAAAGCGTTTCACGATGTCTGCTGGCAAAATCTGAAAGATGCAGGGTTGCCGGATCGTAAACTCTGGATTCAGGCCGCTGCGAATAAGTATGCAGGCATGGATACGAGCCGGGTAGGTATTTACGGTACCTCGGCCGGGGGACAAAATGCCGTTTCCGCGTTGCTGTTCCATGGTGATTTTTACATAGCCGCCGTCGCTTCCTGCGGTTGTCACGATAACCGCATGGATAAGGCCTCCTGGAATGAACAGTGGATGGGATATCCCGTCGGCCCGAAATATGCGGCTTCCTCGAATATCGATCATGCCGCAAAACTTGAGGGAAATTTGCTTCTGATGGTGGGAGAACTGGATAATAATGTTCCACCTGAATCAACTTATCGTCTCGTCGATGCTCTGATTAAAGCCGATAAAGAATTCGACTTTCTCTTGCTCCCAGGGCAAGGGCATACAAACGGAGGCTCCTATGGAAATCGGAGAAGAATCCAGTTCTTCAAGGAACATTTGCACCCATAAAACGCTTGCTTTTGTATAGAATTGTGAAACTTTAACGATTAAATCGATCATCCGATTAGGATGATCCTGCAGCTTACTCGACTTGTTCTCGACTTCCGCATAATGACGGTCGATTTCAAAGGTATGAATTTCGAGAACTCCGAACTGATTGAAGATCATCCCCTCTGCCTGACAATTCTTCAGGTGTACGCAGAAAATGTGCGTCTACAAAAAGAGGATAAAGATTCTAAATGGCAGGATCGAGCCTCTGCTCTCGTGCCACAAACAGAAGAGGATTCTTCAGAATCTGAATCCTGGTCAGAAGCTCACGGTCTTCTGATCGCATACGGATTGCTCGACATCGAACTCGCTGGACGTGAGGATGGTATTCAGTATCGCATGACGACCGATGGCGAACAACTGCTCAAAATGTATGAGCAGTCTCAGAAAATGCTTCAGGATCAAAGCGAAAATACTCAGGCAGCCTGAATATCAAGTCGACATCGTAGCTCGATACCACTGTTGAAACACCAGTACATCCCAGAGCAAATATTGTGAGTTCTGCTTACCCGAACAGTGTTCCTGCCAGCGGGATCGAATAATCGCATTATTGAGCAAGCCATGCTCATTCAGGCTTTTCTCAGAGAGCAGATCCTCTGCCCAGTCTCGCAGTGAACCACGTAGCCATTCCCCAATTGGAATTCCAAATCCGACCTTCGGACGATCAAACATATCTGCAGGAATATATCGTTCGAGTAACGATCGCAGGATTCGTTTCCCAGAATCTCCCTGATAGCGGTAATGCTGAGGCAGTGTCCAGGCAAACTCGACAATGTGATGATCGAGCAACGGCACCCGCGCTTCCAGCGAAACAGACATACTTGCTCGATCGACTTTGGTCAGAATATCATCGGGCAAATAAGTCGTCGTATCTAACGCCATCCATTTCAGCTTGGCAAGATCGAGGTCGGGATTGGGAGCCCCGAAGCCCAGTTCGAAACTTGGATCGAATGTTTCCTGAGCCATGATCTCCTCAGGTGACCAGTGACGGTGCAACTGGGCATAAAGTTCTTCCGTCGATTCGATGCGAGCAGCAAACGTCAGCTTTTGTAGAAGCTCCGGCAGGATCGAATGCGGCACACGACTCGTCAGATTATCGAGTACAGAAGAGGTCCACTTGCGAGCAGGAATTTTCTGCAGCTTATTCCAGATATTATCCAAGTGAAAATATCGATGATAGCCCCCGAATAATTCATCGCCACCATCTCCGGATAACGAGACAGTGACATATTCGCGAGCCAGTTTTGAAACCAGACAGGTCGGGATCTGAGACATGTCCGCAAAGGGCTCATCATAAATTTCAGGAAGATGCGGAATGATATTCCGGGCTTCACTGGGAGTGACACATAATTCGGTGTGTGCAGTTCCGATGTAGTCGGAAATCCGATGTGCAAACGGAGCCTCGTCGTACTCGTGTTCAGTAAAACCAATCGTAAAGGTACGGATCGGTTGCGAATGCTTTTTCTGCATCATCGCAACGATCAAAGAGGAATCGACTCCTCCTGATAGAAATGCCCCCAGAGGCACATCCGACAGCATGCGATAATCGACCGCCTGCTTCAGCAAGATATCTAATTGATCGACCGCTTCTTCATAGGATCCTGTAAACCGATTGGTCTTCCCGTTGGCTATTGCTTCCTGCAATGTCCAGTAAGCTTCCGGTTCACAATTTGATCCGATCGGCTGATCGCAGCTTTCCTCGGTTGTCTCTCCCAGCGGAATTTCCAGCAGCATTCCCGGCTGTAACTTTTTGACACCCTGATAAATCGAATAAGGAGCCGGGATGTAGTTGTGACGCATTAACAGAGCGACAGCAGAAGGATTCACTTCTTTTTTAAAGCGGGGATGCTGATGAAATGCTTTCAATTCCGAAGCAAAGACAAATTCATTCCCGGCCTGACCATAATACAACGGTTTGATACCAATGCGATCACGTACCAGCGTCAGCTTGCGTTCTTTCCGACTCCAAAGTGCAAAAGCAAACATGCCTCGTAATTTTGGTAGAGTATCGCGGAGCCCCCAGTGGGAAATGGCCGCGAGCAGCACTTCGGTATCAGACGTTCCCCGAAATCGAACTTTCAGCTCTTTGAGTTCCGCACGAATCTCTTTGAAATTGTAGATTTCCCCGTTATAGACGAGCACATATCGGCCACAAGCAGAAAGCATCGGCTGATGCCCCTGCTCGGAAAGATCGAGAATCGCCAGTCGGCGGTGACCTAAAGCGACACCAGAATCAACATCCGACCAGACACCTGAATCATCAGGGCCACGAGTAGCCAGCACATCAGCCATGGTGCCAGCGACTGTGGTGAGATGCTCAGAAGAAT
>TARA_R100000789_G_scaffold83318_1_pt1 | contig 14812 bp, 10 predicted proteins | sample TARA_R100000789 | Tara Oceans TARA_R100000789 (sample SAMEA2623403) | marine metagenome | biome: marine biome (ENVO:00000447); feature: mesopelagic zone (ENVO:00000213); material: "saline water (ENVO:00002010), including plankton (ENVO:xxxxxxxx)" | depth 450 m
AGATTCGAAGAGCGTGCCAACCTCAACCTACGTCGGCATTACCAATCCATTTTGAATTCCGTGAGGGAATCCATGGCGGTTTTTAATTTTTTGAGGGCGCGGATGTAGCGGATGCTGGCTGCTTTGACGGAGATCTGCAGGGTTTCCGCCACTTCGTTATTTGTCAGCTCTTCGAAGTGACGCAGGGCGAGGACTTCTCGGTCAGTCGCTTCCATTTGATTGAGTGCCTGCATGAGCCGGGTGTTCATTTCGTCGCGCTTCATCGACATGCTCGGCGAACTGACCTGGGCAATCAGATGACTGGCGATGCATCCTGACGTCCCCGGGTCGGTGCGATCTGCCCGCACTTCCCGTTGCACATCCCGCCCGGCAGCTTTGAGATGCTTGCGATGCAGATCGACAATCGTCTGCTGAACAATCAATCGCAACCAGATGAAAACCGACTGAGCCGAGGTGGAGTCGCAATGCTCGATCCGCTGCGCAGCAGCCAGATAGGCTTCCTGCAACACATCGTCTGTATCCATCCGTGTGGAAAGTCGAGGATTCAGGCGGAAGTTTACAATCTGTCGCAATCGCGAGCGGTATTCGTCAAAGCATTGCGAAAGCGCCCGCTTATCATGATTCCGCAATGCCGGCAGCCAGGTGGGTTGTGAGACCTCATTCACGAATCCGGCCCTCCGGCTTGAGGTTCAGCGAAAGTCGTCATGCGGGCAGCCATCGGCATGCGGCGACCACTGCCGAATGCACGTCGAGTCAGTTTGATACCGGGCGGCATTTGACGACGCTTGAACTCATTCCGATCCAGTTTCTGCAGCACCCAGCGAACGGTTTCTTCAGGATAATGATTAGAAACATCCTGAAGCGAATGCTCCTGTTCAATCAGTAATTCGAGAATGCCATCGAGCACCGGATAAGGAGGGAGGGAGTCATGATCAAACTGGTCGGGAGCCAGTTCTGCACTGGGGGCTTTATCAATAATATTGACAGGAATGATTTCTCGTCCCGCCCGTTCATTGATGTACCGTGCAATGGCATAGACATCTTTTTTCAAAACATCACACAGGACTGCAAATCCCCCCGCCATGTCGCCATACAGTGTGCAGTAGCCGACTGCCAATTCACTTTTGTTTCCGGTCGCCAGAGGTAACCATCCATGACGATTGCTGCGAATCATGACCAGAGCTCCCCGAATGCGTGCCTGCAGATTCTGATCGGCTAAGCCTGCAGGTTGACTGGCTAGATCCTCTTGGACGAACGGGGTCTGTTCGTATGCCCGATGGACCTCGTCAATCGGCACGACGATCGCTTCGATTCCCAGATTCTTCGCCAGCAATTCGGAGTCGGCTACGGAATGACCGCTGCTGTGACGAGAGGGCATCATTAATGTATGAACATTCTCCGGCCCGAAAGCCTCAGCGGCCAAACAGCTCGCGACCGCCGAATCAATCCCTCCTGAAAGTCCCAGCACACACTCGCGAAACCCGGACTTCAATCCGTAATCCTGCAAACCGAAAACCAGGGCATCGTAAAGTTGTTGCGAACGGGAGTCTGGTTTTCTTTCGACCGTTTTTCCGGCCAATTCTTCCAGCTCAATAATCTCGACAAGTTCCTCACAGATAGGAGACTGATGCAGCAATTCCCCCTGAGGCCCAAGCACAAAACTACCGCCATCAAAGACAAGATCATCATTTCCACCGACCTGATTCACAAAGACGGTTGGAATGTTGCCTTTACGAGAATGAGCAGCCATCAGTTGATGACGTCGCTTCAGTTTGTCGATTTCAAAAGGACTGGCAGAGAGATTGATCAGTATTTCAGCTCCCTGATCAATCAATCGCGCAACGGGATCAAACTCGCAAGCTGGACGTTCGTGATAGAAAGTTTCCGGTTGACCGAACCAGGCATCTTCGCAGATGTGTACTCCCAGTTTTTTGCTTGCGAACTTCATCACTTCGACTGATTGAGCGGGTCGAAAATAGCGGCGTTCATCGAAGACATCGTAATTCGGCAGTAGACCTTTGCTAATCGTCTGCTGAACTTTTCCCTGATGCAGCAGACTGGCGGCATTGGCGCTTAACCCTTCGGGTTGATTCCAGTGCGTGGGATGTCCTACCAATACTCCCAGAGAAGCAGGTAGCTGTTTGGCAAGGATTTCGACAGCTCGATCACACGCGGTGACAAAACCGGATCGGAGCAGGAGATCTTTGGGAGGATAGCCACAAACAATCAGTTCAGAGCAAATCAGAAGTTCGGCATTCGCGCGGGACGCAGCCTGAGCCGCATCGAGAATCTTTTCACAGTTCCCCTGCAAATCTCCCACAAGAGGATTCAATTGTGCGATCGCAATTCGCATCCGCAAATCTCACTTTATTTTCTAGATCAGAGTTAGATCAATATCCAATGGCTTACCCTTAGTTGATCAATGTCGATTCCTGATCAGATAAGGGAGCGAAATTGTACTACCGACCACCAATCGCTCTGATATCATACCAGGTGTCAGTCCCAGGCTCTCCCGTCAGGCTGTTCCATAATGGTTTGGGAAGCTGATTGGCATCGAGTAATCCAGCATGAGCAAAACGATGGAGATAAGCATCACTCAAATTTCCCCAGAAGATACCGACAACCGGTTGCTTGGCCATGATCATCGAAAGCAGATTTGTCGTCCACTCGGCTTGATGGTCTGCCGTTCCAACTTCTGAGTTCGGGCTGGCATCGACTTTCAGATTCGCTCGGGCCAGAGGATCATCCCCAGCAGCCGAAGGGCAATTCAGTGTGATATGCAAAGGGACGCCGAATGTGCCCCAGGTGTCGAGGAGTTTGGAAAACCGGAGCAGTCGACGGGAATCATTTTCTCCCGGTTCATAGCCGAGAGCCAACTCAAGATTGATTCCCGCCAGTCCCATGCCAGACCGGAGCAATGCATCAGCCACATGCCAGGGCGTGAGTCGATGTTTTCCTTTGGCCTGATAATCTCCCCAGGGACGGTCGACGCGAACGAAGACCTGAGAGTCATCGTCCACCTGACGGGCCACATCGATCATCCGCGCAGTTAACGCGAGCATGTTATCTTCGGTGTAACCATATAAGCCGCCCGTATTCACATGCGAGGCGACTTCCCACATGCGAATTTTTCCGGAGTATCGCGTAACGACCGTCTCGACATAATCGCTCAGAAAGCTCTGCAGGTTAAGAATATCATGCTTCCAGTTGCTGACCCAGTTGGGCAAACCACTTTCATGAAAGTTCAGGAGTGGGCCGCCGCGAAGAACCAGTTTATTCTGGACCGCCCATTCGACCTGCTCATCATACACGTCCCAGAGATAAGTGCCTTCTTCGGCTTCGATCGCTTTCCAGTCGAGGTTAATCGTCGCGGCTCGAAAGGCTCTGAGGTAGCCATCAGGAATTTCTGAAACGGGGATCGTGCCGAGATCACACCCCATCAGAGCGGGAGGATGAGCAAAGCGTTGTCGACGAACCTGCATCCGCTGAGTGACGTAGGCCTTCGTCAAAATATCTTCTGCATGGCAAATTTTTGCCAATGCCATGTTAGCGATTTCCGTCGCGTGAGCAGAATTTCCCTGTTCAAAAGTTGCCAGCACAAAATCGCGAAAGGCATCCTTGTAAAGCGCATGATACTGATCGGGCAATAACATGCCTGCATGTTCCCAGGAGGCAGCCTGATCTTTAATTTCGCAAATCTGTCCCCGGGCCAGCTCGACGGCCAGGATATAGGGAACGTCCCGTTCATTGAGCGAAGTGGTTCGCAGAATTGGAGTTCCAAATCCGGAAACCGGCCAGGAAATATTCAACTTTCCGGAATCCGACTTTTGACGAATACAATGCAGTTGCTGTCCATGTATCTCGATCCGTGTCGGAAAAACAGCTCCATCATAATTGGTAACAAAAGCGTGCTCGAAGCGTTCTTTATGCTCGAGTGTGGCGTCCGAACCCAGATCGAACCGCATCAAACCCATGGTCCGTATTCCCCGTCGACACCGCGATGCGAAGTCTTAATGATCGATAAATTTACTGAAATTGAATAGGTGAACTTTAACCTCGTATTTGACAGTATAAACACCAGAAATGGAGGATAGGCCATTCTTGAGAGTGAATTGTCAAAATTTCCACTCACAAATGAGAATGGAGCGGCAATCGGAAATTGTAATCTCAGAGGGAGGCATGTTCAAGAAGGGCAGAGATCGATGCGATGGGAAGCAAATTCCAACACGCATCCCTCACACAATTATTGTTCATGAAATCGTTCTGGGACGTGCAACCCAGATTGGGAATTCATAAAGCTACAGGTCAGGCTGTGTCTGTCGAAAATGGACGTCGAATTTTAATCTCTTCAGGCACTTCCTGACCTACGGCTCAATTCTAATTCTGATTTCTTTCAGAATTTCTAAAAAACTTGCGGTCTCTCTGAGTGGGAGCGGTGTTTATGTTAGAGTCGAGATATCGTTACAACCGATACCATCGATAACCTTCCTGCCGATTCTCCCGAATCGACACCCCCACCTTTCCTAAACTGCCCCACCTGCCTGTTCAGGTGAAAACGGAGTCCACCATGCGGGACTTGATTCTCAAACTATGTTTGTCGGTCATTTTATGTATCGCGTTACAGCCTGCGCACGTTATCGGTGAGGAAAAAACTCCCGAGGTCTATTTGCGATTTGTGAGTAAAAGTTGGTCAAGTATTCTGAAAGATCTGGCTAGCGATACCGGTCAACAACTGGTGATGCCCAAAGCTCCTCGAGGGCGTTTGAGTCGCTACGATCGCAATCCGTATGCGCCGGCTGATGCGATTCAGATTCTCAATCAGGAACTGGAAACGACTGGTTTCCGGATTATGGATAAAGGCAAGTTTCTGATTGTGCTGGAAGATGATCAGTTTCGGCAGCGATATTCTCCTTATATCAATGAGACAAAAGATTCCAGGACGGCCCAAAAACCGGATGACGTTTCCAATGATCAGATGACAGCGGCGAATGAACAAAGTCATGTTCAGAACATCGAACAAGCTGCATTTGAAGAAATCCCAGCCGCACAGCCGAAAAGTTCTCAGGAAGCATTGGCGATTGAGCCCAAGTTTCTCAATGCGACTGCTCTGGCGCGGCAAGTCTACGATATTTATGGCGAGCATGCCGAGTTGATTGAAGAAGGTCCACTCGGGTTGCCTGCCTTCAAGGTTTCTGTCCCAGGTGATGGAAAAACGCTTCCCGTAACGTTCACGATGGGAATCGATCAACAGTCCAATCGAATTATTCTGGTCGCTGAGAAGGCTCCGCGTGAGAAGCTGGTCGAAGTGATGGATGTTCTGGATCAGGCAGCCGACAAAAGTCGGGCGGCTCAGAAAGATAAGTCCACTGAAGTGATGTATGCCCCTCAGGAAGTTCACGAAGCGACCAGCAAACAGTTGCCCAAAATCCTGGTGCAGGTTCAGCAGGCCAATCAACAAGATGGAGAGTCACCGGTCAATCCCGCTCCCCAGGTTCCACAGAATCCCGCACAGCAGGCTCCACCAGCTGACTTGAATGCGATCCTCGATCAGATTCGCGGAGATGTGAGCATTGAAGCATTGAATGAACTCGGGCTGTTGATTTTGCGTGGTAATGAAGCCGATGTGGAATCGGTGATGCAGATCGTTCGCGCCATTGAAACGATGAGTGCCGGGACGACTCCGGAAATTCATCTGCGTTATTTGACACAGGTTAATAGCGAAGGACTGGCGACGCTGCTTAACAGTGTTTACGAGTCCGTTCAATCGACCGATCAACGTGCGAGTCGACAGAATCGATCGGTGAATTTAATTCCGGTTGTCCAGCCGAATGCGGTCTTGATTGTCGCCCCTTCGATTGAAATGGAGGCGGTCAAACAATTGATCGATGAGCTCGATCAGGAAGTGGATCCGAAACTTCAACTCCAGTTGTTCCGCTTGAAAAATGCAGGAGCAGCCGAAGCGGTCACTGTGATTGAAGAGTTTTACGAAGCTCGTCCGGGTCTGGGAACGCGTGTGCGGATTACAGCGGATACTCGAACGAACTCGCTGATCGTGCAAGCCGATCCTCGTGATCTGAAAGAAATCAGCAAACTGATTCACGACCTCGATAAAGATGAATCGCATGCAATTTCACGGATGCAGATTGTCCCGTTGAAAAATGCGATTGCAGAAGAACTCGCTGAGTTCATTAACACTGCTCTCGATGAAGCGTTGAATCCACGGCAGTCGACTCAGCAGGGAAATCAGCAGCTCAATAACACTCAGCCGAAATCATTTGTACTCGAATTCCTGGCAGGTTCCGGCACTCAGGTGGAATTGGTGCGATCGGGAATTCTGTCGGATGTTCGCATCTCTGCAGATCCCCGCACAAACAGCCTGGCTGTGATTGCTCCCGAACGTTCTCTGCCTTTGATTATCGCTTTGATTCAATCACTCGATCAGCCTTCTGATGCCGAAGCGGAAGTGAAAGTCTTCACGCTGACGCACGCCGACGCCGCGGCTTCGCTGACATTGCTGCAAGAATTGTTCAATGAGAACGATGCGGACAGCCCTGTCGGTGTGAATCTTGCGGGAACGAGTGATCAAGGAAGCACATTGTTGCCGTTGCGGTTTTCTGTCGATGTTCGCAGTAACAGCATTCTGGCGATTGGTGGACGAGATGCGTTGACCGTTGTGGAGGCAATTTTGCTACGCCTCGACGGTGCGGCTCCGAAAAAGCGAATCAATCAAGTCATCGAAATGCGAAACGTGCCCGCGGCAGATGCAGCCGAGGCGATCAATCTGTTTCTGGAATCGCAACGGGAACTCGCCTCGGTCGATCCTGCTCTGGTCAGTTCGTTTGAATTGCTTGAACGGGAAGTGATTATTGTCCCCGAACCACTCAGTAATAATCTGTTGATCAGTGCGACGCCCGAGTATTTCGCAGAGATCATGGCGGTGGTCGAGCAACTCGATTGCGATCCCGCTCAAGTGATTATTCAGGCCATGCTTGTTGAAGTCGAACTGAACAATCTGGATGAATTCGGAGTTGAACTCGGCTTTCAGGATTCGATTCTGTTCGACCGCAGTGTGATCAATAACCTGTTAACGGTCACGAATACGCAAACGAATCAGAACATTCAAACAACGACGCAGCAAATCGTCTCACAGGAAGGGGCTCCCGGATTTCTCTTTAATAATCCGTCGATCTTCCCGAATCTGGGAAACAATACCGGACCTGCCTCTCAACCAAATCTTGTCGCAGGGCAGGGGCTTTCGAACTTTGGAGTCGGTCGTGTGAATGGTGATCTCGGCTTTGGGGGACTTGTTCTTTCGGCCAGTTCAGAGTCGGTCAGTGTTTTGATTCGAGCACTGGCTCAGCAGCGAAGTGTGCAGGTTCTGAGCCGTCCGCAAATTCGTACTGTGGACAGTCAACTGGCTCAAATTCAGGTCGGGCAGGAAGTTCCCATTATTAATGGGGTGAATATTACCGCCAACGGTGTTGCTAATCCGAATATTGAATATGATGAAGCGGGGATTATTCTATCGGTCACGCCGCGCGTGAAGCCGGATGGTCAGATTGTGATGGAAGTTGTGGCCGAGCGAAGTGCCTATCAACCGGGAGGGGTGCCCATTTTTGTGGATGCCACGAACGGAAACACAATCACTTCGCCAATTAAGAATATCTCTGTCGCCCGGGCTACGGTTGGTGTGGGTGATGGGCAGACGATTGTGCTGGGCGGCATGATTTCGAAAACTGAAGACACCACTATTCGCAAAGTTCCCTGGCTGGGAGATTTACCGGTTGTTGGCCGTTTGTTCCGTTATGATTCGGAATCCAATATCCGCACAGAGCTATTGATCTTCTTGACGCCACGAATCATTCATGGCGACGAAACCAATGAAATGATCAAGGAAGTTGAAGCGGGACGGATTCACTTCTTCCGTCAGGAGTTCGAGGAACTTCACGGCCCGATCTTCGGTATTCCAGATCCTCATGCGTTTGATTCGCCACTTCCTCCCATGGAATCGGAAATGATTCCAGGTCGCAAAATGTCCCCGGAACTGGCACCGCGACCACTGGAAATTGAATCCGACGATCTGGACTCATCCCGGGAAGAATCCGTCCAGGAAATGCAAGAGAATGTTCCGCGCACACTGGTTGCACCGGGTCAACTCCAGCCAATGTCCAACGAGGAAGTCTACCAGAAAGCTCCTTCGGGGATCCCCTGGAAACGATACCCGCTCACCAAAAAGCAGGATTCACAAAATACCAAAGGGCAAGTTCGGTTGAAGAATTGACCGGTGATTGCGGTTAAGCAATGACAATACAAGCCGAGTCATTACAGACTCGGCTCGTCTAACGGATCTAATCGTCTGATTGGAATGAGAGTTCCCATGTCTTATAAGATGATCTCGACTTACAAACTCGCACCGGCATTTCTGATCGTCATGTTCAGTGGATGTGCGGCGGTGAATATGTCGGCTTTGACGTTCTGGGCGGCTGACGAACCAGCCGAGACCGTCTCAAACATTATGGGTTTGTGGCAACCCGGCGAAGGGCGCGACCCGCAAGGGATGCCTGCCCGCGGTTTTGCCGGCCAGGTCTTTTTCTTCACACATGGCAACGAGGCTCCTGTTAAAGTAACGGGTAGTGTGAAAGTGTATGTGTTTGATGATCAGGGAACGCCCGAAGAACAGCGTAAGCCGATTCACATCTACGAGTTTGATGAAGGCTCCTGGAATGCGTACTGCACAAAGACCAATATTGGGTATGCCTATCAGGTTTTTATTCCTTATCCCAAACCGGGGGATCATCGAGCGGTCTGTTCGTTACGTGTGAAGCACACAGCTAAGAGTGCTGAAGTCACGTTGTCAGATCCTGCAGATATTCTCCTCAATGGTCGAACGATGCCGCCACTTCCGAAAACAGTGGTGACGAATGAAACGATTGTTCCTGAAGCCGTTCAATCCGGTTCGACAATGAAGGTCACTACGATTCCGACATCGACAAAAGGAAAAGGACAGCTGGCGAATAGAACATCCAATCCTGAATACCCTTCACCCGTTCCCCATTCCGACATGGGAATAGATGAAGCGTTGTATTCTCAATTCGATGGCAACAAAACGCCCGAGAAATCGGAATTTGAACTGACAAGCTGGAATGTAGCGACACCTGCCCGGAAGTCCGCAGAGACAAGCCAGCAATTCTCAACTCCGGTTCCTCAAGAAACATCTCGGCATCCCTTCGCACAGCAAAGTCTTTCCACGCAGGTGATCGAAGAAACAGCCTCGGAGGCGAAAACGCTCTTTCAGGATCAGCATCCCTTCAATAATTCCTGGAAAAGACCAGAAAAACAGACTTCCACATTGAAAGTCGAAACAATTCTGCTGCAATAAGAAACGGGAGATGGAATTCATCAACAGTCGTAGGTCAGGCTGTGCCTGACGACAAACAGGTTGGTAAGCACATTTCATCAGGCAATGCCAGTGCTGTGACTGTCTAATTAATACCAGGGGATACTGATTATGCTGAGATTCATATTCACGTTGATGGCAGGCCTGCTGATGATGAATCAGTCCGCCGTGTATGCTCAGACGCAAAATCAATCGCAAAATCAGGGTCAAACCGGAGGAGCAGCCGGGCGTGGTGTCGCTGGTGGTGGAACAGGGGCAGGTCCGACAGGAGGAGCCACGGCCACCGAAGGAGTGAATACGGAGGCGGGATCTTCTGAGAGTATCGAACGGGAGTTTAATGAAGGACTCGTCGGCCAAAGCGATAACATGGGCCGATTTGTCGGCGAAGAACAAGCCGGGACGCAACGACTCAGCCAGCAGGGGCCGAACTTTCAACAACGCAACGGCAGCAATGTCGATGGTGGACAGCCGACAAAACAAAGCAAAGTCCGCCCTGTATTGCGAATTGCTTTTGATGTCCCGCGAACACAATTCTCACGCTCGCGGATGATTCCCGTGGATCGACAATTGTCGTTTCGGATGCTCAATAAGCCGCAGTTTTCGGGCGTCTCCGTCAATTTCGATGAAACAGGTTCGCTGGTCTTGAATGGGGTTGTGAATTCGCCGCGAGACAAGCAACTGGCTGAGGCGTTTGTGCGACTGGAACCAGGCGTTAAGAAGATCGCCAATCAGATTGTTGTTCTGCCCGAGTAAATTCATTTTCACAATTGCAATTTGAACAGAACTCTGATTTTGAAGTATAATTCCATCAGTGAACATCATCGATTAAAGGCGACTCAATGCTCGGTTTACTCTACACAATTCTGATTGGTCTTGCGGCGGGTTGGTTAGCCAGCAAAATCATGAAGGGGAGCAGTTCCGGACTGCTGATGAATCTCGTGATCGGGGTAGTGGGCGCGGTTCTCGGTGGACTGGTTTTCGGATTGCTCGGCTTAGCATCTTACAACTTACTGGGACGACTGGTCACGGCTACTGTCGGGGCGATCCTGTTCATTCTGATCCTGCGAAAACTGGGGCGCAGCAGGTAGGTTATTGAAATTAATTCGGCTCAAAGCTCGAAACACGTCTATTATTCACAACAGATATATTACAAAAAAAGCCCCCGAATGAGTTATCATCCGGGGGCTTTGATTCATGATAGATCAGTAAAGAGGGATTGCAAATTCTAGAATTCGCCAATCACTTCATTACCAGATCGTGTTCCTAATGCTCCATAAACTCCATATGGAGATTTTGCACCAGAGGTTCCTCCCGGAGGTGCAGCCGAGAGATTACCGGTATCAATATTTTCGCTAATGAAGCGAACGCTGCCATCACAGAGGACGAACTGTGCACCGCCTGAGTGTTTACTACCAGCACTCATCAGGCCATCGCCACTGTCGTTATTGGATCGCATACAGCTGGGAGAGTTTGGTGGCAGAACAGGCGTGATGAAGTTAAACGGAGGTCCGCCATCACCATATCGATAGCCCTGTTTCTGATCTCCACCAATGAGTTGTCCACTGGGGATCGGATTCACATAAGTTCCTGCCGCTTTGTCAAATAAGGTCAGGCACTCCGAGGGATTCACACGCACGATGTTATTAAATCCATCAGCAGCAGATGGTCTGGCGACGTCCCCTAAAGAGCCACCTCCACGTGGTCGCTGGGCTTCTCCCATCGCAATGGTGTTACTTGTGCCATCGAGGACATCGCGCAATTTGTAGCAGGCATTCCGGGTGAATGTTCCGCGACCATCGGCATCATCAAGGCGGTCGCCGTTGTCTCCACCGTTGAACATGTAGTTCGCACCACCCTGACCTCCGAACTGGTCTTTCTGATAGGTGTCAGAAGGGCAATTGTAAGTGGGAATGTAAGCTCCGGTGACAACAATGCCGTTGACGGTCCATTCATTCCAGGGGGCAATTGTTGGGGAGGCAGGATTGGTTGCCTGAGCAATCCAGGCATCATACAGTGCGGCCTGCTCGACGTATGGCAGCAGGTGAACACGACCTGACCAGCGATCTCCTGATTGATGGCCCGGGCCTCCGCGTCCCATTGGCATCACCGTGTATGTATCGTGGTAGTTCTGGATCGCCAGTCCGAGTTGCTTCAGATTATTCTTGCAGGAACTGCGGCGAGCGGCTTCTCGCGCCTGCTGAACTGCTGGTAACAGCAGAGCCACCAGTATCGCAATGATCGCGATGACAACGAGCAGCTCAATCAGCGTAAAAGCTGTTCGCCGAGGTGGTGATGATTTGACAAAAGAACTGTAGTTCACTAGTGTTAACTCCCTCAAAAAACGAAAAGGATGCTGTGCCAGGCACAGTGTAAATACGAAAAATTATTTTATTACATCAAAGTTTCCTAAAATGTCAATGGAACCATTTGTGGCTTTCAGCAGATTAGATGTCCCTGCTGATAAACTTACATTTGAAAATGACTCCGATTTCATGGAAACCGGAGTCATCAAATTTATTCAGGCGAAAAAGAAGCGATCAAAATTAAAATTCGCCAATGACTTCGTTTGCAGAACGAGTTCCCAGGGCACCATAAACGCCGTAGGGAGATTTCGCAGCTGAAGTTCCTCCGGGAGGAGCAGCCGTTAAGTCGCCAGTATCAATGTTCTCGCTGATGAAACGGACGCTGCCATCGCAGAGAACGAACTGTGCACCGCCGGAATGCTTACTGCCTGCACTTAATAGTGCATCTCCGTTGTCGTTGTTTGAACGCATACAGCTTGGAGAGTTCGGAGGAAGTACAGTCGTAATGAAGCTAAATACTGATCCACCATCCCCATAGCGATAGCCTTGTTTCTGATCTCCACCAATCAAAGATCCACCAGGAATTGGATTCACATAGGCTCCCGCTGCTTTATCGTAGAATGCCAGACAGCCAGAAGGATTCGTTCGTACAATGGAGTCAAAGTTGCCACTTGGTCGAGCGACATCTCCCAAGGAACCTCCACCGCGTGGTCGCTGTGCTTCTCCCATGGCAATTGTGTTACTCGTACCATCCAGAATATCACGCATTCGATACACACTGTTGCGCGTGAACGTTCCACGACCATCGGCATCGTCGAGGCGATCGCCATTGTCCCCACCGTTGAACATGTAATTCGCACCACCCTGACCACCGAACTGGTCTTTCTGATAAGTATCTGAAGGGCAGTTGTAAGTGGGAATGTATTGTCCAGTCACAACGATTCCATTGATCTGCCATTCTTCCCAGGGTCGAATGGAAGGGTAACCCGTCGCAGTTGCACGAGCCATCCAGGCATCATACAAAGAGGACTGCTCAACATAGGGAAGCAGGTGAACGCGTCCCGACCAACGATCTCCAGATTGATGTCCTGGACCTCCACGGCCCATAGGGAGTACGGTATAGGTATCGTGGTAATTCTGTAAGGCGAGCCCGAGTTGTTTCAGATTATTTTTGCAGGAACTGCGGCGAGCGGCTTCTCGTGCCTGCTGGACAGCTGGCAATAACAGGGCCACCAGTATGGCAATGATCGCGATGACCACGAGCAGTTCAATCAGCGTAAAGGCTGAGCGACTCGGCGGTGATGATTTGACGTGAGGGTGCAAATTCATGCTTGTATCCTCCTGCAGATAAGAGAGATGAGAATGATTACTGTGAGAGCCACAGCGATTCAAATGATTGAAATAATCAGATAGGCAGAAATACCTAATGAACAGTTATCATACATCGACAAATACCAGTGCGTCAATGAAAAACAATGGCATTCGCTTAAGAAAATCCACAAACTTATTATCGAACATATACGATTAAGTAAGAATTCATCACTATACTGCGACTTCCGGCATATTCTCCTCTTCTTCTGCTTCCCACATTGCCTGCAGTGATTTTTGTTTTTCGGTCTCTCCCAGTTGTTCATACAGGGCAACAAGTTGACCGTAAGCGGGGGCATAATTGCTGCAGTCGGCTAGTGCGAGTTCAAACGATTCTGCGGCCTGTTTCGGATTCTTCTGCGCCAGCAATGCGATTCCCAGATTGTATTTGACGCCTGCAGAGACTGGGACTTTAGATAGAATTTCACGGTAATTCTCCAAGGCTCCTGTCAAATTCCCTTTGCGGGCGCGGATATTCCCCGTATCCAATCCTCGATATACCCCACCCACTGAGGCTCCTCCATAAGAACGAAACAGTTGATAGACAGCCCAGGGGAATCCGAGAACGAACAGCAGATTGCCAAACACCATTTTCCAGGCATCACCCCGCATACAGGGAGGGCATCGCCATGTTGATTTCTGCCAGAAGCCATACACGACGAGCAGAAAATAGAAGTAGAAGATTGTGAATTTCTGAGGCTTGCTGTACATGCCGCACTCTTCGCAGATTCGTAAATCTTTTTCCTGACGAATCGGTTCAAGCGTTGGATCGACTGTCGAAAGTGAATCGCAAAAATGGCAATACAGCTGAGGCGTTTCCGGCATATCGCTCAGTATGAGGACGGCATCACAATGGGGACATTGCCCCGCTCGAAAAGTATGTCCGAGTCCTTTTTTCTGAAGATCCTCGCGATGCTGCTTCGCCCAGATCGCCGAGCGAATAATATCAATCGAGGTTTTCAATTCATTCGCAACTTTCACAGACGGAAGTTGCAGGAGAAGTGAAGTATAGGGATTGGCAGGGTCAACGGTGGCGATCGTGATGACCATCGTTTTGTCGCGAATCAATGTCTGGAAGATCGCCGCAATCGGTATTTTCGATTCTTCCAGCGTGATCGTCTCCCCTTCGATGCTTCCTTTCTTGCGAAACATCGACGTCGGCTGACCATTTTGATTGAGCCAGTGAAACTTGAATTCATGGACTTTCTCAAAGTCATCATTCATCGCGACAGGCACCTTGCTGTAAATCCATCATGACACATCAATCTCCATGAAAGTCATAACATTTTCAGTGAGAGAGAACCACTCTGATCACACGAAATGAAACCCAGCGATCATTACAGGCTTAAGACCAGGATTCGAGAACTCTCGCATAAGCTCCATAGATTCCCTCGTTAAACAAGACACACCGAATTCGTTTAGGAGCCTCGTTATTGATCAGGAAAATTTTGATTTCATCGAGTGAAGCTTCTGTTGCCAAATCCAGAGGATAGCCGTAGACGCCGGTCGAAATCGCCGGAAAAGAGAGACTCTCACACTTGAAATCGATCGCGAGTTGCAGGCAGGATCGATAAGCCGAACGGAGGTCGGCTTCTTCGCCGAGGCGGCCGCCACGCCAGATCGGGCCGACGGTATGGAAGATGTATTTCACATTCAATTGGCCGCCATTGGTGGCCACAGCCGATCCTGTCGGGCAACCCTCCGGAAATTGTTTGCGCGTCTGCTGCATAATCGATGGGCCAGC
>TARA_R100000789_G_scaffold84996_5_pt1 | contig 14783 bp, 11 predicted proteins | sample TARA_R100000789 | Tara Oceans TARA_R100000789 (sample SAMEA2623403) | marine metagenome | biome: marine biome (ENVO:00000447); feature: mesopelagic zone (ENVO:00000213); material: "saline water (ENVO:00002010), including plankton (ENVO:xxxxxxxx)" | depth 450 m
GTAAAAAACTAATCAATATAATCCTGTTTCACGACACCCAGCCTGAGTGAGAAACAGAAGATAATAAAACCGAAAAAGCAGTACCGCACTGCTGTCTGAACTACCGTTTAATACCCGAAACTCAGCAATTAGACGTCTGAAAATTTGCGGAAGCAACAAAACTTTGGATCGTTAGTAGCACAGATTAACGCGGAGGCAAAATATCTGCGTTTATCTGCGGTTCAAATATTCAAAATCATTAAGGATGTGCTTTTCGAGTAGTCATACCGTTTGTGGCATTCTCCGGTTTTAACTTGAACTTGGTTTAGATCTTTAAGATTGTGAACTTGATAAAAAAAAGGTCGCTCATGAAATTCATGAACGGCCTTTTGCTTCATGTCAGTTCAAAATTTACTTCTTGTTGTTGGCGGTGATCCCTTCCCATTCATCCGTTCGGAAGGGGGTCAGCGGTAAGCCAACGGTGTTCTGCACATTGCAGACGGGATTGTCGGCCCAGGCATAGCGGACAGAAACTGGATTCTTCACGTTATCGCTCCAGACTTCGATTTTATTATTGCCAACAATTTTTGCCTGGGCGGGCAGGAAGACGCGATCTTCGCCTGCGATGGTGAAGCCGACTGGTTCGCGAACGTCGAATGTATCGAGAGCCGTGCCGACATCCTGGAAAGTGATTACAACTTTATTTCCATTCACTTCATGAGACTCATAACGTGGGCTGCGAGCCACGACATCGATCCCGTAATCCTGTTTCAAGGCGAGGCGGGCCAGTCGCATCGCGACATCCTGTTTGTTACGAGGATGAATATCGTCGGCTTCGCCCAGATCGATAATGATCGCTTCACCAGTATTTGGTAAAGCGAGTGTCATTGTTTGCGCTTCTCGCAATTCGGCCCAGTCGCTCTCGCCGGGAGCCTCGGCTTCGCGGCGGAAGTCAGCCAGAGAAACCCAGTAAAACGGGAAGTCCCCCTGATTCCATTCGGCTCGCCAGTGCTGAATCATCAATGCGAACAGGTCGCGATACTGATACGCACGGTTCGCATTCGATTCTCCCTGATACCAGATCGCTCCTTTGATGCCGTAGCCGATGATCGGATGCAGGCATCCTCCGTAAAGGTTACCGGGACGATGATTGCCTGTGAGAGGGTTTCTTGGTGCACGCGGTTGAGGAGGTTGTGGCTTTCCTTCAGCTTTGGCGGCTTTGACTGCTTCCTTCCATTTAGCGAGTTGATCCTGAAAATTCTTATTGACAGCTTCTGCATCATAATTGGCTTCAGTATTTTCCCAGTTTTCGACCAGTTCAGCAAAACGTTTGTCATTATTCATGACATCCCGTTTGACCCAGGCTTCAGCAGCTGAGCCGCCCCAGGCATTGTCGATCAGTCCGACAGGAACATTCAGAGTCTGATGAATCTGACGTCCAAAGAAATAACCGACGGCTGAGAAATCGTTGACAGTCTCGGGAGAGCAAACTTTCCACTCGCCGTCAAAGTTGGTCTCGTCTTCCTGTGAAGCACGATTGGGAACGGTGATTAATCGGATTTCAGGATAATTCGCAGTCAGTCGTTCGAGGTCGGCATCGTTGGCATTGGAAACCTGCCAGGCCATGTTGGATTGACCGGAGCAAACCCAGACTTCGCCAACCAGAACATCGCTGATTGTTTTATCTGAGGAACCGGCAACAGTCAACTTGTGTGGACCACCGGCTGGCAGGGGAGAAAGTTTGACTTGCCAGCGGCCATCCTGATCGGCTTCGGCTGAATGAGACTGATCTCCAATTTTGACGGTCACTTTCGTGCCAGGATCATCCCAACCCCAAACCGGGTTTTCCAGATTGCGTTGCAGAACCATGTGATCCGTAAAAACATTCGGCAATTTCACTTCGGCGCGTGACAATGACGGTACACACAACGACAATAATAACAGCCAGCAAGTCACTTTTATTTGCTTCATCAGTGTTCTCCTAAAGTGAGTCAATTGGGATTGATTCCGGTATTGGAATATCTTTGGGTGGGGCACAGATTTTGTGAACGCACTCTGTGCAATGAACGATGTCAGGCTCTTGAAACGATCATCGTACATTGGATTAGACTTAATGTTTACAGCAAAACTCTATAGCTGACAACGCATCGAACCACATTTATTTGAGAGATTTTAAGGAAGATGACTGAGACCTACCGTCTGTCTGAAGAAAATCCAATGGGGGATGTTGACGATGATGCCCCGGCTCTGCGCCGGGTCAGTTACGATCAAACCACCCGTAAGTCTATAAAAGAGTCGGCAATTCCAGCCACGACGTATGAGGACCTTCGTCGCTTCGATGCTCTCGATCTGTATCGGGGACTGTTATTGCTGGCAATCGTGGCCGGGACTTCATTTCTGTTCAATTTTCAATTGCTGACTTCACCCGGCAATCCTCCGATTTATTCCACGGGAGACTGGTTTTCTCGAATGATGTTCAATAGTCAGCCTTCGGATTGGCTAAGTCTGTACGGCTTGCATGTGATTACGGTTCGCGATTTTCTGCTGAGCGGATTCCTCTTCGCCGCAGGTATGTCGTTGTTTTTTTGGAAACGCAGACGAACGCGACTGCAATGGCGGAAAAGGGCGATTATCGGTCGAATTCTTTTTCGAGTAATGCTCCTGGTCCTGTTGGGAATCTTTCTGCAGTCGAGGAATGCAGAGAATACACGCTGGGTATTGATCGATCCCCTGACATTGATTGGACTTGCAACATTGATGGCCTTTTTGATCGCTCGCGGTCCAGTCTGGTGGCAGGCTGTGATTATGATAGCGATCCTGATTGGTCAATTCGCCTGGATCGAGCTTTCCGGACCCATCACCTATCCTGCAGAAGTGCAGGGGATCGTCGTTTCTGAAACTGAGCAGGCAACAAATCAAAAGTCAGCCTGGGCAAAGCATCAGAATGTCGCTGAGTTGTATGACCGCACATTCCTGAGCAATTTTCCCGGGCAACCCGATGCGGCTTATCGGGAATCTGGACGAACGACATTCAATGTTCTCCCGGCGACAGTATTAATAATGCTGGGCATGCTGACGGGGCAATGGTTTTTAAGCAGAAAGAAATCGCGATTATTCAAAGTTTTATTCTGCGGAGTGATGGGTGCTGTTTTGGTGCTGGCCGGAATTGGAGTCGATAAGTGGATTTGCCCGGCTATTGAACGGTTACTGTCCCCATCCTGGGTACTGCTGGCTGGAGGATATAGCCTGCTGTTTTTTTCCGGATGTGCTTTCTTCTGCGAAGTCATTCATGCCAGCTCACTGTTTGCACCACTGCGAATTCTCGGCAGAAATTCTCTGCTGATTTATCTCACCAGCCTGGGTTTCACAACCTGGTTTGGAAATGAGCTGTTCAAGCATTCTCAGCCATTCTTGAGTGCTCTGGCAGGAGGAGAAATGTCAGCCGAGTTGACTTTATTAATCCAGATGCTGTTGGCATGTCTGGCAGCAATATTGCTGGGCTGGTTTCTGAATCAGCACCGATTTTATGTTCGGGCTTGAGCAAAATCCTCATTCCAGAAACGATTCTGTACGAAATCTATCGATGTTGAAAATTTGTGGGTTGCAGATTTGAGATGTCAGGGGTATAGTTCGATGCAGACACTAATTTCCAATTTGAAGTTGTGTCAATGCAGTCGGAATCAAGCGAGTAACGCGATTCAGGAAATTGGAGTGCGTTTTCCGGCTGGGTGGGGTTTTCGGGCAGAGCTAGGTCCTCTTGCAACTCCACTACTAATGTGTCACAGAAAAGCGATGCATTCTGCTGCCAACCACCGGTTGAGTTGACCGCTCTGGAAAGCCGCTCGTGTTCGAAAGAACGCACCGAATACTGGAATTGTCTTGTTTGGCCAGTATTCACCACAAAGCGGCGTTTGCATGAGTGGAGTCACACGACCCTCTTCATTCAGGCCAGTCCTGAACTGCGAACACCTGAGGAATCCGCGACCTGATCCCCTTATGTTCAGCACTGATGTATTCAGAGCTACCAAAATGAGGGTTTCCAACATTCCAGTTGTGCGTCCGTTTTCCCCGAACCAACCCCCTTTTTCATCGGTTATCCGACTTTGAACATCCGTGGAGAGTCCACGAACTGTTCGAATCCAGGCACTTTTGAGCTGATCGTAAAAATCCAGCCGAGTGATTTCGGAAATCGAAAACTCGTACTGAATCCATAAACTGCGTAAGGAACAATCTTGAAGACATTTGCGGAAATTGACTTAATTAAGCCCGTGCAGCGTGCACTCGCTGACGAAAAATACGAAACACCAACCCCGATTCAGGCTCAGACAATTCCTGCCGCTCTGGACGGAAAAGACGTTCTGGGATGTGCCCAGACAGGAACCGGGAAAACGGCTGCGTTTGCTCTGCCGATTCTGAATCAACTCGGAAAACAGAACAAAAAAGCTCTGCGAAACCGACCTCAGGTTCTCGTTCTTGCACCGACACGTGAACTGGCCATTCAAATTGGCGACAGCTTCACCGTCTACGGCAAGCATTTGACCTTGAAACAGGCTCTCGTTTATGGCGGAGTCAGCCAGTACAATCAGGTGCGAGCCCTCAATCGGGGAGCACACATTCTGGTGGCGACACCAGGCCGTTTGCTCGACCTGATGAATCAGGGACATATCGAACTCGATCAACTGGAAATGTTCGTCCTCGACGAAGCCGACCGCATGCTCGACATGGGCTTCCTGCCGGACCTGAAACGGATCATCAGTAAGTTGCCAGAAAAACGACAGTCATTGTTCTTCTCGGCCACTATTTCACCGAAAATCGTGGAACTGACACAAAGCCTGCTGCGAAATCCCGTCAGTGTGAATGTGACACCGGAAAAAACAAGCGTCGAGAAAATTGAGCAGAGAGTCGTGTATGTCGAGCGGGGTAATAAACAACCAATGCTCGAGCAGATTCTCGGCACGGATGGTGTCGATCGTGTGATCGTCTTCACCAAAACTAAACGGGCAGCCAATCAGGTTGCTGAAAAACTGCAACGCACGGGCATTGCCTCAACTGCGATTCACGGTAACAAATCTCAGGCCGCTCGTCAGCGGGCACTCGATGCGTTCCGTCGAAATAAGGTCAAAGTTCTGGTTGCGACCGATGTCGCGGCCCGCGGAATTGATATCGATGACATTACCCATGTCGTCAACTTCGACTTGCCGATTGAGCCGGAAAATTATGTGCACCGTATTGGCCGAACCGGCCGAGCGAATGCCGAAGGAACTGCTCTGTCGTTCTGTGCAGGCGATGAACGCCGCGAACTGCGAGCGATTGAACGATTGATCGGACAGAAACTTGAGATCGATCAGGATCTTTCCGATCCGAACTCGACCGAACGAAATCCACCAGCCTCACAAGGCCGCGGACGTCGTGGCGGTGGGGGCGGCGGTTTCAGAGGGAAGCCTTCCGGCGGAAAATTCAATCCTCGGAAACCTTTCCGTAAATCGGGTGATAATTCCAGCGAAGGGGGACGTCCGTCAAAACGACGTAAGCCGGCTCGCAAAGATACACAACGAAGTCCTAAAGTGAAGCAGTCGACTTAATCGGCTGGCGTGATGATGTCTGAAATCATCACAGTTTGATATAATAGCTGTGGTGACCCTCTGCGTTTTACTGATCTTAATCAGGAGAAACTTTATCGCTAAGAAACAGAACACATTCGCCAAGCGGCAACGCGAAATGGAAAAGAAATACAAAGCCCAGGAAAAACGAAAACGTCGTGAGGAGCGCAAAACTTCCGATGACGATCTCGTGATCAACCCGGGAGCGATCGACGAACCAGATTTACCGGATGATTCGATCTAAGCATTTTCAAATATTTCCTGCAGCCGCAGAAGATGATTGAAGGTGTTCCACAAGAGCTCAGCTGGGCTGTTGAATACTCAACAGCTGTAACCAATACAACGCATCTTTATTGAAGTGTTGGTACAAGAATTGATCGAGCAGACAGCTCTTTACGAATTGCAATCTAAGCGGATCACAATTCAGGAATACTTCATTCCAACTGGCGATCAATGTGTGATGAGTTTCTCACACACAAGCGACTATTTTACAGGATTTTTGGAGACAGAGATGGCCGAAGGCACAATCAAGCGGATCACAACCAAAGGATTTGGATTTATCGAAGACGGAACAGGCAAAGATATGTTCTTCCACAGCTCAGCCGTCGAAGGCATGAGCTTTGACGACCTGCGAGAAGGTCAACAGGTTTCTTACAACGTCGGCCAGGGCCCAAAAGGCCCACGCGCTGAAAATGTACGACCTGTCTAATTTCGATTAGACGAAGCTGCCTGATCAACTTCAGTTGACTTGGACAGCGAAATCATAAAGACACCGCAAGTGCAATGCTTGCGGTGTCTTTTTTATTGATGGGGGATGTTATTGACACTAACAAATGGCATTGTGAAAGGGATTGGTAGTTTGCTAAGTCGACTATTTCGTCAGTGGAGTGAACTGGATCGCATCGATTATTACAAAGCCGTTGGTTCCTGTATTGGAGATTGTAATCACTGTTTCAACTCCGCTTTCCAATTGTACCGACCCGACAGTTTGGAACAGTTCTCCCTCTGGCAAAGGGAGAGTCTGGTCGACTTCGATCTGTTTTTCATGTGAACCGCTGCTGATAGTAATCGGGACGTTTTTCGCACGGGTTTCATGGGCAGAATAGGCCATCTTCAAAGTGTACTTGCCAGACGTGGGTGCTTTGAATCGGAAGATTGCCTGCGATTTTCCATCGGCCACTTTATCGTCGTGCACATAGCCGGATCCGACATGAGGTTTGAAATTGGTCGATCGTTTCCAGGAACCGATGAGTTCTGCATCGGCATCGTCAACCACGCCGGGCAATTTCGAGGGATCCTCAGGGACATCAGGCAGTTCCAACACCTGTCCCTGCGAAAGCAAACGTTCTTGTAACTTTGGATAAGGTAAATCCTGCACGTTCACATGAGCATCAGCGGCCATAGCCGCGGCTACGCCTGCACTTTGTCCGAGAATCATCCACGTCGGTTCGACACGGATCGAGGAAATGCCAACGTGCGTGCAGGATAGCGCGACCGGCACGAGTAGATTTGTGCAATCTTCAGGCTTTGGAAGAATCGAACGGTAAGGGATCTGATAGGCATAACCTTGTTTGGGGAATGATCTACGGACTGGGAATATCGTCCCTTCATTGATAACACCACCACCCTCCAATGCAATTCGTTGGCAGTCATGAGAGTCGATCGGAAAAGAAGAAATCACAATCGGATCCTCTTTCTCCGGCTGCTCCAGAATATCCTTTTGACTGATCACGTACATCCCCCGCATGCGTCTGCCTTCGCGAACATACAGGGCTGGAGAGAAGTGTCCGTACTCGGGAAATTCATCTTTGCACAGGCCGAGTTTTGCATATTTATTTCGTATTGCTTCTGGCACTGCAGGATCGGTTGTCAGAAAATGGTAAAACTCCAGCGTATATTTCTTGTGAGCTTCCCAGATCGCAGCCCGGCCAGCCTGATCGGCTTCACTCCAACCATTACAGGCTCCCACGAGTCCCAGTGAAAACTGTCCGCCGATGGAATTATTGCCATCGAATTTATCTCCCGGCAACGGGTAGAGATCCCAACCGACATTCCCACCAGACTTTATAAATCGACGCATCACTTCAAATCTGGCCGGATCGTAATTAGCGGGCTCAGGAAATGGGACGCGATTCTCCGGCTTCTCAGTCAGACAGAGCCGGAAGCTGTAAACCATCACATTAGAGTCGCCTGCTTCCTCAGCTCCAGCGTCTGTCGTTGTGATGAAGGGGAGGGGTTTCCCCTCTTTACTGAAACCATCAATGTTCATCATCTGTTTCGGATACTGCTTACCCGCCAGCGATTCCTTAAATTCGGCTCGACCTTCTCGACCAATCGTCCAGTCAACACCAGCAGCGGCCATCAGGTCTCCCTCGTAAGTTGCATCGATGAACACCTTGGCAGAGAACGTTCCTTTATTGGTCATCAGAGATGTGATTTTCGATCCTTCTTTCTCTACAGATTTTAGCACGTGTTCGGTCAAGACTTTGACGTTCGCTTCATTCAGCATCTGTCTGGTGATACGGGCAGCCACATGGGGCTCATAAGTCCATTTCGACTGATCTTTGACGCTCACCTGATAAGGCAATCTGATTCCACGCGAATCGTAATCGCTTTCAATTCGAGTGTGCCATTCATCAAACAGACCCATCACGGTGCTGCGGACTGTTTGATTGGAATCGCTAAAACTCAGTCCACCCGTATTCATGCCACCAATATGATCTGTCGGTTCCAGCAGGATAACGGAGGCTCCTTCTCGTGAAGCCGCAATGGCAGCACAACAACCTCCCGGTGTTGCGCCATAGACGATCACATCGGCTTTACCAGCAGCCACTGCAGTGGGGGTAGTGATCAGCAATATCAGAGAGAATACAACAGTCGGACTAAAAAGCAGTGTGATATTCTGTCGCATATTCGCTACTCCAAGGAACTTTGGTGATACCTGAAAATTGAATGAAAATGAAATGTCAACTTATGTGATTACGTTGCATATCTTGATGAAACCTGATTACATTCGCAATCGTTGATGAATTCACTTCTCAGGGGAGATCTTTGTAACACGCAATTTGCATGTTTATTCACTCGAGCTAATACTGCAATCAACTCATCGTACTTGTTACTGATCAATAATTGCTGTCTTGTTCACTTGTCTGCTGTCTGAATACCCCTAGAATTATGTGACTTACCCTTCCAACTCATTCCCATGGAAAGCTGATTAATGAATTTGAGACGCGCCTTTACTCTTATCGAACTCCTCGTTGTCATCGCGATTATCGCCATTTTGGTCGCATTACTGCTGCCCGCAGTTCAGCAGGCACGCGAAGCGGCTCGTCGGAGTTCCTGCAAAAATAATCTGAAACAGATCGGACTGGCACTCCAGAACTACCATGATACTCACTCCGTATTCCCTCCCGGCTACATTCGTAATGCCAGTACCACAGGGCCGCGGTTCCCGAATTTTGGCTGGGCAGTCATGATTCTGCCGCAGATGGAACAATCTGCTCTTTATGATGCCATCGGAGCTGCTTCCAGCAATTTTGCCGTCGACTGGAATACGGATAATCAGACCTTGTTTGATCTCTCCAGTTCGATTATCGATGCGAATCTCTGTCCTTCCGATCCAGGTGGAGCAATCAACACTGACTGGGGAATCAGCACGACGTTGACCGGAAACCGAGCCGCCAAATCCAATTATATGGCTAATGATCAGGCATTCGGCAGTAATTCAAAAATAGCAATGCGTGACATCACTGACGGGACCAGCAATACCCTGTTTGTTGGTGAAAAGACCTCTTTGAACTCTTTCTATGCTGGCATCTGGATGGGAGCTCACAAATGGGGATCAGCCGATACCAATGTGACTTCAGAAAGCATCCTCGGCAAGGCCAAGGGAAATACAGGAACAAACGAAGATTATCGCATCAATTTTGATGGCGTGGGAACTTCGAACGCATCCAATCACCAGAAAAACACGTACTCCAGCCAGCATAAGGGGGGAGCTCAGTTTGTCTTTGCCGATGGAAGTGTGCACTTCCTCTCCGAGAATATCGACCTGGGAACTTATAACAACTTAGCAGATGAGCAGGACGGCAAAGTCCTCGGCGAATTTTAATCGAGCCGGAAAATCGTATTCCCTGCCCACGCATGTCGTGGGCTTTTTTTATTGAGTGCTCATCTTTGGATAGGCTTATGATCAAAAGCGAATTTGTTTGCCTAAGTTGTGGTGATGCGTTCAAGTCGATAGCTTAAAAGATGCGAACTATAAACACGATTCCTTTCAGTCAGGGTTTAATCATGTTGGCAAAATTGATTTCGCTTCTAACAATCTCGCTGCTGTCTTTAGCAGTTACTCACGCAGATGAGCCCATTCTCTTTGAGGATAATTTTAATGGCGGAATGTCTGAACAATGGCAAATTGTGGGGCTCTCATCTGACGATTACCGGATAAAAGATGGAGGGCTTGAAGTTCGAGTGCAGAGTCACACCTATACTCGCGAATCACTAATGATCAAAGTCATACTCCCGTTCACATCCTCTAATTCCGTGATCGCATCGGTGGATGTCGAAATTCTCGACAAATTCACCGCCTCCGACGAAATGGTGGGGATGTTTCTCATCGATGAAAGTGGACGGGAATTTAGAGCAACCAAAGCAAGAATCGATCGTAAGCTCGTCTTTGCTCCTCCAGCCGTGAATTTCATTGGCGAAACAGGTCATGAAGATGACTTCAGCAATTATGCATATACCTATCATCCTGCCTCAGAGAAATCAGAGACCTTAAGGATTATCCTTCGCAGTCATTATGCCTATTTTCAGGTAGGTCCAAATGACAACGGCAAATATCAGAACTTTTTCTATACTGCGATCCGCAAAAATTCAAAAGAGAGGGGCTTCTGTCTTTGCGCAACAGGAGCTCCGGAAGGCGCCGAACATTGGGTTCGTTTCGACAACTTCCGGGTGACTCAAAAAGGGAAGTAAGTTGATGTCTGATTTTATTGAAAAAGCCAGCTCAAATTCGAGCTGGCTTTTATTATTCTATTCAGACATTTAGAAATGACGGAATCGTTTTAAGATTAGAATTCTCCAATCACATTACCATCCTGAATTCCACCGAGATAAATCCAGGTTTGGTGATCGATATTCTCGCTGATGAAGCGGACTCCGCCATCCCCCATTGCTACTTGCACTCCACCTTTGTGTTGACTTCGAGCGGCGAACATGCCTTGGTTATCGAAAGTCTGGCAGCCTGAGCATTGAATCACATTCGGATAAGTCGAGTTCGGTGTCAATAAGGTGTTGAAGGCTGTCAATCCATGATTACCGATGGCCCAGTTTCCGCCGACATAGCCGTTAGTTAGGGCGCTGCCTCCGTTCTTGGCGGTGAGTCCCAGTTGCCCCCAGGCATTGATCTGAGCAGGTGTCAGGAAAGAACTGGGTGTTCCACCAGGTTTCGCAATGTCTTTGATCGCGTCGGCATCAGAAATTGCAGTCGCAGAATTGTTTCCGTCCCCTTTAATCAGTTCCGAAGCAGCGATGACATTTGAAGTTCCATCAGTGATATCTCGGAATGAAATCCTTTTTCGGTAATTGAACATCCCCACTTGGTCGGCTGTTCCAATATTATAAAAGACCGAGGGACCAGCTGAGACGACATAGTTGTTTCCGGGACCATTGTTATATCCACCCCCATTCGGGATGGCATTTGGATCTGATGGGCAGAGGAATGCAGCAATCGTATTCTGTTTTGCAGTGTTGTTGACACCTTCATCGGCCATCAGGGAAAAGTTGAACTGATCGTAGAGTGCGCTTTGTTCGAGGAACGGAAGCAGCATTGCCTGAGCGGAAAAGCCGCGGTAAGCGTTTCCACCTGTTTTTTCAAAGTTGGCACGAGGGAAGACGCTATGGACATCGTGATAGTTGTGCATGGCCAGCGCCAATTGTTTCAAATTATTCTTGCAGGAACTACGGCGAGCCGCTTCGCGTGCCTGCTGAACAGCGGGCAGTAACAGTGCCACCAGAATGGCGATGATCGCGATGACCACTAACAGTTCGATTAAAGTAAATCCACGTCTGGCCGAGAAGGCATGTTTCATTTAAAAGCTCCAGATAAAAGGGAAAATTAACACTATCTTCAATACGGACGTTCATTATCCGGCAATTTATTTTATGGATAATAACCGTAAACAATACGAAGTTATTAATGAGGGCAGACCACGCAGGGAAACAGATTTCACATCAATCTTGAGTGATTCTGTTCTCGGAGGAAGGACTTTATATTTGATGAGAGATTGACCGACTCATTTGAAAGTACTTACTCATATCAATATATACCAACTCTAGCACTAGGTACATATACTGACAGGCAATTTCACTGAGTTTTGAGTCGATTTGCAGGAAATAGGCAGTTTTCAATCCCTGGCCTATAATCGCTTGTCCACTATTGTGGGCGAAATTGAAGTGGCAACACTTCATAGATCAGCATGAAACGCAAATAAGCCAGGTCCTATATGGGCTGGCTTATTTGATTTGATTCTAGCTCAGACCAAACTATTATGCCTGAAAACTGCTTCCGCAGCCGCAGCTTTTGACGACGTTGGGATTGTCGAACGAGAAACCTCGTTTTTCCAGGCCGTCGTAGTAGTCGATGGTTGTGCCGTCCAGATAGAGCATGCTTTTCTTGTCGACAGCAACGGTCACGCCGTGATGTTCGGAGATGTCGTCGTTGGCATTGTCGATTTTGTCATCCAGAGCCAGATTATACTGGAAACCACTGCAACCGCCGGCTCGTACGCCGATACGCAGCACGGTGGTTTCGGCTGGGGTCTGTTCTGAAAGTACTCGTTTGATTTCGCTGGCGGCTTTTTCGGTGACTGTAACTGCCATGGCATCACTCTCCTGTGTTGAAATGAACCTTATCTTCACCCTGAGACTTCGCCCGTAATCCCAGATGGAATTCTCGTAAAGCGCAGACAGGGGGCGTCTTTTGTTTCAATTGGCATTATAGACACGTAAGTCCCAGAAGTCCAAGCCCTTTCTGGAATTCGGAAGAGAGATGGCATGTATTAAGGTGAAGTCTATGATTCATTACCGACTTTTTATGGAACCCATCCATGAATGTTAAAATGTAATGAACATGATCTAAACGTCGCTTTTGGAGTTTCGGGAATTCTGATGATCTGATATACCTTTGAAACCGAACGAAATTACCACCCAGGTATTAGACGCAAGGAAGCGCATGATTGATCACGCCGCCTCTGTTTGTCCGCCACGTTCCCGCGTGACGTTTCCCAAGGTTTTCGTCCTCGATACAAACGTCATTCTTCACGACGCCAATTGTATCCGCAAGTTCGAAGAAAACGACATCGCCATCCCGATGACGGTTCTTGAAGAACTCGACCGCTTCAAGAAAGGGAATGAAGACATTCACTTTCAGGCCCGGCAGTTTCTGCGAACGCTCGATAATCTTACGGGTGACGTCCTATCGGCTGAAGGAGCCTCTCTCGGTGAAGGATTAGGTCATATCCGGGTCATTCTTGGTGGCCCTTTGCATTCACGACTGAAAAATATCCTCTCTCCCGAAGTCCCCGATCATCGGATTCTCAGCTCGGCTCTTCAGGTTCTCGATCAGATGAATGATCGGCCGGTCATTCTAATCAGTAAAGACACAAACCTGAGGATGAAGGCCAAAGCGGTCGGGCTGGTCGCACAGGATTACAGCAACGATAAAGTTGAAAGTTTCGATAAACTCTATTCCGGCAAGCGTCTCGTCGATGGAGTCGAAACAGAGTTGGTTGACCGCTTTTATTCCGGACATGGAGCTGTTCTGGCCGATGGAAATGGCCCACCGATTGTTGCTCCGATTGCAAATGAAAACTTCATCATTCGCAATGGCTCGAAATCTGTCCTGGCCTCATATACCGCAGAGGACAATTCGTTTCATCGTGTTGAAAAGACGTCCGCCTACGGCATCTCCCCCCGAAACGCCGAGCAGGCTTTTGCGATTCGCGCGCTGCTCGATGATAAAATCAAACTCGTCACGCTGGCCGGAAAGGCTGGATCAGGAAAAACACTGGTCGCTTTGGCGGCTGCGTTAGAGCAGCGGCAGAACTATCGACAGATCCTGCTGGCTCGTCCAATTGTCCCTTTAAGTAATCGCGACCTTGGCTATTTACCGGGAGATGTTCAGGCCAAACTCGATCCTTACATGCAGCCATTGTTCGATAACCTGACCGTCATCCGTCATGAAAATCAGCATCAGGCAGCTGGCGATAAAATTCAGGAACTGCTTGACACGAAAAAGCTGGAAATCACCCCGCTGGCTTACATTCGTGGACGTAGTCTGCAAAGAATCTTCTTCATCGTTGATGAAGCCCAGAACCTAACCCCGCATGAAATCAAAACAATTATCACGCGGGCGGGTGAAGGCACGAAGGTTATCTTCACAGGGGACATCCATCAGATTGACCACCCATATCTCGATGCCCTCTCCAACGGCTTCAGTTATCTGATCAACCGCATGGTCGGTCAGCCCCTGTATGCTCATATCGGTCTGGAAAAAGGCGAGCGAAGCGAGTTGGCAGAGATTGCCAGCGATTTGCTGTGATAGGCAATCGCTATAGCCATTTTCAATTTGCCGAAGTTGCGTACTCCTGTAGTTCTTCGAGCGAAACGAATTCGAGTGTCGCCATGTGCGTCGCTTCGAGGATGACTTTGGGAGCATTGCCTGCTTCGTAGGCTTCTTTCCAGCGAACTGCACATAAACACCAGCGGTCGCCGGGAGTTAAGCCGGGGAATTCGTACTGCGGGATCGGAGTCGAAAGATCATTCCCTCGGGACTTGCTGAACTCGAGGAATTCAGCAGTCGCTTCGATGCAAACCGTATGCACGCCCATATCACCAGCTCCGGTATCGCAGCAGCCGTTGCGATGGAAGCCCGTCATCGGAGATTCGCTGCAGGTAATTAACGGCTGCCCCAAAACATTTTTAGCACCGGAACGCGACGGAGTACTCATAACTTTTTGTTCTTTTTAAAATGAATCCAACTTCGGAAGAGGGGAGGTAATCTCTCCTTCTTCTTAGGGAGCGGTTTTCTTCCCTTCTCATTGGTGAGAAGGTGGCCGAAGGCCGGATGAGGGGATGCTGTCGACGACCTCATTCAACTTAATTACTATCGGCTGAAGCCAATAGGTTTTTTGGCCGTGAGCT